>ERZ831773.606-NODE-606-length-46181-cov-9.652604_pt1 | contig 46181 bp, 43 predicted proteins | sample MGYA00519696_ERZ831773 | MGnify/ENA primary metagenome ERZ831773 (study PRJEB31850, sample SAMEA3708720) | human gut metagenome | biome: human gut; feature: human-associated habitat; material: faeces | place: China | collected 2014 ...
GAAGAGAGAAAGACTAAATTCAGCATAGATGTGGAATTTAAAATTTCATTCAAGGGATACTTTGAATTAATACGAAAAAACTCGAAATTTAATTTGTTTTATGCTATAATCATAAACAGATTTATTAGTTATTGATTACGTGTACATTGTGAACAGACATGCGTGCGTATGTCAATCGGGGAAAATGAATGAAAAACGATAAAACTGACAATCATGAACAGATTTTCTGGGAAGAGATCGACCGGCTTTTTCCAGATATGATAAAAGCGATCGCCTCTCTTTCCAAAAAATCATATCTTTCCATCACAAACCTTCGGACCGGAATCACCTGGTGGTCCGAACGGGCGATGGATTATTTTGGCATGAAAGAAAATTATACGATCCGCAGCATGGAAAAGGCAAACCGGAAGATCCATCCTGATGATGTTGCCACTTTCAAACGTGGTTTTAAAGAACGGGTTGACGGTAAAAATCTGGATACCGCATGGGAATACCGGATTCAGGATGGCGATTCCTACAACCGTTTCAACGCCATGGCGCGTGTACTTTATGATGAACAAAAGCAGCCTTTTATCATCATTATCCGCTATGATAATTATGGAATTTCTGATGAAGTGGACTCTGTCACAGGTCTCTATACGGAACCGGCACTGAACCGCTGTATCACCCAATTACTTGATAACACACGTCCTGCCGCACTCTTAAAGATCGGGCTGGATCAGTTCAGCCATATCAATGTCATGTATGGGGCAGCTTTTGCAGATAAGATTCTGAACAAAGTGGCACAAAGCCTTTTACACATGGTACGCAATATCGGTTATGCCTACCGCCTGTCCGGTGCGAAATTTGTGCTTGTTTTCGACAAAGTATCCAAAACAGAGCTCCATAGCATTTTCGCTTTCATCGAGGATACACTGGCAAACACCATTGCAGTGAACGGAAAACGGATTCCGATCAAGATCTCTGCAGGGGCCATTTTCTTAGAACCCTATATGAAAGAAACGAATGCTGTCCGCAGCCGTCTGACCTATGCGCAGAATCATTCACGCTATGAACATCATGGCGATCTCGTCATTTTTAACGATGAGATCTGTGGCAACAACGAAAAACAGTTTGAGCTGATCGGTCTGATCCACCAGTGTGCGACCAGCCATTTTGAGGGATTCCGCCTGTTCTACCAGCCGATAGCAGACACAAAGACCGGAAAGATCCGTGGCATGGAAGCACTGATACGATGGGAATTAGAACCCTACGGTCTCATCTCTCCAGGAATATTTATGGAGTGGCTAGAGGAAGATCCATGTATCTTTGACCTCGGCAACTGGATCTTACGCACCGCATTAAAGGATATTGGCAGGATTCGTGATAAGATCCCACACTTTTTCGTAAACGTCAACATCTCTGCCGCTCAATTGTCGCGAAAAGAATTTCGTGACTCTGTCATGACGATTTTAAAAGAAACCGGAGCCAGACCGGAGGAATTGTGTCTGGAACTGACTGAGCGCTGCCGAGATCTCGATGTGACTTTTCTGAAAAATGAAGTCAATTTCTTTCACTCAAAGGGGATTAAAATTGCACTGGATGATTTTGGAACCGGTAACAGCTCCCTAAGTCTTGCTTTGGAATTACCTGTTGATGAGCTGAAAGTCGATATGAGTTTTATCAAAGATATTGAACAAAAGCCACAGAATCAGGCTATGGTACAGTCGATCGTTGATTACGCAAACCGTACCAATACCGAAACCTGTATCGAGGGAATTGAAAATCAGGAGGTAAGCGACTACATTCATCAATTTGGTGCGACCTGGTATCAGGGTTATTTTTATTCCAAACCTGTTCCGATCGACCAGTTTGAAACATTGCTGGATGTGCCTCACTGAAAAATCTCTTTTTTGCATATGATCCATGAGATCACTGCTGAAACAAATTCCGTGATCCAGAACGCGTGCCATACACCAGCCGCCTGAAAAAGGCGGCTTAAAATAAATGCCAGCGGCAAAATCACCACGATATAACGCAGTAATGAAATGACTAACGATTCCTTCCCTTTTCCAAGCCCCTCCAAAGCGCCGGATACCGTGACGGAAACCGATGACACGATAAATCCTATACTGATGAGCCTGAGTGCCTCCCTGCCTAGCCGGATTGTCTCAGGATTTCCTGTAAACAGACCGATCAGCGCCTGTGGCACTGCCATACAGAGAATCGTACCGATCACCATCACTATTACGATCAGGAACAATGCTGACCGAAAAATCTCTTTCACTCTCTTTGACTCTCCTGCTCCATAATTGTATCCAATCAATGGACGCATCCCCTGTACCACACCATTTCCAGTCAGATACAAAAATGTCTGTAATTTGAAATAAGCACCCAATACAAGAACATAACTTGCAGAATAAACAGCCAGTATCGCATTTAATGCAGACACCTGGACTGAAGGCAGCGCAAGGCTTAACGTTGCAGGGATTCCGATAGAATACACTTTTTTGCAAAGCTGCTTCTCCGGCTTCATATTTCTGACCTTCACTTTGGCAGGAATCGGTTTCCAGTAATATGCGGTCAGATACCCTGCCAGTGACACGATCTGTCCGATTCCGGTTGCAAGTGCCGCTCCCCGGATTCCCATTGCAGGAAAAATCCCAATTCCAAAAATCAGCAGTGGATCAAGCACAATATTGGTCACACAGCCAAGCAGCATACAAAACATAGATGTTTTCATGCGTCCAACTGCCTGAAATATTTTTTCAAAACAAAGCGCTGCCGCATTTGGCACTGCAAATAAAAATACAATATCCGAGTACTGTACCCCCATTCCGATAATTCCGACCTGTTTTGTAAACATCCCTAAAAAGGCTGGCATAACTGCAATACAGATGGCAGCCAGCACCAGACCATGCAGCATATTCAATAACATGCCAAGCGATGCTGTTTTATCTGCCAGCTGCTGTTTCTGTGCCCCAAGATAATAAGCCATCGCAGCATTTATTCCGATAGCAAAACCAATGACCACTGCATTGACCAGATTCTGTAACGGAAATACTAACGATAACGCTGTCATCGCATCCTCACTGATCTGCGCCACAAAGTAGCTGTCTATGATATTATATAATGCATTCACTAACATGGAAAATGTCATCGGCAGCGCCATGGAGATCACCAGCGGCATTACCGGTTTTTCTTTCATAAATTCCTGATCCATCTTCTCTTTTTCTCCTCTGTTTTCTTTCTGTCATTTAATCTTACTCACATACGCTGAAATATCTGTTTTAGCGCAAAAAAATGCCACACAACTGTTCAATTCAGTCGTGTGGCGAAAAATAGAGCCTTTTGCTCCAGAAAAGTCCACTCCAATATTGGTTTTGGATTCTATATGCTATTTGTCCTTCTGATCCGCTTTCTGGATCAATAAGAGGATATCAGAAAGTTCCTCTTCTGTCAACTGTGTATATGCTGCAAGTTCCTGTACAGTTGCTTCCCTGCCATTCTCCTCTGCAAGATACTTCTTTGCCTCGTTGACTAATGCCAGCTTGCCGACCATAGCCTTCTCATCCTCATCCTCGCCTTCTTCCGCAAGAATGGATGATTTCATGGCTGTCTCCACTGCGCCCTGTAATTCTGCCTCAACATCTGTTTTTTCCTCACATCCGCAAAGTTCTGTCAGTTTTAAAAAAAGTGCCATATTTCCTTCCTGAATGACATCCTCAAAGCCCTCTGAGGTCACTGCAAGCTTTCTGGCGGTCTCTAACACCTTTATCATCCAGCTGTCAGAGATTGGATTGATCACGGACTCATCCCCTGCTAAAAGTTTCTGATACATTTCTTCCTGCTTCTTCCCGGAATATACCGGAAGACTGCTGATCTCCTCCAGATACATCTGAAATACCTTAGTTTCCGGTAAAACATCCGGCTCTGCGTTTTTTTCCTCTTTTTTGCCAGGATCATTCTGTGCCAGCACAGATGCATCTGACGTTTCCTGCCAGTCTGCTGCTTCCTGCTCTCCGCCTTCGGCCTCTTCAGTTTCCTCTTCCGCTTCTTCCTCCTCATGTGGTGTCAGCAGAAACTCTAAAACCATGTTTTCCTGCTGTTCGTTCAACTCCATCTCTTTGAAATAGCTTAAGATCTCTTCTTTTGATAACGGTGTCGCAGAAGTGCGGATAATCTCTGCCACCTCATGGATTGTCTCTGTAAATACACTCTGATCTAACATAGTCTCTCCTGTTTTCTTCTCTTTAAACCTTGTGTTTTGCCTCTTTCTCATCAATATCAACTAAAATAATATCCGGTCCGATCCTGACGATCTTACACCACGGAATAAACAATTCGAACTCCCTGCAAAAACAGCCAAACCATTTTCCGGGTCCCGGAACGATCAACGCCCGTATCCTTCCATCACATTCGTCAATATCAAGATCATGGACATTTCCAAGGCATTTGCAGTCACAGACGTTTATCACTTCTTTTTCTGTCAAGTCACAAAAGCGCATACCATTCTCCGAAACATTCCCTCGAAAAATGATATGCGTTTTTTTATCTCTTATACATTAAAGCGGAATAAAATAACGTCTCCGTCTTTGACCACGTACTCTTTTCCTTCCATGCCGACAATTCCTTTTTCACGGGCTGCTGCAAGGCTTCCATTATCTAAAAGATCCTGATAATTTACAACCTCAGCCTTGATAAATCCACGCTCAAAGTCTGTATGGATCTTACCTGCTGCCTGTGGTGCTTTTGTGCCTTTCCTGATCGTCCATGCACGGCACTCATCCTCTCCTGCAGTAAGGAAACTGATCAGTCCAAGCAGGCTGTAGCTTGCTGCTACCAGTTTATCAAGTCCGCTGGAGGTCACTCCAAGGTCATCTAAATATTCCTTTTTCTCATCTTCATCGAGTTCTGCAAGTTCCTGTTCAATCTGTGCACAGATCACAAATACTTCTGCGCCCTCTTCCTTTGCCATCTCTCTTACTTTTGCAACATGTGGGTTGGATGCCCCGTCATCCGCAAGGTCATCCTCTGCAACATTTGCTGCGTAAATGGTCGGTTTTGCAGTCAGAAGGTTATAACCCCTGAACCAGATCTGCGCGTCTTCATCATCCGGTACTTCAAAAGATCTTGCCATCTTACCTGCTTCCAGATGTGCCTTGATTGCCTCTACAAGTTCCAGTTCTTTTGCAAGTGTCTTGTCCATTCTTGCCTGTTTGGAAATCTTTGCAATTCTTCTGTCAAGAATCTCAATATCAGAAAAAATCAGTTCCAGATTGATCGTCTCAATATCTCTTGCAGGATCGATAGATCCGTCCACATGGATAATATTGGTATCCTCAAAACAGCGTACCACATGTACGATAGCATCTACCTCACGGATATTTGCAAGGAACTGGTTTCCAAGTCCCTCGCCCTTGCTGGCTCCCTTTACAAGTCCTGCAATATCTACAAATTCGATGGTAGCCGGTGTTACCTTCTTCGTATGATAAAGCTCACCGAGTTTTACGATTCTCTCATCCGGTACGGAAACGATTCCGACGTTCGGATCAATCGTTGCGAATGGATAATTTGCGGATAAAGCACCTGCTTTGGTCAGGGAATTAAATAATGTGGACTTTCCAACGTTTGGAAGTCCGACGATTCCTAGTTTCATTTTATTTTCCTTCTTTCTTATTTTTCTAGTGTTTCAAGGACTTTCCATGAGGTTGTCCCCCATCTTGTCCCCCATTTTTATATATTCCTTTTATGACCTTTTATGAACTTATGCAAAAACCATTCTATCCATATAATTGGAAAACTTATCTATCTCGGTTTTCACTGTCTCTTCGGTCAAGTGACTATATAAATCTAATGTGATTTTTATTGAGCTATGTCCCATCATTTGTGATAGCATTTTATAGCTTTTTGCATACTCTCCTGATGCACTTTCTAGAAATCGTGTTGCAAATGTATGTCTTAAATCATGGCAACTTAAATAATGTGGATGGATTAATGCTTCTCCCTTTGCCCTTTTTTCATCATTCCATTCATTAGTCATAATATCAATACGTTTTCGTAACGCATTATCATAGGTGTTGTTCTTAACTGGCAAACCGTCTTTTTTGCTTAGAAAGACCAAATTTCTAAATTCCTTTGGAGTACTTTCTTTTAAATAAGGTTTATCTTTAAGTCTTGCAAGAATTTGTACCGCACTATCTGTTAAACTAATGGTTCTATTACTCTTTTTGGTTTTTGGTGGTCCCTATTCCCAACCATCTTTTCTTATTTTCCCATCTAGCGACTTTTCGTTTTTTCTTGAATAACGATATTCAAGTGTCTTTTCTACTCTCAAAGTCTTGTTTTCCAAATCAACACAATCCCATGTAAGACCTATAACCTCACTAATTCTAAGACCGGTTAATAATATCAAAGCAAATTGTTCATAGTATGCATAATCCTTTGCCACTTGTAAAAAGAACTTTTGCTCATCATATGAAAAGAAATCAATTTCTTTCTTAGCTTCACCTTCAGGAACAATCACTCCTGATTTTGTAATTGGTGTCTTTCTAATGACATCATTTTCATATGCAGCATAAAACATACTTTGCATTGTAATGAATGTTTGTTTAATAGTACTTGTAGCATAGTCATCATTTACCATGTTATCAAGTATTTTTTGACAATCCATTGCTCTTACATTACCAATCATCATCCTACCAATGACCGGTTTAATATTTATTTCATACCGATTTCTATAATTTCTAACTGTATTGGGTCTCTTGTTGTTTTGTTTAAATCCAATCCATTGTTTATACCAGCAATCTACAGATGTTTTATTATTAAGGATTAGTATAGAATTTGCATCTTCATATTTTGCATTTGCAAGCCATTGTTTGGCTTCTTTTACATTATCAAATATTCTATCTACTCTTTTTCCACTAGCCGTCAAAAAACGTGCTCTATATTTACCATCTTTTTTTCGTTGGCTTAGATTTGGACCTAAATCTTTTCCTTTTAAATCAACTCCCATATTTTTTTGCTCCCTTCATTATGAATAATAAAGAAAGCCACAATATGACAAATAGTATATTAACATGACTAGTGCTAATATTCAAGAAGAATCAGCACTATCATAGGATAAATGAAATGACCTAGAAGCATATTTCTAGGTCATAATTTTTTAGATAAGTCTATTTTCTATTAGATATTCTTCTAATTTAATGCGAATAATCATTTGCTTCTTTTCTCCCACTTGTACTGCAAAACTACAACTTGGTTCTTTTACCATTTCTCTTAACTTATCTAGACCAATCCCGAAATATTCATTGGCTTCATAAATTGTCAACATAAATTTGTCTTTAATTGGAACTTCTTCCAAATTTTGTGGCTTCATATTGTAATTCCTTCTTTTTATTTATATTTTTTATACTTTCAGATTAGCATATAAAAATTTTTTAATCGCTTAAAACCACATTATATTTGACCTCTTTTAAGGTGGATTTTTTATTTGGCATAAAATCACAACATAAATTCACCTACTAAAAAGAGTAATCAAACACATAGGCCTAATTACTCTAAAAAATAATGACATAATAAGTTTTCTACAAAATTCTTGTATCACCACTACATTCTATTACTAGCATACATCAGGGTACCCTACCCTGCTGCTACCGCCTTCCAATGTAAAGCTAAACAAACAGCTTTACATTTCCAGTTGGTGTAAATCTTGCAATCCCCAAAATTACAAAAATGACACTATGTACTTTAACATAATGCCATTTCTATAATCATCATTTTTTCATATTTTAGCTTTTATTGATTTTTTATTTAAGAATGTAGATTTATACCAGCAAATTATAAATTGGGTATGTTAAAAATAATTCCCTATCTTCTTTCTCCATTTCATCCAATAATTTTTTTGCTTTCCTTTTATTTTCAAGTAAAATATTTATTGCACATAATACCTTCTTGTCATTATTTGTTTTCTCTAAATCTTCTAATTCCTGCAATTCATCTTCAGATAAATCTCTTTTTCTTTTTAATAATTGAAATCTATTAATTTTCCAATATACATTATCTGGACTTGCATTTAGTAGTTTATCTGAAATTAATTTTGCAACATCATAATACTTTTCATCTTTATTTTCATCATATGCAGATAAAATTTCTACAAATAAAAGAGAAAAATTTCCTTCTGTTTCATTATTAAATATCGAAGTTTCTATTTCTTCTAATAAAACGCTTTCATCTACATCATATAACTTTTCCCATATATCTCTTTTAAATAAAATGAATACTGGAACTCTATAATCAGAATTTGCTACAACAATTCTAAAATATTTCATGTATAAACTATTTTCTATTTTTACATTACCATCTTTGTCTAATGCAACAAAAAATGGAACAGCTTTATCTTGCCACCACCACATATACCACGTCATTTGTTTATTAGGTCTTATTCCATTTTGAACCAATTTAACAAGATTATCCATTGACTCCCAATCTTTATCATTAAAATCTGCAAACTTTTTATCAAGTTTCAAATTAAATCTTATCAATGCTTCTTGTATATTTTTAAAATCTCTAATTGAAGTTTCTAAATCATCTCCAAAATTCACATTTTCATATGTACCAATTTTTGTATTACCTATATAAAAACTTTTTCCATTTTTTAGAGCTTCTAAAAATTGTATATCTCTCATTACTTGGTCAATATATGTTTTTGCCTTAAATTCTATTTTATTAACTCCAATATCCACATACAAATTTTCACTAAATTGAAAAATCACACTTTTACCTGTTGATTTTCTTATCTCAAATTCCTTATAATAAGGAATTCTATCTATACTAAAAGTATCTGTTATTTTTTTGCAAGCAAATAATTCTATTTGTTTTTGGAAATCATATGAAAATGGTACCCATATATCTGCACTTGCAATATGTCCAAAGGCACAAACTTCACCAGAATTTATATTTTCCAAAAATTCATCTTGATTAGATGCAAAGGTTGTCATTCTAATAGAATCTATTTTTTCTAAATCTTTCATTGAGATAGATTTTTTTACTAATTCACCACTTCCAACTTCTCTGCTATCATGTCCAAATTGCATTAATATCTTATACAATTCATTTTTATCATTGTTTCTTAATCTTACTAATGGAATACTCTTAGTTTGGTCTGGATTCTTATTTTCAGTTCCTTTTAATATGGATTGTAATTTGATGGTAGTTAAAGCATTATAAAAAATTGTTGTCTTTTCTCCATCATCTGAAATAGCAATCACAAAATAAAATATTCCATAATTATTAAAATAATTTCTTAAATGTTTATATTCTACTGGATAAGTAATTCTACTTCTTTTCAATAATCTTTCATCATTTTTCCCTTTTACTTGTGTTGGAATTGTATATTCAACATCTTCTGCCTTCAATTCACTATTCTTATATATTACAATATTTCCATCCCATGAAGGTTCTTTATCATTGCTATTTAAGAACTCATCCATCTTGTCATGTAATCTAATAATTCTTCTAAGAGTATCTATTGCACCTTTTTCTATTTTAATAGAGTTCATATGCATTTTCTCCTCATATCTATAAATTTATGACTTATTGTGTTTATATCAATTATATTCCTATTTACTCATTTTCTCAAATACTAATTACTCCTTAACAAGTAACGACAAAAAAATAATTCATCATTTATTTTATTATTCTCTTCAAAATGTCCCTTTTTTTCCCATAATAAACTATATATATAAAGTCATTTAGAGTGATGCACATTTAGATTTTTTAACTCATATTAAAATGAGAAGTAATTCAAAAAGAACTACTCCTCTAAAATTTTATAAATATTACATTCTCTATTTATGTTATCATCATAACCATTATGATGATAAACTTGAATCACTTTTTTATTGCACAAATTATTTAGCGCCACACTAATTGTTCTTCTTGTTAATAATGTAGCATCCATAATACTTTTCATTGATGTTTGTATTGTACAATTTTCTCCACATCTATATTTCAAATATAGAAATACTGCAATCTCATTTTCATTCCATTGTAAATATTTTTCTACTTCCTCTTTGGTTAAAAATAGATAATTGTCTACTCTTATGTCCATTGCTTCATAAAGTAAACCATTTTTTACAATCACTTTAGAATTTTCTATAATTTTATAAATTCTATTTCTTGAAAACCCTAATTCTTTTGTAATTACACTTTTCTTACAACTACCATTTAACAATAAAAACATATACATTTTCATTTCAGCAGGTTTCATTACTCCAAATGGAATTTTATATGAATTTTCATTAACTGGAAATGCTATCATACCAAATTCATTTTCAAGAAGTTTTAATTCATCTTTTCCTATACCAAAAGTATTATCATAGAAATATAATGTCATATCATCTACATTCCATGTATTCCAATAGTTGCCATTGATACTCTCTATCAAGTGAACTATATCTAAAATCTCATTGTAAGTCATATTAGACTTTTTAAAATATAAAGTCAAACACATTAACTGATAATATGTAGTTCCCTGAACAAACCCTTTTAACATGTTTACAATACCTTCAGGGAGTATTTTAATATTAAGCATAGGATATAAGTTTTCTAAATTATCATTTGTTATGCTAATTGTATTAGTTTTTAATTTACATTTTTTTGTAGTCTTATTTTGTGTATTATTACTTGTAGATACTTTTTGAGGCAACTCAAAAGTTGTATAATCTTTGTCCAATTTATCAAATAACTCATTCACTGAATAGATTGGTGCATTTCTTTCACCTTCAATAATAGCAGCTTTACTTGCTTTGTCATATTCTTTGGGTTTTATATTGTAAAAGAATGGTAATCTAAGAGTTCTACCCGCATCCACACAATGGGCATCTCCTTTGATTCCATACAATGAAAGCAAATACAACCATTTCACTAAAATTTTTGAATCTAAACAAGGTTCAATTCTAATTATTAAGTGGAAACCATGTCCAGATGATACTTCAATAGGTACAATATCTCTATCTAAAAAGAATTTTCTTATTTGTTTATATTCATCCAGTGTATAATGGTCTAAATCAATTGGCAAAATACTTGTTGAATATATAGCTTCACTTGCTGCATACATTTTCTTCTTTTTTGCTTCTTTATTTTTATATGCTTTTACTAAATCTAATGTAAAAATATTATAATAGAAATTAAAAGTTGCATCTCTATGATTATGATATTTTCTTATGAAATTTGCAAAACGATTATAATTATAATCATCAAATTCAAAAATTAAAAGTTCATGATTTGAAATTCTTCTTTTATTTTTGTGACTTGCAATAACAGCTCTTATAGATACAACACAATTAATATATGGTCTTGAAAAATATACAATCATATTTTTTTGCAATTCTTCATCTCCTGAAAAATTATAATCATTTTCTGAATAGTTAATTTTCACTTTTTCAATAGTATGTGTGATTTTCAAGAAATTCCATGCTCTTGCAATATCTTGTTCTAAAGTAGCATATGCAACATTTTCATTATCTAAATTTTCATATTCTACTTGCTTTATATTAAAATTACTTATATTTGTCTTTTTTAAATCTAATGTCTTTAACATATATTGTTTCCTTTCTCAAGGATTCAACATATAATTTTAAAATTTTTTCACTATAATTCAGTTTTTGTATTGTAATTTCCTTTAAAATGAAATATAATATAAAAGAATAAGGAAAACAAATGTTACCAAATTTGTGTTCAGTTAATCAAATTATAATTTTCTTAAAGATGCCTAGTCAATAAGAATTGAATCCTTATTTAGTTTTTTCTCAAAGACAAATACTAATGTATTTGTCTTTTTTATTTTATATTCAATTGTATTATCACAATTTCAATAATTACTTTTATTATAAACTATTTTTTCAACTTTTTCATCATTTTTTATGCACTATTTATATTTAATTTATCAAAAAAATCTTATATGTTCTATATATTGGTTAGTCTGAAATTCATTTTTAAAAGCAATCTCATTTCATTTTTTCTGCTTAACATAATCAAAAAATAATAATTTTTCAAAAATAGCAATTTTTGTATTTTTAATAACACGATTATTAGTTTAATTTGCTTGTATTATATAAAACATATAATTATAAAAAATCTTCAATTATATAATCCTACCAAAACAATTATTCCTATTAAGTATTCAGATAAAGCAAAAATTTGTAATCATAAAATGTATTTTTAAATAGAATAAAATGAATACACACAAAGCTAAAGTTTTGGTGTGTCTTAATGACAAGAATATGCTCCTTTGGAGCATAGATGAAATTTGTATAAATAATTTAGAGTAAATATACTTGCTTAAATGTTACAAATTTCATATGTATTAAAAAATTTATATTTTTAAGAAAGGAGGATGAAAAGTAAGAACTTAGTTCTTACGATAGACAATGAATAAATTTCAAAATTTATTAAAAACTATTATATTTACACTAGTTATAGTATCTGGTGTTTCAATATTTCAACCTATAGATGCAAGTGCAGACTATTCTATTAGCTTAACTGGTATCAATTTTGACAACCACAGAAGTATGAAAGCTACAATAGATGGTAAACCAGTATTTTGTATTCAATATGGTTATCCATTTAGAAGTAAAGTATCTGATTTACAAATGGTAAATGGAAATGTTAGAGGACATGAAGGTACTATTGCTGATAATGTAAGATATTTATTATTCTATACAGACAAAGATTGGAAGTCAGAATACTTTAGAGGTTGGGGTAGCTGGTCTATGAACGGGGATGCTACGGATGCAGTTCAAACATCTACAGCTGGAGCACCAACATCTTTAACTTGGAACGAAGACTTTGATGACCATGCTAGTCATAGTGAAGATACACCTTATAATAATAGAGTAACTTCTAGTGGCGGAGTTACAAGATGGTTGTCTCAGGTTTACCCAAACATGACAGGTCATGAAGGTTCTGTTGCACCAAAAGCCACTCAAATGAAGAAAATAACTTATGCTCAAGCTGGATTTAGTACTTCTCAAGTATATGCTCAAGCTATGACTAACTATTATATTTATGAAGATTCTGATGCTTCTGGTTATAGTTCTGATACTAAATTCAAATGTAAACAAGCTATTGATTGGTGTATTGAAAAAAATAAAATCACGACTATTGGTTCTAGAGGAAATGATTTAAGACTCATATTCCAAAATGGTTGTGATGATTATGTAAGAGAGTTTATTGGTAGTAGTTCTAATTATGAGGCTATGAAACTTTACAGACAAATGGTTTGGAAAGCAACTAATATGAGAATGATTCCAAGTTTTGCAAAAACAAACCAAAATAATTGTGAACCAATCAAATTATATTGGGATGAAAATATAAAAAAATATACAGCAACAGTTAGTGATGCTAATGGTGTATTAAATTATTTTGATTTCAATATTCCAGGTTGTACTGTTACTAATAATGGAGATGGAACATTAACTATTACTTCTGCTAATCAATTAGATGGAGTATTAACAAGTTCTAGAAATAAAAGTAGATTAGAGCCTTCTGATGGTATATTTAAATTGCCACAATATTTTAGATGGAACTTAGAAGGGAAAGTAGTTTCATTTTCTTATACTGCTTTACAACAAGACTATGATGAAACTGCAACTGCTGGTGGTGGAAGTCAAATCTTCTATGAATCTGGAGATGGTAGAGCAGAAACAAGAAATAGACCTTATGTTCATAGCCATAGTTACTCTCCTGCTTGTAACTGGTTCTGTGGAACTGGCAAAACAACTCCTGAACCAGGTAAATGTCAAGGAGATTTTAATGATTGTCATCACTCATGTCATAATGATTGTGCTGGTGGAGAATTAACATGTAAAAATAGAAATCCATTACATAGACATACTAGTTCTTGTTATGCTCCAAAATATTGTGGACATGTTCATACTGTTGAAGATTGCCATAGTTGTGATAAAAATGAGAAATGTCAACATCAATATTATTGTCCATATTATAAACATGAAAAAAGTGTTGGTCATGAAACTTATATAAATTCAAGTCCATCCAGTACTTGTAGAGTTACTTGGTGTTGTGGTAAACAACATTTTAAAACTGTTCAACACAATAACGAAATTTCTGGTAAGTATATAGATTGGCAAGATTTAAGTGGTGTTTACACTGGTGGTCAAAAACTTGTTGACCCTGTTTCTTGCTATATTAAAGTGCAAACTGTTCCTCATGAATATAAAGCAGAAACCAACACAAATGTGTTACTTATTGCTGCTAATGATGAATGGAATGATTTAACTTATACTTTAGCTAATGGTGAAACTATTAAACATGCTAGTCATATTAGAATTGGTGAAAAATATAGTCTAAAATATATTTACACTTATGAAGGTGCTTCTAAAGGTTTTAGAATTGATATTAGTAACCAATCTAAAGCTTATTATAAATATACATATATGTCTAGAATGTATGCTCCTAATAATACTACTTCTATTTATAATTTAAGAAATAGTGCTCGTAGTGGAAATACAAATGTTCCACATGCATCTTTAGTTCTTGATAAGACACCTATTACTATTTATGGTTCTTACTCAACTGCTGAAACTGCTTACCCTAATAAAGGTGTATATTCTTGGAATAGTGGTTCTAATTGGAATGATAATGTTTATTTAGATGCATTAACTACAGACCAATATGATGATAACTATAGTAATAAATCTACTAGTGAAATTATTAATAGTCATACTAATTCAAATGTTAAGAGTTTTAAAGTTGCTAAAAACAATAATAAAATTCAAGTTATTTGGATTTATGAAACTCCTCAAGAAGTATTTACTACTCCTACTGTAAATGCTAATGCATATATTCAAATTGGCACTAATAAGAACTATACAAAAACTTATTATGATGAAGCTTACAATTATGCAAAAGATGATGACCATAATTATGTAGGTGGAATTGGATATTTTAGTTCAAGCAATATAGGAGCACAAGTTCCATCTCATACTGTTTATACTCAAAACAATGAATATGAAACTTATGCTATTGAAAATAAATTATGGCAAGCAGATGTAGAAATTAAAGTTAGTAATTTTGTTCAAAACACTGGAGCTGGTATTACCCAACAAACTTATGAAGATGTAGGAAATGCTACACATAGAATTAATTACAACTTATATTACACTGTTAAATTAGAAAATCCTAAAGCTACTATCACTTGGGATAAAATTAGAAAACATGATAATTTAGCTACAGAAAATAAGAATGATACCAATACTTTTAATACAAGTTCAGAAGTTAATGAATTTGATATTAATACATTAATTTCTTGGGGAACAAGTGGTGGTAACATTAATACTAATGGTGCTACTGGTTCTACAACAGTTGTAGACCACATTAAAACTGGTATTACTTACTTACAAAGAACTATTCCTGTTGTTTTAAATACTTTGGAAAGTGGTTCTAATGCTGCTATGACAATGAAAATTTATCCTAACTATGATAGATTGATTTATGAAGATTCTTATACTAGTGTTAGTAAAACAGGTTCTATTTTCTCTACTAGATACCAAGTAACATACAAAGATTCTCATTATCCAGATAATGAAAAATCTGCTACTAGTACTATCTATAAAGCAATGAACCCTAATAACACTTTAATGAGACCTTCTAATATATTATCTTCTGGTAATGTTCCTAATACTAGAGATGATGAACATAAGACTTATGGTACTAATGGTGCTTCAGGTAAAACTACATTTAATATTAAATTAAGTGATGGTACTACCAAAACAGTATCAGATTCTAATACTAAGTCTTATACTCAATATAACTTTACATTTAACAATAGTTTAAGAAGTAATAAAGTAACCTTTGGTTCTCATAGAAAATCAATTACTTTCTTTAAATATAGTCATACTGATTATGGTTATAATGGAAATACTATTCAATCTATAACAAGCAATTATGCTAATAACAATAAGTCTCAAACTGAAAGTTATTACATTAGTCAAGTTTTATTTAAGAGTAATTATACTACTAAATATCAAAAAGAACTTGAAAAACAAGGTGCTAATTACATTGTTGATACTTTATCTAATGGTGAAAAAGAACCTTGGATTGATATGGTTAACCAAAATAAATTTGCTATTGTTGCTGCTGGTCAAGGTTTTGAATTAAAAGTTACTGTTAAATATGAAAATAGTTTCTTAACTCAATATTTAGCTAGATACTTTGGTCAAAATGATGCTCAAAGTTCTATTGATAAAGGTTCTAGTTATAGTAACAACAAATATTTAGGACCTCAATATTGTAATATTAGTTCAATGACTGGTTTCATTAACAATGATGGAAAAGCACATGCTTATATCAATGGTATTAATACAATTGATAGACTTGCTGTTAACCTAGTTACTGGTTCCAATGTCTATAAAGACTTATATTGCTATATGAGTGATAATCCTAATACTGTATATTCTTATTCAGGAATATACAATACTCCTGTAATCTTTGATAGAAAAGTTTCTTATAGCAAAGATTTCTCTACAACAACAATTACTTACACAATGAGTAAGAGTGTAGAAAATGGAGTATCAAGTAGTTTCCAAAATATGAAATTCTATACAAACCAACTTGCACCTGATGTAAAAACACCTGGTATTGTAGAAGGTTCTTATGATGTAAAAGCAAAGGGAACTCATAGTGTTACATTATGGACTCCAATAGTAGCAGCAACACCATTTGATTATCCACACACAATACAAGATAGATATATAGGTGATGCAATTGAACTTGGTTATACAATCAAGTCTACAGGAGCAGATGATAGTATTGTTCATATTGTTCAATAATTTTAAAAAGAGTTCTCAATTAAGAGAACTCTTTTTTATAACTTAAAAAAAGCAATTATTCACAATCCCACTCTGTAACATAAACATAGTTTTCATCACTACCAGTTACTTCAATATAATATGTTCTAAATGGAATTCCATCTCCACTACCCATATTATAACTTGCCATATCATTTGCAACATAAGAAGCATTTAATTCATCTTTGCTTAATGGAATCCAACCAGTACCCCAAGAAGCAAATTCTTTAATACTAGGGTCCCATTTCATACCTTGAGCTTCTACTTGTGAACGATAATAAGCAATAGCTTCTTCTGGTGTATATTTATTGCTTGTAGTTGGTTGTTCTTGTGGTTGAGTTTCTTCCACTTTAGGTTCACTATTTGTAGGTTGCTCTTGTTTTGCTGTATTAGAGGTATTATTGTTGCTTGTATTATTGTTAGTATTAGCACTCTCATTTTTTGTACTTGTAGTATCTTTTTTATTTGAAGTTTCTTTCTTGGTAGTCTCACTAGTTGAAGAAGATTCTTGTGTTTTAGACTCTTCATTTGAATCACTAGATTCATTGGACTGCTCTATAGATTTATCCACTTCATCCATTTTAGCAAAACGCCTTTTGTCTCCAACTTGTAAAGAATACCATCCATCTGTTTTTCCTAAAATATAAATATCAATATCAGGTTTGGTATATCCAACTTTTAAATTTTCATCAATATATAAATCAACACTATCTTTTAAATGAATTTCTTGTATATCTTCTTGGAAAGTTGAAGAGTCTAAAATAGGAGTTCCAATTATTGAAATACTTCTATCTTCAAAAGAATAATCATATTCTTTTAATTTTAATTCTTGTTCTTCACTAGATTCAGTGTCCTGCACCTCTGTGTCTACGACACTTAAATCATTTTTGCTTGTTTCAATTGTTTCTGTTTCTTCAATGTTATTAGTAGTATTGGTTCCACAACCTGCTAATAGCATACTAATGCTCATAAATAAAATTAGTAATTTTCTATTTTTCATAAATAATTTCTCCTTTCAATTTTATTATAGAAAATAAATAACCTTCCAAAAAATAGGAAGGTTATTCAGTTTTATTCAGCTTGGTATAAATCTTTGTAATAGATTACAAAGTTATAATTTTCATTGTCTTCTCCATTTTCTTCAATGTAGAATTTTGTATAATCGCTCAAATTTAATTCAGCATATAAATAAGAGTCTACAATTGAAGTTGGAATTGTCTCTGTTTTGCTTACACTAAATTCAGCTTTTTGCATATCTGATTCAGGAGCATCAAGAAGTTCATATCCCATATCTTTATTAGAAAATCTTTCTTGAATTGCTTTTAACACTTCATCTTGTGTAAATGCTGCTTCTGCGTTTGTTGTAACATCACTTGATGTTGATTTTGACAAATCTCCTGCTTTTACTAAAAGGAAATCAATTGTAAATGTATCTGTTTTTTCAGGATTATAAATTCTAATCCAATCAGTTGAAACATCATATACAGAAATTGTTGCACCCTTTTTCAAATAGCCAGCTTGCCATCCATCAGTGTAGTAAATGTCTACATTGTCAGATAATGTATATTCTTCATCAGATGGTTGAAATGTTTCTAAATCTACTTCATAATCAGTCTTAATTGCATCATTATAAACAACCAAATCTCCATAAGTTGTACTTGGAATATCATTTTCTACATTAGATGTATCTTCTGTAGTAGATGTATCATCTTCACCTGCTACTACTACCTCTTCTTTCATAGTATCTTCTTCAGTAGTAGGAGTTTCCTCTACAATAGCATTTTCATCATAAGTTGCTTTTGCTTGAGTTCCACATCCAGTAAGTGAAGTCACGGACATTGCCATAGTTAGTGTAAGTGTTAAAAATAAAGTTCTTTTTTTCATAAAATAATTACCTCCAATTTATATTTGTTGAGATGCTTCTCACATCCTATTTGTCAAGTCACTCTTTATTATAGATTAACCTACAAATTTTATTATTTTTGTATGTAATAGATTACTCTGTTCAATCTATTGCTCATATTCATATTATATCGTAAATAATACAGGTCGTCAATGTAATTGCAAAAAAATTTGCATTTTTCAGTCTTTTTTATGTTAAAAAATCATTAAATCTATAATATAAAAAAATTGCTTTTTACTCCAAGTTTGTGTAAAACAAAAAAGGTCTTTCTCAATTAAGAGAAAAGACCACAAAATATTTAAAGTTGTTTTTCTTCATCTTCAAAGCATTTATTTAAATCATTTACAACTACTCCACATACTAATTGTATAATAGTTGTGAATACTGGTACCTTTAATTGGTATGCAGCGAATGTATAAACAATGCTTATTAAGATAAGATAAATTATGTATTCTTTAGTTAAATGTATTTCAATTACAAAAGCATTTGTGATGATATACACCCAAAATACGATTATAAAAAATAAGAATTCATCCACTTGAAAAATATCTTTTAAAATACTTCCAAGACAAATAATACTTACATTTAACAAGAAATTTATAAAATCATTCATTTCTTTTATATTAGTTTTGAGTAACAGGGAACTTGTAACTAGTTCTCCTTTCTTAGATATTTATATTTTATAGATAAAAATATCAATTACCATAAACAAGAGGTTCTTTCATTAGAATTAAACACAATTGTTCCAAAACTAATTATAAAATATTATAACTCCCATATAATATAACATATCCTTATTAGATAATGTTACCTTATACAAGTCATGTAGTGCTAATACATGGTTTTGGAAGGCAACCCCTGTTTATAAAATATATTATATTATAGATTATAAACACAAAAATATAAGAGAAAATGATATTATGTCATTTTCTCTTTTTTGTTGCAGTCATTGCATCCAGCAAAATATTTTGTTATACTGTCAGAAAAATATTATTATGACAAGAAATTTCAAACATCTATGCTTTAGCATAGATGTAAATAATAGAAATTACTATATAAAAATATAAATTATATTGAAATTTCTTATTAAGATACATCTAAACTTTAGCTTAGATGTAATTCATATGGAGTATAGCAGTGCAAAGTTGGTTTAAAAAAATAACTAAAGAAAATAGAAATAAAAAAGGAAACAAAATGTAATAGAATCTTCAGAAATCAATTTAATATTTTCAATAATATTATTGCCTATGTTATGTTTCTTGTTTTTTTATTCAATAACTAATGCTTCAAGTGAATATGGAATTATAATAACTATTATTTCTCTAATAGTAACTTATAGTTTTGAAGCATATGAATGGATATATTTGTTCAAAAAAGATAAAAGCAAAAAACATGAATTAGTTCCAATTCCATTTGCTTTTATTTTCATTATATTCTTCATAATAATAGTATTTATAAATAAAGATAATTTATTTAGATATAAGGACTATAATAATATGATTTGTACTGCAAATTTATTAATATATATTGTACTAATTACAATAAGAAAAATTATTATTGATATTAAAAATAACCACTAGAATAGAGGTTTAGAGGTTAAATATATATTACCAAATATATGTATCGTAATATGTCTTATATCTGTATATGCAGCCAGAATTATCATTACTAAGGAAAAAATAACTGTAGGAATGAGCCAATTATGACAATATGTAAGAAAAATATCTCTTTGATATTGACTATAATCATACCTAGTAGTTGTATATAAGCTAAAATATTTCCCTGTTTGATAAAGACAAATTATATATAAAATATATGAAATCAAACTAATGATAAAGGTATATTTTCCAAGAAAAGTGTTAAGCCTTTTATCTATTTTATGTAGCATTTCTTTTTTATTATTTTTTTTCATAAATACATCTCCCCTTTTTTATTAATTATATGCAAAAATAATTATGCTATTTTGTGTTTTTGTACCATGTATGAATTTCTAAATTTTAAGCAATTACTTTTATAAGAGAAAATGATATTATGTCATTTTCTCTTTTTTATATATTCAATCAATTGCTAATAGCAATTACTTATGTATATTCAATTTTTTACACATACTTTAGAATATATTTAAGGAGAGATATTTATAATGATTAATTATGATAATTGTTGGAAGACTATGCAAGAGCGAGGTATTACTAAATATTCTTTAATATATCATTATGGGATAAGCAGCAATACACTAAGAAGAATGGCTCATGGAGAGACAATTACAACTTCTACTATTAATGAATTATGTTTAATCTTACATTGTGAACCAAAAGACATTTTATCTTATAATGTCACTAATGAAGAAAAAATATATATTGAAAATATAGAAAGTGAAGTTGCAAAAAAGAAAAAGAAATGAATTTTATATAATACAAGAAAACTTTCATAGTTTTAATTTTCTAGCATATAGTATATTGTTTTCTTTTTTATATAAATAATATCAAAATTATTTTTAAGTTACAACTAAAAAGCAACTTCAAATAGAAGTTGCTTTTTGTGTATATGGTTCTATTGCCTGTATAATAGTATTTATTGTTTCTTTTTCTGTTCCTTTAGGTAAATTATTATACAATTTATTTAACCCATCCATAAAAACTTTACAGGTGCTTCTAATTGTGTGTTCTCCTATTTCTTCTATAAATTTTTGTTGATTATCCCCTTTTTCCGGGTCTAGTAATTCCATATATTCCATTTCAATCTTTGCTTGGATGAAATAGTAAGCAGCTTCATATAAATACATTTCTGCTACATTTCCCTTGTATTGAAGTTCTTCTGATTTATCCACAAAACTAAGTCCTATTACAATATCATTAATAATAGACTTATGAAATTGTTCTGCAAGTTCACTTCTTCCCTTTTTTGTTTTTTTCTTTTTGCTGTTATATCGAGGGTTATTTTTATTTCTTGTATGTTCATTAATCTTAGTTCCAATAAAATATAATAAGATGAATAAAAGAATAACTGCAACAACATTAAGCGTAGCTACTATCATTCCATCTTCTATATTACATTTTTTATATATATAATCTAATATCTTTGGAATGCATTTATCTTGAAATAAAATACTAGTTCCAACTCCACTAAATACAGCAGCACAAAGATTATTAAAGGCACTAGAAAGTGTATTATCATTAATTGATTTAAGTTCTTGTTCCAATGGATATATAGAATTTTCAAAGGTCTTATTAAGTTTATATGTTTTTAAATTGCTTATGGTTGCTTTATTTTCTTCCAAATCTACACCTCTTTTATACATAATTTACTATATTTTACATTGAAACATAGAAATTTATTACACTAAAACACCATGAGCAATTTGACATTCTGTTTGAAACATTCCAAATTGGGAATATCTCTTCAATTTATTTAATAGAATTTGAGCTTTTTCTTTTCTTTTTAAATCAACAATTGCAATATTTGTATTATACTTGACTAGTCTTTTATATTGCCAATCTAATATAGTGGTTAAACAACTTCCCATATTTACATCTACTTCACAACCACAATCTTTGAGAATTTCATTCAATGTTATTTTCAGTAATATCTTTTCCCCTAAAATATAATCCATAATCCACTTAAAATAATCATATAATTCTATACTTATCTTTTTACTACCACGTTGAAAATATCTATAAAATCGCTTGCTAACTCTTCTTTTACAATGAACCCCTTTATCTTTCAGTTCATTTCTTATAGTTTTATCTGCATATTTTTGCATTCTATAATGAAATCCATCTTTTTTTCTATTATTCTCATAATACTCTTCATATCCTTCTAAGTCATCATCATGAGTGTTACAATACTCCATAGCTCCACCAACCAATGCCAACATTTCCGCCATATTATTTTCAATATATTTTCTATTCTTTTTTCCAAATATCATACTCATTTTCTCTTATTGTTCCTATGTATTTCTTACATAAATTTTTAATTATTAAATAAAATTTATCATTCAAAAGGAGAGATAAATGCTCTCATCCATCTCTCCTTTTAATTTAATATGTTTCTATTCTTCTGACATTTTTTTGAAATATTGTAATCTTCCACCCACATTGCTTATACTTGTTGTTGCTTTACTACAATACTGTAAGTAATCTGCTCTATTTTCATAATCCTCTAAGAAAGATTTTAAATTGTTAGCATATGTTTCTTTCTTACTTTCATCACAATCAGCTGCAATTGCAATAGCCATAGGTAAGCTAATTTTCTTTAGATATTTGTTTTTCTCTTCAATAACAGTATCTAACCAATCCAAGGCATCCAAAATACTTTGCACATTCTCTTTATTGAAATCCTCTTTAAATTCATCAACAAAAGCTGTTAAACCATCCTTGCTAAAATCAGTAGTTCCACAATCTGCAATCAGAGATAATGCTGCTAACACAACTCCTTGGTCTTCAGACTTTTTGAGCTGACCATTTGTTAATGCTGTTTTAGACATAAAAGGTTTCTCTATTGCTTCATCCACAAATGCTCTAAGTTCTGGTCCCATATGAGCCCTTAATAAGTTGTCATTGGATAACTTCTGTCCATTATTCAAACGGCAAAAGATAATTTCTGTTTCCTGCTCTGTAATATCCTGATATACATTTACTACAATTTCAATATTTTTAATAGTATTTTGAGTTTCTTCATCTAATTCAGAAAACTTCTTATTGGCATATTCTTCTGGAAGAGTTTTATCTAATTTAAATTCATCATTCAAGAAAGAGTTCAAAGTAGTTAAACGCTGCTTACCATCTAATACTTCCCAAATAGTGTCATTTTTTTCATTTATGGTTTCCTTTGCAAAAATACCTGGAATAATAATTCCCTGAATACCAGATAATATAAGTAATGATTTTTTCTTTCTGTTCCACTGGTCTTCTTTCCTTTGAATACTTGTATCTAACACAATTTTATTTTTCTTAATATCTCTTGTTAACGCTTGTACTGTTCTAGTTTTATTATAACTTTTCATGAAATATCCTCCTTGAGACTTATTTTATAAATATAAAAATATTATAGAATATATTTTTTTTCATTGCAAGCTAAAGTCATTCGTTTTTCATAGTAAATTTCATAGCAAAAATTGAATAACCTTTAATATCTACATATATTGTAACCGCACCTATGGAGTGATGTCTGAACACAGAATCCATATAGTCGTAAAATGAATTTATAATTTTTTATTGTAAAAAAAGGCCTCCCATCTTTTAGATGAAAGGTCTATCGAAAAATATTTCATATGTAATTTTTTATTTCCATATAACTAAGATACAAAATAGTCATTCATAAAATTGCTTACTTCACTAAAATTTTGAATATGTACCTGACTTAAATTTTCTAATTCTCCTACATTCTCACTTTTTACATTTAATTCTGGATTCAACCGATTAATTAAGAAGGCTTCCATCTCACTCAAGTATTTTTGTGCATCTTCCAATGGTGTAATAAATTCTAATGGCACATAATCCTTGGTACTGGATAAAAATGTAATTGTTCCAAAGTATATCCTTTTATCATAATTTTTATATATTGGATTATGCAATTTCAATGCTGCAAGATGACCATTAGAGAATCTACTATATCTAGAATCAGTTTTTCCAATGTAAACTAATTTTTCTTTCTGGTCATTATAAATTGTGATGAAATAGATGTTATAGCAACAAACAGGAGGTTCTCCTAGTTCATATAATATCCATCTTTTTTCTTCATTATCTAAATCATATCCACACTCATCATTAATTCCAGTTATTTCACATACCTTTTCAATGTATTCCTTATGATTAACCCAGGAATCATGCAAATTACCAGAATCAATGGTATTGGCTAAATACAAATCGCAACAAATATCTAATGCCAAAAATGCTCCAAGTTCTAAATCAGGTTTCATTCTTCCATAAAAATTTTGAGGAGTTATGCTTTCATTACCCATAATCCAAGGTTCTAATGGTTGAAATTTCATATATCATATCCTCCAAAATTCATTTGAATAATATTCAACATTTCATCAAAATCTTTATTGGCTTCTTCCAATGTTTGATGACCAATGAGAAAATTATACATATGCAGCATCCATGGATTACTACCAAATACTTGTTGTCTCACTCTTTTATTAAATACATTAGGAAATAATTTTTCCCATATGGAATACCTACCCATAAATTGCATTGCTTCATACAATTGTATATCTGCATTTCCATTTGCAGCTTCATATTGTTGTGAGAACCAATTTATTTGATATGGGAGTTCTTTTTGTAAAATAAAATCAGTTTGGTCTTTATCATTTTTGTCTTCATATTTGTCACCAAAGGTGAACTTTCTTATAAAGAAATATCCTGTTGCCCTAGCATGAAATTCAGTCCATAAAACAAATGGCCTATGAAGCAATTCCTTTTGAACAATATCATAGTTTTCCAACCCATTGATTTTTACATAATTCATATAATCAAATACATGTGTCATTTCATGAGTGATAGTTCCTGCCCATTGCCAATCTTTATTTTTTACTGCATTTAAGAAGTATTCTTTATTTATTGCTATAGTGAAAGTTCCATCAATTGTTTTTGGAGGAATTGTTAGCCCCCTATTTTTATCCACTGCTTCTGGTGATGCAGCATTATCACCTTCAAAAAGTTCTGGTCTTTTTTGCATATAAATCTCAGACACACTTCCGGCAAGCACAATTTCTACATCTATTGGTTTCAAATTCAAATAATTATAATAATTCTGCAATACCACTGATACCTATTCATTTAATTGCTTTTCCATTTCTTCATCCATAAAATACCTCTCTTTAAATAAAAAACAGGTGGTTACTTTCTAATTATAAACACTACTTAAAAGTTAGGCAATGTTAGATATTTTTGCATAACAAAAAGCCATACTTGACTTAAGTATGACTTTTCAGAAATTTATTGTAATTTGGTATTATTAAATATGCCATTTCCAACACTAACTCCATTAGAAGTTAAAGCACTTGTTAATTGAGTTTTGTTTGTATAAGTTGTTCCTTTATATGTGATTGAAGTTAATCCACTGCAGAAAGCAAATACACTATTTCCAATACTTGTTACATTATTTGTGATTGTGATTGAGGTTAATCCACTACAGAAAGAAAATGCCTCATTTCCAATACTTGTCACACTATCTGGTATTGTGATTGATGTTAAGCCTTCACAACTCCGAAATGCATATTGTCCAATACTTGTTACACTATTTGGAATGTTAATTGAGGTTAATCCACTACAGTTATTAAATGTATAAGCTCTAATACTTGTTACACTTTCTGGTATTGTTACTGAGGTTAATCCACGACAGTTAAAAAATGCCATATTTCCAATACTTGTCACTTTATGTTTTACACCATCACTATCTGTAACTACACTTGGAATAACTACATCTCCAGTATTTGCAATTCCATAAGTTGATAAATTATTACTTGTTAATGTTACATCTTCTCCATAAACTTCAACATCTTTCATATTAATATTGAAGTTAAAAGTACCTTTCCAATTACCAGCAGTTAAATTAGTAGCACTTATTGTATTATTAGTTTCTTCAACACCATTTGCTACATCTTCAAAATCCCATGTATCTTTATTGTGTGTTACTACAGCCGCAACATCTGCTTTAGTATTTTTTGTACTTTGGTCATGCATATAAAAATCTATTTCATCTGTTTTTGAAATGGCATCTACTGGAGCTACATATATATTTTTATCGGAAGGAATATCCCCTTCTACTTTTACATTGTATGTAGATTCTTTGTTACTATCTAATGTAATTACTTTAGGAATTGTAACAAAATAAGATGCACTTTTATCATATGTCACTTCTACTTTCTTGGTATCTGTTTCTTTAGAAGTTGTTTGTGTATCTGTTGTAGCAGCAAACACTGGTGTTAAACTTCCCATTAGCATAGAAGCACATAACACACCAGACATAGCTTTTACTATTTTTTTATTCTTGTTCATTTTATTCCTATTCTCCTTTCTTAATGTTGAAAAAAAGGATTGATGAAGAATCCATCAATCCTCATATAAAATATATTGTTTTAAAAATTATTATAGTTTCAAAAAAATTATTGAGCATCACTCATAGCAATACTAAAATTGAAAGTTCCTTTCCAAGAACCAGATGTAAGTCCTGTAGCAGAAATGTTACCAGTTTTAGTTGTTCCAGTAGTTGTAACATTTACTTCTGTGCTAGACCAAGTTGTTTCTGCTTGTGTAACACTTGCATCTACATCAGTTTTTTTCTTAGCAGCCTTTGATTGGTCTACCATTTTAAATGTTGTATCAGGAGCAACTTTTACTTGTTTATCAGAAGCAATATCACCTTTAACATTTACATCATAATCTGCTGTTTTTGTACTTCCATCAAGAGCAATTGTCTTAGGAATAGTAACAGTAAATGTTGAACTTTGTGTATATGTAACCTCTACTGGTCTTGTTGTTCCACTTTCTGCTTGAGTTTCATTAATAGTATCAGTTGCTGTTGTAGCTGCAAATACAGGCATTGTACTACCCATAACCATTGTAGCAGCCATTAAACTTGTTAAAATCTTATTTTTCATATTTTTTAATCTCCTTCTTATTTTTATATTTTCTTTAAATTTAAATGTCAAATATTCAATTTAGACATTTTGTTTATTATAAATAGAAGCAAACTTTTTATTCATAAATAGTGCATTAGTCCTATATTTGAGTATTGGTTTTCCACTACTTAAACAAAAAAAGCCTAAACCTATAAGATTAAAAGTAAGAAATAGAGATAATTCAAAATAAATCGTTAGGAAAGAGGTCTCGCCCAACGTGCCTTGCTACGCAATGCAGAACCGTTGTTCTCACCCTTTTCACAAGTGGCAAAAGCAGCCACATGTTGTCAAGGAAGTTTTATGCTTTGGCATAAAACTTGCCCCAAGTGGGGCGACCCTGACCAGGGCCATAAAAAAGGATGAAAGATGCACTGCATCTTCCACCCTTTTTTATTTGAGATTCGCTCGACCTCTTTCGAGGAATTTAATTATAATTCTAAACAAAAAACTTATATAGACCTAATTTCTTTAATTGTAGAACTTCCTTTCCATATAATTCGCCACTTCTTATTCTATGTCTAATTACAAGAGCTTCATATCCAAGTCTATATTCCTTATAAATTGTGTCTTTGTTTACATCTTTTAATGAACCATATTCTTTAATATATTCTTGTAAAAGTTTTAATGTAATTTCAAATTTAGTTTTAAAATTCACACTCCATAACATATGAATTTCTTCTAGTAGTTCAACTTGTTGTGTAGTTAATGCTCTTGGTTCTCCTTCTTCTTTTAAATAATTATTTCTTTGAGTGACAATCCATTTTCCTAATGCCCTATTATCTTTGATATAGTCTTTATCTATAACTAAATGACCATTTCTTTCATAAAATTGTTTTGCCATTTTATAATAATCATTCCATCTATAAATCTTCTTTTCTTCTGTTGTTTTTCTATTGTTTTTTATAGTCCAATCAACACCTAACTTATTCAATAAATCAATTTTCCATTGTTGTAATTCTCCTTTTTGATATTGCTTTTTTTGATACCATACCCAATTACATAATGATTTTACAACATAATCTTTTGTATTAGAAAAAATAAGTTTATTATTATTGCTTTTATAATATTCTTTTAATTCATCATACTTTTCTAACCACATTAAGTCATTAGTATCATAGTCTTTCATCCATTTAAACTTAAGACTTCTCAATAGTTTTACTTTTTCATAAGGTAATTCTCTTTGCTCAAACAATTCTCTTTGCTCTTTTTCCCATAATCCAATGTTCAAACCATTTACAATACAATTTTCTGGTATTATCAAATACCCAAAAGTTTCATTTGTCACACGATAATATAATGCACTTATATAATAATCTTCCCATTTATCTTTAGTATTTGCCATATTAAAAGGCTCCTTTCTATAATTACACATATATCTTAGAAAGAAACCTCTTCTATTAAGTAACATTGCTTAGTCCAAATGGTTAAAATAAAATGTAATAATATATCCTTTATAAAATAATATTTTATTTTATAAAAAAATAAGACCACTATTTTTCAATAGTGGCTACTTTAATAAATCTTGAAACATTCTATTAAATTGTTCCATATGGTCTACATCTAAAACAAGTAAGTTATCTTTTATATCTTGCTCTAATCTCTTTTTTTCTGATGCAGAAATTAAAATGTAATTATTGATAATATCATTCATACTTTGAATTGTATTTTCTTTTTCTTTATTTTCTGCTTCTAATTGTGCTATTTTCTTTTCATATTCATTTTTAATATCATTGATAGTGGATGCAGCTTCTTTATAAGATTGTAATGTATTTATAAGGTTAAGCAGCATTTCAAATGTGTCCTCTATCATCTGTGCATTGTCTCCACACTTTAAACACATATCATGAGCAGAAGGCAGCATAATTCCTTTCCCTTCTGGTATCTTATTGGCTTGTTCCTGAAGGTTCAGCTCTTGTATATACTCTTTCATTCTGTATTTCCAAATATGTGTTGGAATATTTGTTGCTCTTTCCAAATCTATTAATCTAATTTTTTGTCCTGGATGAGCCTTCTTATAATCTTGTAATTGTTTCAATAAATATTCATCTGAATATATTTGTGGTCTACCATCTTTTTTCATGTATTAACATTCTCCTCTCTTAATCTATATGACTGAATAACTACATTTTGATTTATAGTTGTAATATAATCTTTACTAGCTCTTTCTAATTCTTTTTTTTCTATTGACATAGAATTTTTCAAAACAAATTTCAAAGTATTCTTTTTAATTTCTAATTCTTGTTGCTTTTCTATTGCTAATTGTTCAAGATAATCTGCATTCATCTTTCCTTCAGGCAAAAAGTATTTACAATAAATACATTCTTTTGCTTCACAATCTTGAGGGAAATTTGTACTTTTACATCTACCACTACCACAAGCAACAACTGGGAGGTTATAAAAACTTGCACCCAATAAATCTTTTTCAATTTTTTTATCAACTGAATTTATATCAGAATAATCATCACTAATAATACTATTTGTTTTTAGCATTTTAGATAATACATAAGTTTTTGATGTCATAAATTTTTCCACATGAGAATAATATCCCATTTGAACATCAATAGAATGATGCCCTGCTAACTTCATAATATCTAAAGGATTGACCCCTTGCATCATAAGATTTATAATAGCAAGATGTCTTGTATCGCCTAAACTTATTTTTTCAATTTGATACTCATTTTCTTTTTCATTTTTAGGAACTACTTCTAATCCATAAATATCTATAACAACATCTCTATAAAATCTTAATAATAATTTATTAAAATCTTTGCTGTTCACTCTATGACCAGAATTAACATAAAACTTCAAAGTGCTTATATACATTTCTCTTGAAATAAGATATTCTGTATTATCTATTGTATTTGCATAATCAATATATTCTTTTATAAAACAGAAAACATCTTTTGTAATAGGAAATTCAGTCATAATAGGGAAATCATATATTTTTCTATCATACATATTTTTTATTCTTTCAATATGTAAATAAAATTCATTATCTTTTTCATAAATACAATTTCTTTTCAATTGCACAAATTCAGAAGTTCTAAGAGGTATAATTGTAGATACTTTCCACCATAATAATATAAAATAATATTTATCAAATACTTCTTTATGATGTAAAATTACATCATCAACTATTTTATCAAACATAATAATACTCTCGAATTTTGGAATATCTCTACTATTATGTCTTTCTCCTTTTACTCCATTTAGTACTTCTATATATTTTGGAGCTTCATCAATAAATCTCAAAAATTGCAATATTATACATGCTATATCTTTCTCTCCTTGATGTGTTATTATATATCTTCTAAAGTCCTCTACATATTTTTCATTAAAATAGTATGTATTAATAATATATTTAGTTAAAGAATTTAAAATTTGTCTTGCATAACCAGCACAAATATTTTGTTTATAAATTTTCATAATAATATAACATTTCACTTTGTCTTTGTATGCACCTAATCTATCTTGAAATTCTAATGTAATATATAAATCTAAATTTTTGCTTTTAAATTTCCATGTATCATCATTATATTCCCCAATAATATCATTTTTATATTTACACTGATTAAAATAATCAATCACTACATCTTTTGTTAAATCATCATATTTTATATTTTCACTCAAAGTAAAAGAAGAATTATTTACTTCTAAATACTCAACAACATTAATGCTCGCCATTATTATATTCCTCCTTCAAGTAATTTTTTTGTTTTCAATAAAGCATTATCATAATCTAAAAATAAAATAGAATTATTTATTCCAAATGTTTCTTTAAAAACTCTTGCAATATTTAAAAGTTTCAAAAGTCTATACATATATCTATCTTTATCTCTTTTAGATTTGTTATCATCTTTACATAATTTTTCCAATATTGAATTTATCTCATTTGCAACAGAATACATAGAATATATAGTTGGTATTGAATATGGACATTCCAAACATTCATTTTGCAAATTTTTGTCACAATAAGTTTTGATGCAATATACATTTTCTTGTTTGCTTGCTCTTTCTCCATTCAAGATATTAACCAACTCATCTTTTGTATAACTCATCAGTTCATTCAAAACTTTATTAGTATTTTGATTTAATAAATAATCTGATGTATCTTCCAGCACTTCAATTTCATAAGACTTTAAATTGATTTTTTCTTTTTCTGAGAAGCAACTTATAGCATAATCAAACAACCAACCAAATGCTCCTTTTTCAAATAGATTAGTTGTAATAGAATGTAATTCACTTTCATCGTAAGTACTTTTTAAATAAACTTTTGTTGTATCAGATGTATTTGAATAACTAATTTTATGTGAACGCATATAAGAAGCAACTGTAACAGCTTGTGAAATTTCTAATTCACTAGCAGTTTTATTTGCCAATGATAATAAAGTTCTATTTGCTTTTAATGAAGAAAAACCATTCATATTATCTTCAAAAAATTTATTTATATATTTAGTTCTTATATTCTTAGTTCCAAACAAAGAATTAAACTCATTTTTTCTTGCCCATTGCTCACAAATAATAAGTGCAATTGCTGTTGGAATCATTAAAGAAACTGGTATATTAAAATGTAGCTTACTTTCTGTTTTTTGAGTATAATATTGTTCTGCTACTAATTTAGAATTAGATATAATATAGAAAGCATCATCAAAAGTAAAATCATTATTATAGAACCAATCCAATGTATATCTATCAACATCCAAATTCTCTAATCTAGGAAAATTTAATATATCATTTTTTCTCCAAGCCAAAGAAAAATGTAAAAGAAAGTAAAGCCAATATTTTGCATACATTTTATTATTAAATGCATTAATAATATGCAAATCTATATCACAAAGATATTTCTTATATTGAAACCATTGTTCATCTGTATAAAAGTCATTTTTATCTTTAACTCTTCTTATTGCCTTAATTTTAGTATCTATAGTAAATGTTATACTGCTCTCATAATTTTGTTTTAAAAATTTTAAATAATTTACTAAATAACATTGCTTTCCATATGCAGCTTTTCTTGATAGTAATTTAGTAATTTCTGCATTATCAACATAACAAATATCTTTTGTCAATGATGTTAAAATGAATTCAAGCACAGAACAAGCAACTCCTGATTCATTTCTTTCTTTTTTTGATTGATTTAAATGTTTAATAGTAAATTCTGTAAAAGTTTTAATAGTAAAATTAAAATCTTTTTTATATTTCCAAAACATTTTATCTACTGCATATTTATATTTTTCTATTGGATTTTTTAATTTAGAAAATTCAATTTCTTGTTTAATCTTAATCATTATATTATTAACATAGTTCTCTTCTGCTTCTATGTAACATTTTTTATGTACTTTTTCATCTTTTTTAATAATAAAATATTTTCCCATTTTCTTATTAAAATTTATTCTATCAGCATCAACATTATAATCAATTCTCAAATCATTCAAATAATATTTCTTAATCATTTATTTTCCCCCTCATACAATTTATTTAATGTTTTCAGTGTTTTTTCTGCCACAACTTGATTATCATTCAGATAAGTCAATGAAGATACTAAGGACTTATCCCCTCTCCATGCAGCTATTTCACTCACATTATTTGAATTATCAGCTATAAGATTAGAGAATACCCCTCTGCATATATGTGTGGACCATTTATAGGTTGATAAATAGATTGCATAACTTTGTGTAGAAATATCTGCACTTTCTGATAATCTTTTAATAAATTCTTTTTTCAGTTTTTGAAATTTTCTAGCATATGTTTTGGATGTCATTGGTTTTCCATTTGCATCAATAAATATGGCTAAAGTATCAGTTCTTTTATATGATGTTCTATGAGATTCATATAAATCAAATAACATTGGTCCAAATGCAGGAATGATTTCTTGTTTACGATTCACTTTTACTTTTGCTGTAAATGCATTTGGCAAATCAGGTCTCAAGTCTTTATCACGAAGATTAATAAACATAGTTCTAATATTGGAATCTTTAGAGGATATAGCAATATCAGAATATTCAAGTGAAACCACTTCAGAGCATCTAAGGCCGCCAAAAAGTTGAAGAAAAATACCAAGCACAATGTCTGGTGCAACATCTTTAGCACATTGTAAGAAAAGAGGAAGATATTCAGTTTTAATATTATGAATAACATCTTGTTTTCTTTGAACAGGTGCGTACATATAACCAGTGATATGAAATTTTTCCAAAGGAATATTATTTGGAATAATAATCATATTAGATTTATGTAAAAAGAGAAAAAACTTAGTTAAAGTATTAGCATAAGCATCTTTTGTATTTCTTTTAACAAATTTGGCATCAATAAAATCAACTGCATCTTGAGGTGTAACACAATAAATTGTCTTTTCCAGGAAGAAATAAATATAATTCAGGAATGCAACAACAACATTAGCTGCTGCGATTTGTGATGAAGTTTTTTTGCAACCAAACTCTTCAAGAATAAAGGAAGAAAAAGGTGAAATAAGGAATCTCCCGGAAGGAATATCTTGAAGACATATGGTAACAGTTTGAATGGTAGTAGATTTACCATTATCACAAACAAAAGGTTCTTTAAAAATATGTTTAATCCATTTATAATTTTGCATAAAAAACGAAACTCCTTTACAATAAAATAATAAATAATTTAGGAGAAAAAGCGAATAGAAAGGTTAGTCTGAAAAGAGAAAAAAATCAGATTAAAAAACAGAAAAGGAATAAGGAAAATAGGGAAAAAAGAATATTCTTAAAAAGAGAAAATATAATAATAAGGTGAATAGGTCTCTTTATTTTCCTATTTAAAGATAAAAGGTATTTATTTCTTTTCTATTCCTTTCTTATTGTTTTTCTTCTAAACTTAATTTATTGTATATTGAGGTTTTATTTTTTATAATTTATTTTTGTTTGTATTCGTGTTAATTTAAACACGATTTTTTTGTTGTATGATATATCGTCCATCAATCCCAGCATAGGGGATAACACACATTTCTTGTTTTCTTTATGACAACTTCAAATTTAATACATATAATGAATTGGGAAAATAAAATGATTTTATACAAAAAAGGCACTATGTAAGTTTCTACATAGTGCTTTTTTTGTAATTTGAAATGTCTTTTGCTTAGAATAAACTAAAGAAATAATAGATGTAAGAATTAATTTTTATTTTTCTATCTTATATATATTACTATATTTTATTAATATTCATATATCATATTTTTCATTTTCTTAATATACATAGTCTTCAACATGTTTATCATAATCTTTAACTTTTCTATTTATCATGGTTTCAATTTTTTTCTTTTTGGCTGTATATCTATCTTGATTAATAATCATTGCCACGTAAATAGTCACAACATAAACAACCATACAACCTATTCCTAAGAACAACTCCTGTAAACTTTTAATATTAAATGCAGCTAAATCAATTATTTTTCCTGTACCAATAGGAAATAATTTGTTAAACACTGCCACACAAATTATACTTCCAAAAACTAAAATTATAAATGCCAGAAAAGTCATAACATATGTTGCTATTTTAGTAACTATTCCTGCTAATCGTCCCATCATATTATCATCATTTGGATAAATATCCAAATAGTCATATATAAGTACTTTATGTAAGTCATCATTACTTGTTGCATTGTCTGTTTGATTTTGAGATTTGTCTATTAAATACCAAATATATTTTGGAATATATTCATCTGTACGTTTTATCTGAATTATTATTTCATGTAAAGCATTTGCATTTCCAGACTTATTTTTTTCAACATATGGCAGTAAAACCTTTCTGTAATATTCTTGTTCACGTTTAAAACCATTTTTAAAAATTTTTTTATATATTGTTGTGCATATTGCTATTAAAGAACCTATTATTGCAATAAAAGAACTTATGTTTTCCCACATATTTTTTCCCTCTTTCTTCCTTTTTATCTTTTTATTTTTCTCAATACTCCTTCTTAAAAATACTGGTAATAACATTTGATATATTTCATTATACCATCTCTCCAAAATTTTTCTGATGAAAGGTTTGCAGCATACTTCCTTGGTATTATCAATACATTTTTCACTTATAATATTAAAAAACTAGAAAGGGCATACAAATCCCTTTCTAGTTTTCCGTATTATCATTTATTTCTTCTATTCTTTTAATTAATGTATTTCTTATTTTATCCCACTTTGTATCTTTGACTCCAGTTAATCCAAACAATTCAGATAATTGTTTTTTCACATCATTTAACTTCATCATTAAATTTTTATCATCTAATTTTATAGCTACTTTTCTTGGGTCAATAGCTCCATCAATTTCCTCAAATTCAAATCCTGGCAATAATATACTTCTATAATCTTTTTTAAGGACCCACGCTGCTCCCATTTCATTCAAACATGCAGGACTTGCATAATAATTATCCGATAACATAAATAATACGAATAATTCATTGTTTGTATTATTAAATTTTTTCTCCAAGTAATCATAAATATCTGCTCCCCAAGGAATGCCATAACCATCCACAGAACTACAAAACATATTTTCATCATCAAATCCCAATTCTTCCAAAAACTTCACAAAACAATCTATATATTTTATATCATCAGATGAATGACTAATAAATAATTGGATTTTTTTATCTTCCGGCATTTTCTTGTCCTCCATTGATACACTTTCCTTTTTTATATCTTTTACCTCTGGAAATGAAATAATCGTACTTGTTTCTTGTTGCTTTGCATCTATAACCTTTATATCATTTTCTTCCAAATACTCTTTCCAATCATTTTTATCCAAAATATATGTTACGGTAGCCCCCTCTATAAGATTCTTTACAGGAATATTGCATCCGCAAATTTGACATGTATCTTCTCCATTAATCTCACTATCAACAACAGTATTCATTCCGTAACATTTAGGACATACAAACGTATATTTTTTCGTAACTATTCGTTCTTCCTGAAGCATATACATAAGCACACTTATCTCATCCTCAGAAACATTTAATTTTTTTGTCAACATACTAAGCGTTAAGTTCTCTAGCTGTCGTAATGTCGTTTTGTTTACAAATTGTGCTAACTTTTCTAAGATTCCTTGATTCATACTTTTTATACAACTCCCATACCTCTTGAAAATCACTGTCACTATAATATTTATTTGACAATATGTGAACTGTTAAAAATCTATTATCAGCAGCATCATATTTAGCAACAAGCTTCTCTTTCCCTTTAACAAAGGTAACAACTATCGAGACAATATTCTCAACCAAATCCAATGAATTTCTAATACACATAAAGGTTTTTGTATCATAGATACATTTTACACCCTTTTCTCCAGTCAATGATGCAGATAAATTATCTTTGTCATTAAATCTAATTCTTGCAACATATTTATCTGTATTTCCTAATAATTCCTTTATTGAATTATCTTTTAAGAAATCATACAATGCAGCTTGTTGTATTAATTTATATACTTCTTCTTGCATATCAATAATACCAGGATTCATTGTAAGTTTTCCATTTTCAGTTTCCACATGTTGTAGAGCTATACCACTAAGCATATCATTCACAATATCATTCAGACATTCTTTTTTCCCTTCAATATCTTGAATATTCGGAAGTTGATTGAAAAAATTTTCAAACAAATCTTTGCTCATTTTATATAAGATATGTTGGGGATTATTCGATATAGGTTTCGTCTCAAAATCCAACACTTCCTGCAATTTTGAAAATACATAATCTAACTGAGCATTTGGCGTATTATCCTCTGCTCCCATTTCTCTATTCCATACTCTAAGCATAAGCATTCTTCTTTCAAAATCAAAATGCACAGGTATATAAGAATTTACATTTTCAAACTGCCTTGTTGTCCTGTTCTGCTTTAACATATTAAACACAAAAAGGATTTCAACTTTCGACAATATACCATTTTCTTCTTCTGTTTTCATTGCAGCAACTTTTAGTATTTCGTTTTCCCCCATAATTGTGCTTGTAATCCTGTTAAAGTCCATAGAATCACATCTATATGTATTTAAAAATCTCTCCCACTCAGAAATTCTTTTTATAATTCTTGCAGTTTGTAACCCATATACACGAACCAATCTTCTATGTCCATACATTAATTCTCGATACAAAAATTCATTTACGGCCGCTTCACTAAGCAGTTGCTCATCCATCAATTTATTTAGCAATAAATGTTTTTCCATACCATTATCAATATCTTCATTTGGAATATGGTTATCTGCCAACAAATTTCTTATTTTACTTTTATCAATATTTTCAATAATATCCTTGGTGACAGGCATATTGTCCATCTCCCCCTTTTTCTTACAAGTTATTACATATTATTCTATAATAATACCATATATAGTGCAATTTCTCTACAAAAATAATATTGCATTGCAAAATAATTCATTCTAATTCCATTTTAAATGCTAAAATGCCAACCAGTCTCTAATAAAATTTTCAAAGTTTACATTTGAAATTGTTTTATTTATTTCTTCATGTTATTATGTCCGTAGTTCTTAAGAGTAGAGAAATATAATAATGAAACATTTAAAAAAAATATATTAAAAAGAAACGCTTACAATCCAAATCAAAAAAAATGGATTTATACTGGATGCAATATAATGGAACCTGTTTTTCTGAATTGCCATCTTTTTATTTAACACATACACCAGCAGAAATAGAAGAATACTTCCAATATTTGCGCAAGAAAATAGATGAGTTATAATCCTAAGAGCTTATGCAAGGAAACCTTTATAGCATCTAAGCTTTAGCCTAGATGCTATTTTGAATAATGCACAAGCATCCCCACTTACTCCGTGTCAGACTCTTTATCAGCATCTTCAATTAATATTACACTACGTTTTGATACAAAACCTTCATGTTCTTTCCCATCTTCCCCTATAAACATTATTTTATAATAATATGGCTCATCTCCTGTAACGATTGCTTGCTCATCTTTCAATTCACCGACAATCCCTGCATTTTTATTTGGGAATTCCCTTATTTTTGCCACCACATACTCTTTTATCGGTTGACAAACATATTGTTTGAAATCATCCTGTAAAAAATTTGACCAAATAAAACTCCAAATCAAAAATAATATATAAAACTGTTTTTTCTTCTTTTCTGACCAATCTGCAAAACGTTCTTGAAACCCTTCTGGATTATTTGCTTGCTCTATTAATGCCGTCCTTATTTCTGTATCATTTGTAAATCCATCTTCTGCTTGTAAATCAATCTCTTCTTCACAATTGCTTACCATTCCCTCACAAATTCTATTTGTAAGTTTCGTAAGATTATTTTCTTCTAAATCTATATTATCAAAAAATTCATTATATAAAATTGGAGTAACACTCTTTATAATATCATCTTGTCTCAAAATTTCATCTTCAAATGCCACCATGCTTTGTGATATATCTCTTATATAATCAATAAAAGAATTCTCTATGATTTTTTGTGGAATATTGAAGTTTTTTATTATTCCAGAAAATAAACTCAAACTTTCTGTCATATTTCCTAAACTATCAGCAACAGATTGTATGGTATCTATATACTCCGGGGTTCTAAACATTTCTAAACCAGAAGTCATACTGGAAATAATTTGTTGTCTCTCTTGCAAAGCACTATTCAAAGCATAGTTCTCTAATATTGGTTCTAATGATGTAGCTATTTGCTGCGCACATTGACTAACTTGATTTATTTCAACTGCATTCTGCTGTAAATAATTTATGGCTGGATTATTCCATATATCTGCTATAGGTTCCACCATTTTAGCAATCCTATTTTGCATTTCTATCATTTCTTGTATGCTTGACATTTCCATCCCCCACATATTGTGTTTTACATTGTTTCTTTAATAGGTTTAATACTATATCTTGTGTATATATCACATTATATTACTACATATACTTTTTATCAACAATTTTTTCTTAAGTCTATAGATACCAAGAATAAATCTAAATGCTATTCATATACATAATGCTACTTTTTATAATTATTATTTCAATTTTATTTAAAATGAAATAGATAAATTTAATAGGAGAGATACACATGACACAAGAAAATAAATTAGAACAAATCAATAACTATTTAGATTGTATTGCAAAATATTCATCATCTATAATGTATGATGGATATTTTATGAATATAAAAAAAATAGAAACAACAAGAACCTCTTCTATAGAAGAGTTACATCCAATTATCGAAAACTTTTTTAATCAATATTTTTCAGAACACTATTCATATGGAATAGCTTTAGAATATAAAAATAGACCTGCAAAAGAAATTACAACCAAAGAAATCCCATTTGTTCCTATAGAAATAAATGATTTACTTGATATTAGCAATTTTAATTATAACCTCTTTAACCAAAAAGGTTATGAAATTTTTTCAGAACCAAAACTTTCACAATGGTTTATAAATTATGATGGCAAATTACACAAAGATGCATTAAATACTTTTATTGATTTGCTTTTATCCTTTATAAACAATAGAGATTATACATTATATAAGTTGCAAGATAACAACTCTAAATTAACCATGTACGAAATGGATTTAAAAAGAACATACATTTTAATTCTTCAAATAAAAGAAAGTGATAATTATTTTAATAATTATATGTTACATTGTTGCATAAGAACTTAATATTTTCAAAGTAAAATACCTCTAAGCATTGGCTTAGAGGTCAAAAATTTCTTATGTCAAGATTACAATTGCAAATTTTGTACATATTATTCTATCATTGGTTCTGCTTTAAAAATTTTGTTGTCAGAAAAATAAACATATACACTCAAACTATCAATTTTAACAATTTTGCATTTACCAATTTTAAAATCTTCTATAACTAAATTTTCAAGAATTCCATACACAAGTTTTTCAGGACTCATACTTTTAGGGAACATTGTACTCCCTTGTGTTTTTATTTTTTCTGATGAATCAAATTTCACTTGATATACACCATTTTTAAATCTTTTTGTTACATATAATCCATACAAATTAGGATACAAATATTCTGAATGATAGCCAACTTTAAGTGTATTATCATCATAGACTTCACCTTTAAATATATGTATCAAAAAACTTTTTATATCCACAAAATATTTAACCTTATCTTGTAGCATTAATTCAATAACCAAATCTTCTAATTCTAGATGCATTAGTTTCTTCCTCCTATGTTTTTTTATCAGTATAACATAGCATTTATTTTTTTGTCATAAAAAATATTGTTGTACACTAGTTTCATCAAAAAAATATAAGAGAATTTTAATATTAGATGTAAGAATGCATCTAATCATATTAATGTAATCCAACCATAAATAAGCCTATCGCTCTCATACATTTACATATTCAATTTGAGTTTCTAATATTTGAGCACTCACTTCTTTTGCTTCTATATCAGAACCCTTATAACTACCAGTCACTACTTCACAACATACCAATTGATTAGTAACACTTGATTTATATATTATATCAGGTGCAGATATTTTTCCCTGTTTCCATAAATCCATGTAATAATCATATTGGTCATAATCTCCTTCTTGTTTCATCTGGTCTATCAATTCTAACATCTGGTCTCTTGTCTCCCATTCACTTTGAACAGTTGTTATCTCACTCTTATCCAACCCACATATAATTTGAGAAACTTTACAATTATGTTCTGCAGCATGGCTACTCTGACATCTTGTAATACCATACTTTTGTGAAATAAACTCTTTGCCTTTTGAAGTTAAGGCATAGCTATAATTGCTGTCTTGTTGTTTATTATATCTTGATGGATATGTTACTTTCTGAATTAATTTATCTTTTTCCATATTTTTCAATCTACTATCACTTATATCTATTTTATTTGCATCTTCATTCTTTATGTTCCCCGCTATAGATAATACTCTAAAGAACATAGCATCCTTTTGGTACCAATGCTTTATATGTGTCATTTTAGCTTTCCTCTCTTTCTTTTTATAAAGAAAAAGTGAGAATATCAACTGACATCCCCACTAAAAAGATTTATTCTTTTTCCATTCTCTCCTAAGAGACACCTCGTAACACTACTCTGATTTTCAAAGCAACCTATATGTCAACTAGTTTGGCAAAGATTTTTGGTATCTATGGTTTAGCATCTATCTCCTTAGATGGAGAAGTACAAACCTATCATGAAAGTTTTCCCTTAAAAAGGGCTTGTGTAAATGCTCTTAGCATCTCCTATTAAAAAATATTCTTTTGTAAAAATAACCTTGTTATAAAAAGTTTTTTGTATAGGTCATTTCCTATACATCATTAATATATTCTGTTTCTTGTAATTTTTCTATCTTATTGTTATTCCAAATTGATTTGATGTTTTGACTATATGTTTTTTCTTAATTTGATTGTCATTTTTATAAACTATAACATCAAAACTATTTTGGCAAATAGTAAGTAATTTTATAAACCTTGTGTAATTGCAAGCATCAAATTTGATGGATGTTTGCTTTTTGTTCAAATCAATTTTAAAGGAGGAAAAATAATGAACAAAGGTATTATTTTTTAAACAAATTGAACGTAAATAATTTATTTTTTAGAAAGGATAAGCACACTATCGTGTGTAGGTTTTAAGTATGAATAATGTAACTTTTGTTGGAAGAATCAGTAATGATATAAGCACTTTCTATTCCAAAGATGAAGACCCGGTAGCAAGAAGTATCTTCAACTTTGCTGTTCCAGATATGTCTATGAAGAAAGACAAGGATGGAAATTACCCTTGTGACTACTTTAGAATTGCCACTTTTGGTAAGACAGCTGAAAACATTGAAAAATACTGTTCAAAAGGTACAAAGTTACTCATTACTGGGCGAGTAAAAAACAATAATTATGAAAAAGATGGTGTTATGGTCTATGGAACAGAAATCATTGCTGATTATGTAGAATTCTTAGAAACCAAGAAAACATCATCTAAAAAATAAGGGTTTAAACAAAAGAATAAATTATATACTTGAAAGGAATGAATTTTTATGATTAAAACAACTCTTAATTGGACAGTAAAGAATTTAAAAACTATGTACAATGAAAAACATACTCTTCGTATGGACCATGTTATTCAACGGCAATCCGGACAATGGGATGGAGATAAGTTGAAAAAAAGCTTGTTGATTCACAGTATTCTTGCCAATTATCCAATACCACCATTATATTGTTTAAAAGAACCGGTAAACGACAAGGATTATTCCTATTCTGTGTTAGATGGCAAGCAAAGACTCACTACCATTTTTGATTACATAGATGGTAAGTATGCTTTGGATGAAGATACTCCCGGTGTCATCATTGATGATGTAACATATGGATTAGGAAATAAGTATTTTACTGACCTTGATATTGAATGTCAGCAGGAACTTCTCCGTTTCAAATTTACAATCTATGGTTTTGAAGATGCAGATGATGATTTAATAGAAGAAATTTTCTTTCGTCTTAATAACAGCACTCCATTATCAAAACCTCAAAAAAGTATGGCTCTTACAGGAGTGCAGAATGCAGCTTTTATTAAATCCATTCTATCTGATAAGTTCTTTTCTGAAATATGCAAATTCTCAACTCTTCAAAGAAGAAAATCAGATGATATGTGTACTCTCTTACAATCCATGATGTTATTGGATAATAGATATTATGGTTATGAGTATTCCTCTTTATCTGTTGATGAAGTAATGCATTACGCTAAATATATTAAAAACAATTATTCAGAAGAGCAAAAAGAACGCCTCTATGACATCATTGATTATTTGGAAAAGGCTTTCCCAGAACAGGAAAAAATGCTTAAGAAAATCAATATTCCAATGATAATTCTTGCAGCTGATATTGCTATGGGAAAAGATTATAATGCAGCCAAAAACATTTATCGTGTGGGTGCTATGTATTTCAGACAATGGTTCTCCTATTTCTTTACAGAATGCTATGAAGAATATAAACAATATTGTAGTTCTGGTAGCACAAAAAAGGAGAAAACCTTAAAAAGAATTGAAGTCATGGAAACCTCACTTATTGATTATTTTGAGTTGCAAGAACCTTCTTCATTGGAACAACAGGAAGAAAACATCCTACCAAAAGATAATGTATCAGAATGTGTAAACGCTGTTGAAGAACAAGAACCCCCTCTTGTATCTGATGCTATACCAGAAGAGGATGACAACCCATCTCTTTTAGAAGAGAAACCTCCAGAAGAGAGTTTAATGGACAATGAAGAAATTTCATAACTACAGTTAAAGAGTGTTGCTTAATTGCAGCACTCTTTTTTAGAAAGGAATTGATATTATGACACAAGAAATTCTTGCATTAAGTAACTTGTATAAAGATACAACAAAAAAATTTAGAACCATAAAACAGGAATATATAGATGATGAAGTAGAAATTACACATATTGCCTTAGATAGTATTACACAATATTTTATGGAACGTTTACAAGCTATTCCAAAGGACTTCTATATTTCTTACAACAATACTCTATTTATAAAATTTGAAAAAAATTTTTATTATGAAGACTTTGAACATAACATTCAGACTATTCCAATTGTGCTATTTGAAGATAAATGTGTTTATGAAAAAAATATGGTTCTTAGAGAATCACTAACCAATTATAAGTGCGCATATGGAGACGAAAAATTAACTCATATGCACCTTTCCACATTAGAATATCTTATAACCAATTGGAATGGCATTAAAGATATTATTTCAAAAGCTATCACAAAAGAACTTTACAATCTTATAAACCAGAGATTGAACACAATTATGGATAAAATAAAATTCCTTGAAATTTTAAATGATTGGAGGATTTAACTATGCAGGGATTACAAGGTACAGTATATATAAATGACCAGGAAGAAAGTGGTACTTATAAATTTATTGGCATACCCAACTATATGACTTGTGGATTTAAAAATATCTTCAAAGAAGATGCAGAAGCTATAGCCTTTACAGCTCTTGCCCTACTTTTAGAAAAATATCCACATAATGCTGATTATTTTCAAACCTTTAAATATATTTACCCAGATGGAGAAACTATTAATTTTTGGTGTATCAATGATATAGACCACATTACATTTCTTCTTCCAGAAGAATATTAACATACGAGGTGGTAGTGTATGAAATGGTTTGAAAATGTAACTACATTGGATGAATTAAGACAAACATACAAAAAATTGCTAATCAAATATCACCCAGATAACAACCCAGAAACAGATACTACTCCTATTATTCAGGAAATCAATGTAAATTATGATTTGCTTTTAAAACAACTTCAACAAAATTCTACATCTAATCAATACAATGATTTTTCAGATGATGAATTAAAAAATATTTTAAATGAGCTTATCAAATTGAAAGCAAATATTACAATCGAATTGATTGGTTCCTGGATATGGATTTCTGGTGATAGCTATAGTATTAAAAAGCAATTAAAAGAGCTTGGTTTTAAATGGGCTTCAAAAAAGAAAATGTGGTACTGGGGAGAGCTTCATCATCATATTACTGCATCTTTACCAATAAATTATATTCGAGAAAAGTATGGTAGCACTATATACCAATCTTCAAAAGAAGAACAAAAGGCAATTCCATAATTCTTGAAGCAATGTACCATTACTTAAATTTAACCTCTAATAAAACTATAATCTAAAGATTAAATATTTGAGGTTTTCTTCAAAAGAAAAGAAAGTCATACCTTTTAATTGGTATGACTTTTTCTTATTTTTGAGCAATAAAATTTTATTTTCATATTAATTTTTCATAACAAATTTAATATTGAAATTGAAAGTACCATCATACTTCCCAGCAAACTTAGTTTTATTTAAACTAATGCTGCCACTTATAGTACCCAAATTATCTTTTGTAAAAGATGTTGTAGTTTGTGTAATACTAGCTTGTAAACTATTTATATTGTTTTCATCTTTTAAAGTAAAAGAAGAACTAGGTGTTACTGTTAATGTATCATTATAATAGAAAGTTCCACTTATTGTTACATTATAACTACAAGTTCCTGTATTTCCATTCAAACTAATAGTTTTAGGAATAATTACACTAAAAGTAGAATTTTGGTAGTTTTCTGTAATAGTATTACCATTCTCATTTAAGGTTATTTTATATCTATCAGAAGCATCTACTTCAAAAGTATATTTATACTTATTACCATTACTATCATATTTAGTCAAATCACTAAATGTATAAGAAGTTTGAGATGAACTGGTGCTAGAATATAAATAGTACAAGCCAAAATGAGAAATTCCAAATACACATAAGCATGGTACAATAGAAACATGCTGAAGGAGGATCTCATATGGCAAAGCAACATGACAAACAATTTAAACTTGATGCAATCCAGTACTATCCTGCCCTAAATTGATATTTTTCATATCCGGGCATAAAAATAACCAGGCAATTTCCCATTCAGGAAACCACCCAGTTATGTAGCATTTTCATGCTAAGCAATCACTTTTTCGTCCAGAGTTTTGACTTCATCTATGGACAATTCTGCTATTTCAGCTATTTCTTCATATGATAATTTACCAGACTGCAACATACCTTTTGCAACCTTAATTGCTTTTGCATGTTCTGTTTCACGTGCAGTTTCATTTCTCATTTCTTCCATCGCTCTACACATAGTCGCTACTCCTTTCTCATCTTCTTTAAAATATCGAACTCGATCTGCTAGGATTTTATATTTCATATCCTTGGCATCGGTACAGGAAAAATCATGCATCAACTTTCCGATATCAGACTCATCATCAATAAGAGTATATGCTCCCTCTATTATGTGCTTCCATGTTACCATAAAGCCTCCCTTTTATCAAGCAGTACTCTGTAGAGTTTCTCATAATATTTCTACAATG
>ERZ831773.610-NODE-610-length-45896-cov-6.358784_pt1 | contig 45896 bp, 35 predicted proteins | sample MGYA00519696_ERZ831773 | MGnify/ENA primary metagenome ERZ831773 (study PRJEB31850, sample SAMEA3708720) | human gut metagenome | biome: human gut; feature: human-associated habitat; material: faeces | place: China | collected 2014 ...
TACTTCTTCCGATGCTTGTAACGAACTCTATAGGAATGGGAGACCCGTTCTTCTGTAAGTATATTTGTCCACAAGGTGTTCTGGAGGGGGCTATACCACTTTCACTTGGAAATGCAGCTATACGCTCTGCACTTGGAAAACTGTTTTCTTTTAAGTGCCTTATTTTAATTACGGTTATTATACTGAGTATTTTGTTCTACAGGCCTTTCTGCAAATGGATTTGTCCTCTTGGAGCAATCTATTCATTATTTAACAAGGTCAGCCTTATGAATATCAAGGTTGAAAGCAGCAAATGTGTCGGATGCGGTAAGTGTTCAAAGGCATGCAAAATGGATGTAGATGTATGCAAAACACCAAATCATCCGGAATGCATACGATGCGGAGCATGTATAAAGGCCTGTCCAAAAGACGCGATCTGCTATCAGTTTATGGGGAGACCATGTTCCCAAAAGGGACATAAGCAATCTTCCAAAACCAACGTGTAACAATCAGCCACACTAATATTATCTAAATTATTATTTAAAGGAGCAATTATCTATGAAGACAAAAAAAACATTAATACCTATTATCACTCTCTGTGCAGCATTATCTCTCACGGCATGTAGCGGATCAGGATCGGCCACAACTGAGAGTTCACAAAAAAACCAGACAGAAGCCACCACTGAAGCTGCGGACAATTCCAACACGAAGCTGGATGATTTATATCAGCAGGAGAACCAGATTTTTGCAGATCATGCGGATGTATGGAACAAGGTATTTGGCATGATGAATAAAAGCAGCGCTGATCCAAGCGGAGATTATGCCGATTATCTGGCCGGCGCCGTGGAATCAAACAAGGAATCCTTTACAGATGATGAACTGAAAACACTTAACGATGATATTGAAACCATCAGACAGATTGAAAAGCAGATATCCGAAATCGAAAATAATAATACAGGATCAGAAAGCGCCGACCAGAACGACAGTTCCGAAGAAATCACACCTTTCAAGAGTTTCTCCGGTAAGGATTTCGATGGTAATTCTGTTGACGAAAGCCTGTTTTCCAATAATGCGGTAACGGTCGTTAATTTCTGGTTTACCGGCTGCAAACCTTGTGTCGCAGAATTATCCAAGCTTAATGAATTAAACGATGCCATCAAATCGATGGGAGGCGAGGTAGTAGGTATCAACACAGAGACCTTTGACGGAAACGAAGATGCTATCAAGGAAGCCGCAGCCATTCTTGACAGTCAGGGTGCCAAATACCGCAATATTTCCATTGACTCTGATTCAAACATAGGTAAATATGCCTCCGACATCATGGCATTTCCTACAACCATACTTGTCGATAGGAATGGTAATATCGTCGGAGATCCTATGCTCGGCGGTATCGATGACCAGAATAACTATGACACTCTTATGAAACAGATCCAATCAGTAATCGATGCTGATAAATAGAATAAATAATCAGATTCAGGGGCAGGATAAAAAGCAAACTTTTTATCCTGCCCCTGATTACATTCTTAATCATGCTCCTTTGTCTTAATCTTATTTTGTTATCTTGACCTTCTTTACTTTACTGTATTTACCATATACTTTCCTGCCTGTAGAATCCTTCTTATATGCACGGACCCGTACATAATAGGTCTTTCCTTTTTTCAGCTTCTTTATGGTCTTCGTTCTCTTCGTTGTATTGACAACCTTCTTGCCCTTGGTGAACTTAGAATTGGTCGCGTATGTGATCTGATATCCCTTTGCTCCGGATACCTTTGAATACTTCACAACCAGATTCCTGCCATTCGTATTCGTAACCTTAAGTCCGGTTGTCTTCTTCACCTTTATCTTCGACCACTTCGCATATACGGTATAATTCTTCTTTGAGCCTTTCTTGATCGAGGTTATCTTCTTCGTATAATTACTATTTGTATACCATCCCTTGAATGCATATCCCTTCCGGGTCGGTTTCTTTAATACAACCTTCTTCGCTGATGTATAGGTCTTCGGATTCTTCCTGTTATTCTTACCCTTATTTAACTTATAAGTAATCGTATATTTTTTCTGGCTTAACTTGCTGACCTGACGTTTCTCAACCTTCTTACATACAGAGCAGGTTCTGCTTTCTTCCCCTGCATTTGAGGTAGTCGGCTTCACTGTCACTGTCCATGCAGTCCAGGTATGACCCTTTGCTGCTATACTGACATTTGTCTGCACTGTCTTCCCACAGGTATCACAAACATAATGTCCACTTCCTGCCGCCGTACAGGTTGCTTTCTTATCTGTTACCAGACGCTTTGATACATGCTTGCAGATAAGCTGTGCCAGCTCTCTTCTCTCAACCGCTCCACATACAGAACAGGTTCTTGTTTCTTCTCCTGCCGTATCATAAGTAGCAGGTGTAACAACCTTCCATTCTCCACAGGTATGTTGATCCGCAAATTCAACCACGATCTTCTGTGGTTTTGTCACATTTTTGATCGTATACTTTCCATCTGCAAATTCTATCCTTGTGCCATTTGCAGATACAAGCACACACCGACCGGCTGCAGCCTTAACTGTAAAGGAATAGTCCTCGCCATAACTGATCGTTTCTCCCTCTTTCTCCGGAAGGATCGTATAATCATCCCCACCGGATGGGATCGTAACCTCATACCGGTTCGGGACCACATCTTCTGCTTTCACATCTATGATGTAGTCTTTTCCAATGTTCTTAATGGTATAGCATCTTCCATCTGTCTTAAGTGTCTCTGCCACTTCATCAGACAGTTTATAATAGTTACCATCAAATCCCCTCACCGCTTCGTATACATAGACAACCGCATGGGCATTGCTGTATCTATCTCTTGCCGATAATGTATAGTCTGAATCTTCAACTACGTCGCCACCTGTTTCTTCCAGATAGCCCTGCGCATTCTCTGTAAGTGTAACTCTGTAATACTCGATGCATCCGTCAGGTTTCGTATTTGTCGCTCTGTTCATCGAAAGCTTAAGATCCCGACCGGTTACATCCGATCCCTCTAATCTGACACCAGCGGTTTCACTCTCTGCCTTCCAGTTATTCTCATAATACTTTATGGCTGCTAACTGATATTCTGCCTCTTCTAATTTCTCGAACCGATAAGAGCCATCTTCTGCTGATGTCGTCTTTTTTGTATCACCGTTTCCTTTTAATTTAACTGTTACACCCGGTACAGGATTGCCTTCGGGATCGCGAACAGTTCCGGAGATCGCATAAGTCTCTATATTCTTTTCAAAGATTGCGGTGTAGGTCTCGCCCTCAAAAACACCGTTTACCGCAGTTGGATAGAGTCCGGTTATGGAATAGGACGGACTACCCTCCTTGCTGTCAACCCACTTCACGAAATGCCAGCCAAGATCTGCCACCGGAAGAACTCCCTTTGGTGTTCCGCTTACTGCCTTGATCGTCTCTGTCAATTCACCGGAACCGGTCTTGTCACCTACCCATTTTACTGTTCCATGCTCGCCGGCCTTGTAGGTAAATGTAACTTCTGTTTCCTTTGTTGTAATCTCTACCGTATGATTTGCTGAGATATCGGATATCGTATAATTGCCATCCTCATCCGGCTTCAGTGTCTTTCCATCCAAGCTTACCCCTTCTAATATGCATCCTGTATCCGGTGTTACTGTAAATACAACAGTCTCACCGGTCTCGGTGATAAGCTCTGTCACTTTCTTCTTATCAACGCTTGCCGATGCATAACTACCTTCCGTCAATTTAAATTCCAGAGTATACAGGTCATATGCTTCTGCATATACATCCTTATCTGTAGTTAATACATGCGTGAAATCATACAAGGTCGTATGTTCCTTATCTTCATACCAGTCGAATGTATGAATCGCATCATTCTTTCCTGTTACAGTCGGTGCCTGGGTCTCGGTAACTGCATGGTTGTAATTCGTATATCCATATCCTGCAAGATCTTTACCACCGGTCGTATAATGGAAGGTCATCTGCATAACGCTTCTGCTTGTTTCTTCCTCTGTTAAATCAAGATACGGATATCGTTCGATTTCTGCTCCGCTTATTATCTGTTTCCATACAAATAACTGCTTTCCTCCGGAAGCCTTCAGATCTTCATTGATACCATTCTGCAGTTTCCAGGCAGCCTTACCGGATTCAAAATCTTCCGCTGTCATAGCTTCATTATCAGTAAATGTCACCTTATGTCCCTTCAAATCCATGGAATATCCGTAAGCTTCCACATCAATATCTCCCACATAACAGCAGGCAGATACCACTGCATTTCCCAAATAAGATGAAACACAACCTGCAATAGGCGCTGCAAATGCATGCGGTTCATTATTCTGGAAGCTGGTTGCAACATTTGTTGTCTTTATATTCGTGGAATAATTATAGCAGTCTCTTATCAGAGCATTCTCTACCCCTCCTACAATTCCTCCGGTATGGGAACCACCTTCAACATCTCCTGTATTATAACAGCCGTAGATCGTACCCTTACTACATATTGCATAAGCAGCAATACCTCCGGCGCAACTGTCCGAAGCTGTAACAGCTCCTGTATTATAACAATAATAGATTCCATACTGTGACAGAGAAACCGGAACCAATTCCTCCGCTTCCGTAGAACCGCTTTCCGAATCATCTGAAGATCCGCCGGATGTATCTTCCCACCCCCCAATAGATGGATTTACGATTATTACATCACCGCCTTCTGCCACACCGGTTCCTGCTGCAATACCTCCGACATATGTTCCTGTAAGTGCTCCTTTATTATAGCAGTTAGCAACATATCCCTTGTTATCTCTTACAATACCGGCTGCCTGACCGGTTGATGTAATTGGCGCTTCATTATAACAGTTCAGGATCTTGCCCTTATTCCAATCACAAATTCCTCCCACATCTCCGCTAATGCGTCCTCCGGTATTATTGATTGCTCCACGATTGACACAGTTTTTTACAATGCCATAATTCATATCTACTATGCCAAAGCAATTTTCACGCTGTTTATCGATCCATTCTACATCTGCTGTATTCACACAGGCATCCATAATTCCATAATTCTTATATACAAAAACAGCACCGCCATGCCCACAATATTTTGTGCGCAGTCTTCCGGCTGTACAGTTCGTAACGGACCCATTATTGAAACCTGCAAATACTGCACATGCAGTTACATAAGACTTCTCTATCGTCAGATTCTTTAAAGCTCCCGATCTGCCGATATATCCGATCAGTCCGCCCTGATTATCATATCCCGGATTTTTCCGATACAAGCCCCGGATCGTCTTATGATTTCCGTCAAAAACTCCCTGATATATAATGTTATATTTCGTAAAATTAACATTATAAGATCCGAGAGATGGCCAGTTGATCACATTTGTCGTTTCATCTGTCCATACATCCCATTCACTTGTATCATTCATCTCAATATCATTGCAAAGAACGACATTCTCCGACAGATGTGCCGTAGCATCATCTCCGTTTCCATTTACATAATCAGCAAATCAGTATAACTGTCCGGCATTGCTTACTGCATAGTATCCTATGTAATTTTCGTCTAATCCAAATGCCTTACAATTCTCCGCCGTGACCTGCTCAGCCGGCTGATAGGAACCATCCACCGTTGCAAATCCATTTTCATCATAGGTCAAGCTCTTGCTGACTTCTCCACATGTACTACATTCTGCCGTATAGGTATATATGCCATCCTTTACACCGGTCAACTTCCAGCCCACCTTTTCCTCATGGAAAGTGATGTGATCTCTTGGCACACCAAAGGTCTCCGTCAGGCATCTGTAAATCTCAAATGAATGTACCATATAGTACATGCTCTTTAAACTATTCGCTATCGTCTCTTTTGATTTATCTCCATAATCTGTTAAAGTTAACTGCAAAGAATCCTTATCTTTGTGCGGAATCTCTACCATCGTTCGGTTCCATGAACCACAAAATACATTCATATTTAACTCTTTTAAAGAAAGAGGCAGCTTAATCTCACGTTGTTCTTTCAGATTTGTATTATTTTCTTTATATGTAGAAAATAAGCCTTCCGGCAAGGTATTCAAGGCACATCCGTCTTCAAATGTTATGTACTTGATTTTTGCATTTCCGCCACCATCCAATGAAGTCGCTGTAAAATCCGTCAAGCATTTTGGATATTCAAGGCTTCGCAGATTACTGATGCTAAATGCCCGGGTTCCAATGGTAGTCACGTTCTGCATATACGGCAGCTCGGTTATATATATATAACGGAACGCTTCATCTTTAATTGTCTTAACACTGTCCGGAATCCGAAGTGATGATACCTTTGAGCATCCCATGAAAGCCTGCTCTTCAATCATCTCTAACTGGCTAGGAAGTTGTATATCGGTAACATTCCCGCAATATGCAAATGCTGCTTTTCCAATTGATATCACGGAATCCGGAATTGCGATCTCCTGTAATCCGTCACAATCATAAAATGCACATATACCGATCGTTGTGACTGTACCAGGAATCACAAGCTTCTCCATCTGATCCAGATTTCGGAATGCTGATTCTCCGATCGTTGTAAGTCCTTCCGCTAATTCAACATCTTTCAAAGCGTAACAGGCATAAAAAGCTTCCTTTCCTATGCTTTCAACCTTTGAGCCTTTTTCGAACCGGATCGTCTCAAGATACTGTGAATTATAAAAGCACCTCTCCGGTATCGTTTCAATGGAAGCCGGAACCGTAAATTCTTTTAAAGACTTACAACCGTAAAGTAAATATTGAACATTCTTTCCAAATGAAGTAAGCTTGCATCCTTCCTCAAATGTAATCTTCTCCAGTGACTCATCCATATAGAACATGCCATGATTGAACGAACCTGAATTGAATTCTGTAACAGATGCCGGAATCGTGATCTCCTTCAGCTTCTTCTGTTGCTGCACCAATGCTGTTGTTAATTTCTGCATCGTACTTGGAAGATAGATATATTCATACTGGAGATTTTCTGGTGGACTATATACATTAAAATATGTCAGTCCTTCTCCAACTTCTACCTGCACGATATTGTACTTGGCAAATACGTCTGCATAACCTGAGAATACACTAAACTCACCAGCCCTGCTGCTGTTTGTATCTACGCCTCCATATGTGATCGTAGCAATATATTTTTTCACTGATGAATCTTCTGTATCCACTGCATCTGCTGTGTCTGCCGTAGCTTCCGTATCTGCTGTATTTTCTGCAGCTGCATAGATCCGCCATATATTTCCGTTGTTATCTTTTTCCTCCACCAATGGTTCACCAGTCTTCTGATAGTGATATCCGGTTTCTTCATTGGTTACTTCACCAGTATCTTCACCAGATTCTGCCCCGGCCGCGTCATCTGTCTGTGCATACGTTGTCATTGACCCATAAAGTGTTATGGGCGTCGCAACCGCAAGCATAGCAAGCATGGCGGCTGCCAGATAATGCTTTTTTCTCTTTGTTTTTAATTTACTCATATTTACCTCCCTTTCATTCATGCACGTATCCCTTATATCCCTAGTACCCCTGCATCCTGTTATACGGATGCTGTCGCATAGTTTATGATCATTTCCTTTAAACGTATCAACTCCGGCATATAATCCCTGTTATCCTCTGCGCCCCATATAAAGCCTCCCGCGTAGTAGGTACATGCTGCCATCATCGTATGTACGGTCACACGGATAAATTCATCCTCCGGTATATCCGTGCGAAAGGTATGATCTTCCTTTGCTTTCTCATACATCATATGCAATCGGGTATCAGCCGAATACACCGACGTATGAATATTCTCAAACTGTTCCGGGTCTACGCCCTCATGCGTGACGTAGTGATTAAAGTTATCATTGTACTGAAGCAGTTCTTTATGATTCAGATACATTTCAATATAACTGTCCAGCGTGAATATGAATCGATCGATCGCCGGAATATCCTGAACCGATGAAATCGGTCTGTTTCTATCGAGCTCGTCCAGATATGATTTCCACTGTGCCATACAGACTGCGATCACGAGTTCTGTCTTGTTCGAATAACACCGGAATAAGGTCGCCCTGCCGATACCGACCGCCTCTGCAATCTCGCCCATACTTACCGCTTCAATCTTCTTTTCTACAAAGATGCGAAATGCAGTATCCAGGATCCGCTGTCGTCGTTCATTTTCTTTTGCTTTTTGTTTCTCTGATTTGTTCATTACCGTGTTCCTTTTTTGATACGTACTGTATCATTAATTTTATAAGAAATAAAATATAATGTCAATACTCATAAACACATCTTATATATAAGTCAAGGATTTTTTCTGACCTCAAAAAATCAGACAGCCCTGCTTTGTGGGCTGCCTGTCTCTATTTAATCTCCAGATATTTCTTAAGCTTTGGTTTTTTCTTTTTATAGTATTCCTGCAGCTTCTCCACCAACAGGGTGAGGTAGCGGAACAGGGATTCTGCCGCGAATCCGAATACCACCATAAGCAGTACGCAGATATTTGACAGATCGGTCAATGCAAATAACTTCTTCAGGAAAAATCCTGAGAATATAAATCCAATGATGTTCAGTCCGATCACACCATATTTCATCTTGTTTAACGGCTCACTGATCTTAAACAGGATCATAAAGCCAACAACGCAAAGCACCATTGTTGCGATCGTACCGATGCTTTCTTCCGGCAGGGCAAATACCTCACCGCAAATCACTAACGCGCCAACCGCAATTACGTCAGTAAGGCCACCCGGAAATGCTTTGAACATGACATTTGTAAGGAAATGTCCTTTGATCCGGTCTCTGTTCGGTTCAAGTGCAAGCAGAAATCCGGGAGCACCGATCGTAAACATACTGACCAATGAGATCTGCGCCGGTTCCAGCGGATAGGTGATCATAAAGATAACCGAGAACAGCGACATCAACAGTGAGAATATATTCTTAACAAGGAACAGGCTGGCGGAACGCTGTACATTATTTACAACCCGTCGTCCTTCGTATACCACATCCGGCATATGTGCAAAATCGGAATCCAGCAGAACGACCTGTGCTGCCTGTGTTGCAGCTTCACTACCGGATGCCATCGCCACGCTGCAATCCGCATCCTTCATTGCAAGGATATCATTGACACCATCACCTGTCATGGCCACGGTATGCCCCTGCTTTTTAAGTGCCTGCACAAGCTTCTGCTTCTGCTTCGGCGTCACACGGCCAAATACCGTATATTCCCGTACGGCTTTCTTAATCTTCGTATCCGTATCAAGTGTCGTTGCATCCACATAACTTTCTGCGTTGTCAATACCCGCCTGAACTGCGATCTGTGATACCGTCTTTGGATTATCACCGGATATAACCTTGATCGCTACATCCTGACTCTTAAAGTATGCAAAAGTCTTTACCGCATTTTCACGAATCGGATTTGCCAGTGCCACAAAGCCAAGCGGTGTTACTCTGTCAGATAATCCATTTGCAATACTGCTTCCTTCATATCTTCCAAATAACAGCACACGATCTCCCTTTTCGGCATAAGGAAGGATCTCTTTCTCGATTGACGCATAATCATCCCGCATGATGAATTCCGGTGCACCAAGCAGATAGATGCCATCCGAAAATGTAATACTGCCGTATTTCAAACTGGATGAAAATGCCAGACGGTCAAGCGGTACTCTGTGTTTTCCGGCACTACCGTTTGCCTCATCGGCATATTTCTTCAATGCCTCCATCGTAGCGTTATTATCCTGTGACGCTGCTGTATAATCGATCAGCAGCCCCTTTAATTCATCTGTCGTCTTTAGCGGATTCCGGCTGTCCTTACTTAAGAATACATCCTTGATACTCATAACCGGTTCTGTGATCGTTCCGGTCTTATCCACGCACAGCACATCGACACGCGCCAGTGTCTCGATGCTTTTCATATCGTGCAGCAGGACTTTTCGTTTTGCCAGATTCATCGTACTAAGTGCCAGTGCGATTGTAGTAAGAAGATATAATCCCTCCGGGATCATACCAAGGATAGCTGCAACCGTTGAGGTTACACTCTTCCGGATCGAGTCATCATTTACGAAATGACTCTGCCAGAACAGGATGAGCCCGATCGGAATAATGATGATACCAACCCATTTTACGATCAGATTGATCGACCGGATCATCTCGGACTGTTCACCGCTTCCCATGGTCTTTGCTTCCATGCTGAGTTTTGAGATATAGGATTCATTTCCGACCTTTTCCAGTCTGGCATAACATTCACCGGACACCACAAAGCTGCCGGATAACAGAGAACTGCCGCTCGTCTTTTCTACCTCGTCTGCTTCACCGGTAAGGAGGGATTCATTTACCTGAATGCTGCCATCGATAACAACCGCATCTGCACAGATCTGCTTTCCGGCTGTCAGTAAAATGACATCATCCTTTACCAGTTCTTCCGAACGGATCTGCTGTAAAACCCCATCTCTGACTACATCTGCATGAGGTGCATTTAAGAAATTCATTTTTTCCAGTGTCTTCTTCGCACGCAGCTCCTGTATGATACCGATCAATGTATTACCTATGATGATCGGCAGAAAGGTCAGGTTCCGAAAAGAACCAACAAGGAGCAATAATACTGTGATAATAAGAAATATTAAGTTAAAGTATGTAAGTGTATTCGACAGAATGATCTCTTTCGTCGTTTTATCCGTCGATATATCGGTCTGATTCGTCAGCCCTTTTTCGATTCGTTTCTTTACTTCGTTTTCTGTCAGTCCCCGGATCGAAGGATTGATCTGATTTGCATTTGTATCATCCATAAGATTTCCTCTCTGGTCTGTGTTCTTAAAACTTTTACACCATTCTACTACATTCCTATGAAAAGAAAACGAAAATAAATGTTAAATTTTGTTAATTCTTTATTCGTCTTTATTCAGGTGATAACCAGCCCCCATTTTCTTTCTATCCGTTCATTGAACCAAACTTCAGTTTCTTTCTTGTAATCAGATATGCTATTACTCCACACAGAATTCCAACCAGAATGCCACCTAAGATATCGGTCGGGTAATGCACATACAGGTATAGTCTGGAAAATGCGATCAGCACCGCAAGCACCAGTGCCGGATACCGGTATTTCTCTTTTGCAAAAAACAATGCAGTTACTGCTGCAAAGGACGCTGCCGTATGACCGGATGGGAATGAATAATCTGTCGGCTTCTTCACTAACAGGGGAATCGCTGTATTTACATCAAAGGGTCTTGTCCTTGCTACCGCATTCTTCAATATGCCATTACAAAGTATAACGTCAAATACCAGTGCAAGTGCCATCAGGATTCCTGTCTTTCTATGTTTCTTACTGATCAACAGCACGATCGTAAGTACGATCCAGATGACCCCTGCATTTCCAAGTGTCGATACAAATGGCATCACTACATCAAGAAATGCATTTCTCATATGCTCCTGTATAAAATCCAAAATCGTTAATTCCATCTGATTCACCTTTTGTCCTCCTGCCTGTATGTAAATCGCAAACTATTTCTACCGGTCTGCTCTGTCGCTTCACTTATGCAAGTGATTTTGTATCTCTTTCAGATAAGTATCACTTATTTATTTTTCCCTGGAGGATCTTCACCCCACGAACAATCATGAATACACCTACGATCAACAATGCCGCTGACATTACCGTTGGAAACAAAGAACCCATAACAATCGTGAGGCTGGCCGTCTGAATGAGCATAAAAATAAAGCTAAGCACACTAATGCCATTTACTAATATAAAGCCGGCTCCAACTACAATACATATGACTCCGGCATAAATATTCGCGCCTTTCCGAACTGCGGAACCAACCTTTCTTGCCTGCTCCCGCTGTGCAGGATCCATATCCATGCCGTTCATCATCCGATCAAATTCCGGTGACAGTCCACTCCCATATCCTACAGCATCATCATTTACCTGACTGGTATAGACCTTCTTTCCAGCATCTCCTGAAAATGGTGTACCCGGAGTTCCCTGCTGCCATTGTGAATCCTGCCCGGTATCTGTAGCCCATGGTGATGTTCTCTCGCTATTTTCTATTATTATGTCTGCGGGTTGGCTGCCATACACACCATATGGGCCGTTGTATCCGGACTGACTGTTGTATCCGGACTGACTATTATATTCGCCATATTGACTGTTATATCCGGAAGTCTGAACGACATCATCGCTGTCTCCTTTTATAAAGTTACGAATTCCCTGGATCAGAAGTAGCACTCCTATGCCCCCGAAAAACAGAAGGAAAAGTCTCATGACACCTAGTCCTTTTGCAAAAAGACCTACAAAGCCAAAACTCATGAATACCAAAGTTCCCAGAATGCAACCCAGTAATTGTTTGACCCGATTGGATACACTTTCCATCGAATTAATAAACAATACGATTCCTGTCAATGCAAATATCAATCCGAATCCAAGTACAATCCCCCATGTTAAGATTCCTCCCTGATCATACAGGTTTGTTATGCCCCAGACTCCGAGGGCAAGCATCATCACACCAAAGCAAAAGAAAACAAATGCTCCTATTTTTGCTCCTTTTTGTTCCTGCATAAAACCACCTCCGTTTATAGAGTATCACAGAACTGTGTTTTTTTGCACTCCTCCATGTATATTTTTTCGATTTTGTCACCAAATGCCTTCGATGAAAATGCTTCCGATGATACTTCTGTTCCTATAAAGCAAAAAAATCCCCCGCACTTGTCTCCTGTAGTTCTTCGGGCTACAGGCAAATGCGGGGAACCTTTTCTTTATTTGTTGATTTATTCACTCTAATAAGTATGTTTCTTTGACTTTGGTGCTGCAGCTTCAACCTCCTGTGCATTATGATTAGCTGTTGCACATACCTTCTGAACTGCTTTCTTTTTCTTCAATGGATGCTTTGGATTCTTATCCATGATCTACACTCCCTTTCTTATATCTGTATACATATACATAAGGGGTCATGTTTTTTATTCGCACGGCTCGATATCAACACATTTTATTCGATGGCAATGAAGTTCTCCTTTTCGATTGCTTCCGGTGCTTTCTTTGGAAGGGTCAGACGAAGAATACCACTTTCATATTTTGCATGTATATCCTTCTGACTGATACCGTCACCAACATAGAAACTTCTGCTCATGCTGCCGGCATAACGTTCACGTCTGATATACTTACCGGTCTTCTTATCTTTCTCATCCTTATCCAGACCTTTTGCAGCGGAAATGGTGATGTAGCCATCTTCCAGTTTGACATTTACTTCATCCTTCTTAAATCCGGGAAGATCAATGTCTACTTCATAGCTGTCATCTGTTTCACGGACATCCGTCTTCATCATGTTCTTAGCATGTTTGCCATACAACGGGCTTTTCTCCGGAAACATTTCCTTTTCAAAATCTTTACCGAATGGGAAATCATCCATCCAATCATCAAATAAACTTTCTCCAAAAATACTAGGTCTTAACATAAGTCATTACTCCTTTCAATTTCAAACCAGTGTCGGAAATCTCAGCTCCTTATGGAACCTTGAGGCACTTAGACTTTTGTATGTTTAGCACTGTCAGAGAAACTGAGGTGTCGAATTTGTATGTTATAAGTTCCGGGATTCTTTCTTTTATCTTCTTTCTTAATCCCTTTCCTTATCTTTAGCTATGTTATAGCACCGTTTATTAGCACTGTCAATAGGCGAGTGCTAATTTTATGTGAAGATTTTGTGAACTATCTGATTTCTATTTCTACACTTAAAAGAAAGAGCCAGACCGGCACTCACCGGTCTGGCTCTTTCTTCTATATAATTATAGGTTATTTGTAATTTACTCTACATCCTGTAAAGCTGCAAAGTCTTCCTCACCGGTACGAACCTTAACAACCTTATCAACACTGTATACGAAGATCTTACCATCACCGATATGTCCGGTATACAGAGCCTTCTTAGCAGCTTCAATAACTGCACTGACAGGAATCTTGCTGACTACGACTTCTACCTTAACCTTTGGAAGAAGGGTTGCATCTAATTCAACACCACGGTACATCTCGCCGGCACCCTTCTGGATACCACAGCCCATAACCTGATTCATTGTCATACCAGTTACACCAAGATCATTCAATGCCTTCTTCAAAATCTCAAACCGTGCAAGCTTTGCAATGATAACTACCTTGTAGATACCACTTGGAGATGCTGTAACAGGAGCTTCCGCAACCTTAACTGCTGCATTCTTTAATGTATCCGAAGCCTTATCATAATCAGCTACACCAAGATCTGTGTTTTCATTTACATCCATTGTCATTGTATTTGATACATCAACGATACTGAAGCCGGCATATGCAGATGGAAGACCATGCTCGCATGAATCCAGACCAACAATTTCCTCTTCCTCTGATACACGAAGGCCGAAGATCTTCTTAATAAGAAGGAATGCAATTGTAATCGTAACTGCTGTCCAGAGGATGGTCGCGCCCATACCTACGAACTGAATACCGAGCTGCTTGAAACCACCGCCATAGAATAAACCTTTGGCTGCAATCTGGTTTGCACCATATGTTACGCCATCACCGATACCTCTTGCAAATGCAGGAGCTGTATCTGTAGCGAAAAGACCAACTGCGATTGTTCCCCAGATACCATTTAAGCAGTGAACTGCAACAGCACCTACAGGATCATCAATATGTAATTTGTAATCTAAGAGCCATACACCGAATACAACCAATACACCGGCAACTGCTCCGATCACGATAGCACCGAAAGCATCACAGACATCACAAGGAGCTGTAATTGCTACCAGACCTGCAAGAGATGCATTCAGACACATTGAAACATCAGGCTTACCATATTTTACCCAGGTAATGATCATTGCTACAACTGTTGCAACAGCAGGAGCAATTGTTGTTGTTACAAATATTGAACCAAGTTCTGAAACGGTTGTTGCTGCTGCACCATTGAATCCATACCAGCCAAGCCAGAGGATAAATACACCGAGACAACCGATCGGAAGGTTATGTCCAGGGAATGCATTTACTTTTTCAACCTTACCATCCTTGCCCTTTACAAACTTACCGATACGAGGTCCAAGGATTGCTGCACCGATCAATGCACAGATACCACCAACCATATGAATACAGTTAGAACCGGCAAAATCATGGAAGCCCATCTGAGCCAACCAGCCGCCGCCCCATGTCCAGTGTGCCTCAATCGGATAAATAACTGCTGAGATAATTGCTGAATATACACAATAAGAAATGAATTTTGTACGTTCTGCCATCGCACCGGATACGATTGTCGCTGTTGTTGCACAGAACACTAAGTTAAATACGAAGTTGGACCAGTCAAAATTTGCATAATCAGTAAATATGTCAAATCCCGGTTTACCGATCAAACCAACCATGTCTTCACCAAGTAAGAGTCCAAAACCAAGAAGGATAAATACAACTGTACCAATACAGAAGTCCATCAGGTTTTTCATCAGAATGTTTCCGGCATTCTTTGCTCTGGTAAATCCTGTCTCTACCATCGCAAATCCTGCCTGCATCCAGAATACCAATGCCGCTCCGATCAGGAACCAGACACCGTACACTTCACCAGAAATTGCATCTAAAATTTCACTTGTCATAGTTCTTACCTCCTAAAACTCAAAAATGCGATACATGGAGACTTATCCTTAACAGACGCCCCATTGCATCGCATTTTACTTCATTTTTCCCCTCATCCGGTCCGCGCGTATAGCCGGATATCAGGTTTTTCTTTGTCCTGTACCGGGGAACTTATGCCTCCCGATAAAAGAAAAAGGCACTACGAATATTTCGTAGCGCCTTTGCTATGTCCATGAGTATAGCACCGGGGATTACTCATGTCAACGATAAATTTATATTTTTTTTAGAGATTATTAACCATGCCTTTTCCAACTGATCATCACAGTTTATAGTTTCGCATTCTATACAAGTATTTATCTACTTTCTCTTCATCTGTGGGATCAGTATAAAGCTGCAATACAGGATTGCTATAACTGCCATGATCCCCCCTGCAAATCCGATATACCCCATCGATGCATGTGTACATACCAGTCCTCCGATCCAGGTGCCACATCCAATTCCCAGATTATAGATTCCTGAGAACATCGACATGGCAACAGCGGAGGCTTCCTCCGGAACCGCTTTGATTGTCTCTGACTGGAAAGTAACGTTAAATGCCGTTACAGCCATACCCCACAGCATACAGATCAATATCATTGTCCACGTAAATTTCGATGCCGGTTTCAGGCAAAGCATGACAACAGCAATCAGTGTGATCGATGCACGGATAAAATGATATCTGTGTTTGTCATATACACAGGAGAACAGAAAACTTCCAAGAATTCCGGCCGCTCCAAACAACATTAAAGTTATAGTAACAAGATTATCCTTAAACATTGCAACCTGCTTCAAAAACGGCTCAATATAGCTGTAGCCTGTATAGTATGCACCCGCAACTAAGAACGACATTAATATGATCCCAAGCATAACCGGGTTCTTCAATATCACCGGCAGTTCTTTCATTTTAAAGGATGTACCGCCTTCAACCTTCGGAAATACAAATGCCATATAGATAAGAACAAGAAATGCAACAACCGCAACACAGAAAAATGTCATTCTCCATCCTACATATAAACCAACAATCCTTCCAAGCGGAAGCCCAAATATCATCGCAATGGATGTACCGGTTACTACCATACTCATCGCAAACGACCGGAACTTCTCCGGCACGATCTTAACTGCTGCCGGTGATGCGATCGACCAGAAGACCGCATGTGCACAGGCAACTATGATCCTTGCCGCCATCAGCATCGCATATCCGGTTGCAACCGCTGATAATATCTGACCGATTCCAAATAATGCAATCGTTCCCAGCAACAGTTTTCGGAAGCTGATCCTTGATGCAAGCAGCATGAGTGGCAGTGATAGCAGCATAACCGCCCACGAATATGCTGAAATCAGCATCCCCGCTTTTGCCTCCGTGATCCGAAAATCATCTGCGATATCGGTCAGAAGTCCGATTGGCATGAATTCCGATGTATTAAATATAAATGCCGCTACCGTCATTCCGATGAGCGGCAGCCATTCCCTGATAGTTAATTTCTGATTCATTCTGCAATTATATCCTTTCCTGTAAATTCCTGTATTTTTCTATTTATACATTTACTGTTTTGCAACGCAGTCCGCTAATATATATTCTGTACCATGCAACGCAGTCTGTTAATATGCCTCCGTATTATGCAACACATTTATATGAAACCGATCTTGTATTATATGGTATTTTTTCCTATGAACCGCATCTGATATTATCCGGCATTTTTATTTTTATAGTAATTTTATTATCGGATTCCCAACTCCGCAAGTCAAAAAAATAGTCTTCTTCTTGTAATTTTTGCTGTTTTTACCGCTGTTTTTTCACGAAATTAAGCAAATTCTGTTGCATTAGCGTAGAAAAGTATGTATTATATTAAAATGTTGTGTTATTTTTATAAATATTTGATTTTTTCATAATATAATTCTTTATTTTATTCATATAATTTATCAGAATAACACATCACCACAATACAAAAATGAAAAGGAGAAAATCATGTGGGCAACTGTAAATGAAATCTTAACAAAAATCGATGATTTTGTGTGGGGTCCTCCACTTATGGTCCTTATTATGGTCGGTGGAATTCTTCTCACAATCCGGATGGGCGTTCTTCAGATCCGCAAACTGCCATTAGCACTCAAATGGATGATCAAAAACGAAGAAGAAGGCGAAGGCGAGGTTACTTCCTTTGGTGCACTGTGTACTGCTCTTTCCGCTACGATTGGAACCGGTAATATCGTTGGTGTAGCAACTGCGATCGGAGCCGGTGGACCGGGAGCATTATTCTGGATGGTACTTGCTGCATTCTTCGGAATGGCAACCAAATACGCAGAAGGTCTTCTGGCTGTCAAATATCGTGTCGTTGACAAGGACAACCATGCACTTGGCGGACCATTCTACTATATCGAAAAAGGTATGGGTTCAAAATGGAAATGGCTTGCAAAAATATTTGCTTTCTTTGGTATCTGTGTAGGTCTGTTCGGTATCGGAACCTTCTCTCAGGTAAATGGTATTTCTTCCGCTGTTAATTCATTCTTTGATCCTGACATGCAGTGGACGGTTAATATTCCAGGAATCGGTACTTATTCATGGACCGTTGTTATCGCTTCCCTGATCTTAAGTGTATGTGTTGCACTCGTTCTGATTGGCGGACTGAAGCGTATCGCAAGCGTATCCCAGATCATCGTTCCATTTATGGCTGTTATCTATGTTGTTATATGTGTGATGTTACTGATCTGCAACATCACTAAAATTCCTGAGGCTGTTGTTATCATTGTAAAGAGCGCTTTCAAGCCTTCTGCTGTTGCGGGTGGTATCGCCGGTTCATTTATCGTTGCTATGCAGAAAGGTGTCGCGCGTGGTATCTTCTCAAATGAAGCCGGTCTTGGTTCTGCTCCTATCGCAGCAGCCGCTGCCCAGACAAAGGAACCGGTTCGTCAGGGACTTGTATCCATGACCGGTACTTTCATCGATACTATCATTATCTGTACAATGACAGGTCTTTCCATTGTTCTTACCGGTGCATGGAAAGTGGAAGGTTTACAGGGTGTTCAGGTTACCACATATGCTTTTAACGAGGGACTTCCGATTCCTGCAACGATATCAAGCTTCCTGTTAATGCTCTGTCTGGTATTCTTTGCATTTACGACGATCCTTGGATGGGATTATTATTCTGAGCGTTGTCTGGAATACTTATCCGGCGGCAAAAAGAAATCCATCATGATCTACAGATGGTTATACATTCTTGCTGTATTTATCGGACCTTACATGACAGTTTCTGCTGTATGGACGATCGCCGATATCTTCAACGGACTGATGGCTATTCCTAATATGATCGCCATCTTTGCTTTAAGCGGTGTGGTTGCAAGGGAAACGCGTGATTTCTTCAGCCGTCATAATAAGCAGCCTTTTGAATAAATTGTTAAAATAAAATAGAGGACCCTGAGATCTAATTCACATATTATTACGCAAGACACTTTCGTTCTATCTTCATGTAGCGGTACTAGGCTCCTGCTTTCGCAGATCGCTAAGGACCGACATTCAGATAGGCTTGCTTCATAATAGTGAATATATATCTCAGGGTCCTCTATTTTATTTTTCTGCACTATACTAATTCTTTCCCCCCGCTTCATATAGCTAATGGGTATCAAGTCACTTTATAACACTTCATACCACATCAAATTTTGTTTTTGGGGTATCTGCTTTTATTTTAATAATCTATACCCTTATCTCTACCTTACTTTCGGGTATTATAGCCCATAGTAAGCATCCATACCCTGAAATCATTTTATTTATGGGTATAAAATCATTTTATTTTACACTATACCCATCTTCTTAATAATTTCCGGGTATCAGATTAATCTCATAACATTTATACCCGTATATGCGTTCAGGCCAATGACAATTCCGGGTATCAGGTTAATCTCATAACATTTATACCCATATATGCGTTCAGTTCAATGACGATTCCGGGTATCACATTCATCTTCCGCATATTAAGCTATCCAAACGTTTTTTGTATTAATGCTATCTCTTCTCAGCAAAACCCTTTACATGGTCAAGGACAATCTGCATCAGGCGGGTGCGGGCTTCAGTACTTGCCCATGCGATATGCGGCGTGATGAGCAGCTTATGGCTGTCCTTTATAGCAAGCAGCGGATTGTCCGGCTGGATTGGTTCTGTCCGAAGGACATCTAAACCTGCGGCTGCGATCGTGCCCTGCTTCAAGGCTTCTGCAAGATCTTCTTCTACTACGATCGGTCCACGTCCAAGGTTCAGGAAGATCGCATCCTTTTTCATCTTTGCAAATGCCGCTTTATCCATCAGATTCCCGGTATATTCATTTAATGGCGCATGAACCGATATGACATCAGATGTCCGAAGAAGTGTATTCAGGTCAACCTGCTCATAACCCTCCTGTGACGGTCTGCCGGATGCTGAATAATAGATCACATGGGCACCAAATGCCTTTGCTATATCTGCTACCTTCCTTCCGATCGCTCCAAGTCCGATGATGCCCCATGTCTTTCCGGCAAGCTCTGTAAACGGCTCGCCAAACCAGGTAAATACATCATTTTTCTGGTAAGAGCCATTCTTTACATAATCATCATAATACCGAAGCTTTTCAAGCAGATAAAAAAGCATGGCAAATGTATGCTGTGCAACGATCGTAGTGGAATATCCGGCTGCATTTCTCCATTCAATTCCCCGTTTATCCAGATAGTTCTTATCCAGATTGTTTGTTCCGGTTGCCGCTACACAAACCAGCTTCAGATTCTGAGCCGTTCCAACCGTCTGCTCATTTACCGGGACTTTATTCACAATGATAACATCTGCATCCTTCGCCCGCTCCGGAACTTCTTCCGGCTGTGACATCTCATATGTTACAACTTCTCCCAAAGCCTCAAAGCCCGTCAAGTCAATGTCTTCTCCTATCGTCTTACGATCTAAAAATACTATCTTCATATTTATTTTTAATCCTTTCATCTATTTTTGTTATCCGACATTCCATTCGCCTGCGTCTGCTGTCAGGGTGGATAGAAAACATAAAGTGTAATTTCCGTTATGATGCCTGCACCAGCTGCCGGCACAAAGCCCTTGTCTGAACCCGTAAGGGTAAGTTAGGGCGGCTGACGGCAAATAGGCGTGCGGGCAGAATAGGAAATGAAACGTGTTTTCTATCCCCCCTGACAGCAGGCACAGGCAAATAGAATAACTGATAAGCATATAAACTTATTTAAAATATGGGAGGATCAATCAAGATTCTCCCATACTGCTACCATAATTACTTTCATATTCTTCCTGACATCGAAATCCGGGAGCACATCTCCATCCTTGAAAATACGTGCCTGAATACTCTTTCTGACCGTATAGTCCTTCGCTGCATGGAATAATCCATCCGTCGAATACCACAAATTTTTTCCTTCAATGGATATGCGCAGTTTCCATCCTGCAAATCGTTTTCCCGGTACTTCGTATCCGCATGCCCGCAGTGTCTGCCCTTCGGTATGTTCCCAGATCGTCTTATCCCTGTATTCCAGATTTCCACTCTTCAACCGGGTAAGCATTCCCGCATTCTCATCTCCATCGGAAGTCTCTGGGTAATGACTGACTGCTTCCTTATGGTTGCTGTTGTACCACACCATAAACGGATATCTGCCAAATGTTTCCTTCGTTGCTTCCAGTGCTTTTTCCGTTACAAAATCTGTACAGATCATATCCACACCAAGCTGGAATAGATAATTAGCATAAACAGCATCATCTGAAACCGTATAACAAAATGCATACAGTCCGGCATCATGTACCTTACGGACATTTTCCTTTGTTACAAAATTCGTCCGCATTGCAACACTGCATATTCCATGATCCAGACAATAAGTGAGGATCGAATCCAGCTTATCGATATTTAATCCAACCAGATACATATAATTTGCAAAATGATATACGGAGTCGATCTGTTCATACATCGGCTGGCTGTATACCTGCATCAGCAGACGATCGAGCAGACCTTCATCCTGCCGGAAATCCTCCAGCATAGCGGCAACCCGTTTCTCGTTCCCTTTTTTTATATTATGGAAATCAATTTCAAATGTATAGGCAGGTTCATTCTTTACTTTTTCATAGAACTGTCTCGCGTCCATGATCGAATGTCCGTGGATCGGTATCTGCATTGCCTGTTCATATGTCATATGCGCAAATTCCGGCTTATACGAAACCCCGGTGCACTTACAATTATTCTCTGTCCAGCCATGACACAATACCAGACGGTCATCCTCCGTATAGGAAAGATCGATCTCAAACGACTGATAGCCTTCCTTTTTCCCATGTTCAAATGCCTCTGCCGTATTATGATAGGTTGTACCATCCATACCGCCAAATGCATGTGCCATCAGTTTTTTCGAGAATATCTCATATCCACAGTTTCTGCGGATTCCATGTTCATCCTCCCACTGTGCAACCAGATAGATCTCATCATCCGCAGCTTCATACAAAGATTCTACCGATGCTGCGATCGGTATCAACTGCTTGCAAGCCGTGCCGTCATAAAAGGAATCGTGCCAGTTATGATCCGTTCCATACCATATCCAGCCTTCTTCTGTACGCTTTCTGGCATAATAACCGATGCACTTCAGATTGGAATTGGAAAATACTGTTTCAACAGTCAAATCCCCACCATCAGTATTTGAAACAAACTTTTTTTCTTTCCCGAAGCCCCCGTCCGGAAGCCAAAATGAACGGCGGACAAAACGTTCACCGTTCTGTCTGCCGCCATTTCCATCATAGATCAATGTATATTCTTTCTTTTCCTGTTCCCGTTTCCAAGGCAGATGAAACTTCATTTTCCGCTACCATCCTTTTATTTTCCAAGATCATCTTTGATCTGGGTAGTTGAAATGTCCGGTGTTCTTGGAAGATACACGACATCACAATAGTCTTTCAGAAAATCAAACTTCCCTTCCCAGTCATTTCCCATAACAAAAGTATCAATCTTAAATTCTTTGATATCTTCTGATTTCTGTTCCCAGCATTCCTCCGGAATGACGAGGTCAACATAACGGATCGCCTCTAATAACTGCTTTCTTTCCTCATAAGAAAAATAACATTTCTTATGCTTCTGATTCCAGTTAAATTCATCTGTTGAAAGTGCAACGATCAGATAGTCTCCCAATTCCTTTGCTCTCCGTAACAGATTGATATGTCCGTAATGCAGCAAATCAAAGGTTCCATATGTTATTACCTTTTTCATATTATTCTCCTTCTCTCATCACAGCAGCGTTGATCGCCTGTGTCAGATCTTTTGCATCCTTCATATAACAAACCGGACATGCATCCCCGATCATCTGACTGATATATGCATACTGCTCTTCATTCTTCACAAATACTGCCCTCATATAAGATGCACTTACCTGTAAGGCATCCTTCAGGAATGTATTATTATTTTCTGTGATCTCTTTGTACATAAGGTCACTGATAATCATTATTTTATTTGGCTGATCCATAAATGTCAATGCCAGAAGTTTTTCCGGATCTGTCACATCAAGCAATACTGCCAGATCAAAGGCAGCACGTCCCAGAAAACGCCTGACTGCTGCTGCATAATCATATTTCCATACGGACATTGCCTGTCCTATCGTAATCTTCCCACTTTCGTAAAGCTTCTTCGCTGTATGTCCCATCGCACTTGGGAAATAATCAGCGGTTGTTCCGATAACCGGAACTTTATTCAGCAACGGATATGCTGAATCCTTATTCTCATTGACCATATCCTGATTGCAGGAAATAAATAATTCCACCGTATCACTTCCGGCACAGTTTTCCGCTGTTTTTCTAAGCCACTGTGTCTCCGTACACTCGGACAGTGCATCTGAATAGATCATTACTTTCTTTTTCTTATTTTTCGGAATCGCTTCTACTTCAACTTCATCCTCGGTTCCCAGGAATAAACTGCAGAGCTTGTGCGCATTCTCAACAGAATCGTAAGCACAGAACTCCTGATATGCTGCTTCATCATCATAGGTCTTACCACGGTTGATCGCCGCAAGTACCTCTTCCGGTGTTACGGCCTTATCAAAAGGAAGCTCCATCAGATCCATATAAGTGCCACGTTTCTTACGATACAGCTCATAGTCAGCGCAATATAAAACAATCTGCCGGCGAAGTGCCAGATAATCATAGAATACACTGGAGTAATCCGTGATCAGTGCATCCGTCAATGCCAACAGCTTATAGCTGTCCACTGTCGGAGGAAACTGGCGGATCCTCTTAAACTGACTGTAATCCAGCGAATCGCTGACTCTGTGATGCAGATTTACATACAGGATCTGATCCTCTCGGAGATTTGCATCCAGATAATCCAGAAGCTCCTTTGATTCCGCAACAACCTGATCGACCTTAAGGTAATCCTTCCAGGTTGGCATGTAGGCATAAATGTGCTCCCCGTTCGGTGCAAGCATCTTGCGCAATTCTGTCTGGTCACTCTGCGCAGCCTCTAACATACCACCGGTTCTTGGATAACCGAGCTTTAAGACCTTACCCGGCATCAGGTCTGCAACCTTATAGGATTCCAGCATATGTTTTTTTGTATAATCATTTGGATATAACAGATAGTCTGCATCAATGAAATTGCTCTGCTGAATGCCATTCTTATGCTTTCCTTTTGCATTCTTTGCAAGTCCCAGCTTTTTAAGCGGGGTTCCATGCCAGATATTAATGTACATCTGACCTTCTTTCTTCACCCATGCAGCCGTTAAATACACCTCAGTCAGAAGAAACTGTGCCGTTTCGATCAACTCCATATAGACAGAATCCGGAGTCACCGCTTCTGTACGGCTCCATCCGTTCTGTCTGATATAGGTCTTTACAATCTCTTCTGTATCTTTGGCTGTTTTGACATAGATATGAAAATCTTTAAATGCATCGTTATGATTTAATTCATTTAAAATATACTGCATACTGCCACGGACATTTTTTCCGAGTCCCATCAGTACAACCCGTCCCGGTACGATCTTACTGTCATAGTAATAATCGGTCACCGTACGCTTGCCGACCGGAATCTGGTTCTCTTTCGCCCATGCCTCCATCTGCTGTAAACTGTTTTGCCGTTCCTGATACTCCGGTGTTCCTTCTCTGGTTACAGCATGATAATCCACCAGTCCATCTGATGATGGCTTCTTCCATGTATCTGTCTGAATTGTGGAAGCCGGTTTCTTTTCCTGACCTGCATCTATATTCTGCGGCTTTTTTTCTTCCTTTACATGCCGCTTAAATAATCCTGTTATCGAAAGCTTCATATCGTGTTAAAACTCCTTATCTTTTTAACCTGTTTTACCACTTATAGTATATCTATTTACAGGTAAACTTTCAATAACATTTTCCCCTGTGTCAGGTTCTATTTTCTGACTTTGTCTGAATTACACCGTCTGTTTCTTCTCCGTATCCATATCCTGCTTTCTTAAAAGCTGATGAAAAGCATCTCCGGCTTCCATATATGCTTCCTCGTAAAAATATTCCTGTGAATTTAAGACAGGTCCCACCATTGACAGTTTCTGATAACTGCCATCCGGCTGCTGCTCTCTGGCTTTCACATTATCGCGAAGCATCGTTGCAAACATCTTCCTGACTTTATTCTTCACCGTCTCATCATAAAGCGGCGCTGCGACCTCCACACGACGAAGTGTATTTCTCGTCATAAAATCAGCCGATGCGATATATACCTTATCCCTGTCATGCGTTCCGAAAATATAGATTCTGGAGTGTTCCAGGAAACGTCCTACAATACTTACAATATGAATATTATCGGTATCGCCCGGTATTCCACTTCTTAAGCAGTTAATGCCACGTATCACCATGTCGATCTTTACTCCGGCTCTGGATGCATCGATCAGCTTATCTATGATCTTCTTATCCGTCAGTGAATTGATCTTGATTCCGATATAGGCGGGCTTTCCTTCCTTTGCGATCTGAATCTCATTCTCGATCATGGCAAGAACCTTATTCTGGAGACATTTTGGTGCAACCAGCAGATGTTCCATATCTTCTACTACAGAACCAAGCAGGATCGCCTGAAATACCTTTGCTGCTTCTTCTCCAATTCTCTTATCTGCTGTGATCAACGACAGATCCGTATATAATCTGGAAGTCTTTTCGTTATAATTTCCGGTTCCGACCTGCGTAATATACTGAATCTCATCTCCGACCTTTCTGGTGATCAGACACAGCTTTGAATGAACCTTTAATCCATCAATTCCATATACGACATGGCAGCCTGCATCCTCTAATGTACGGCTCCACTCAATATTATTTGCCTCGTCAAATCTCGCCTTTAATTCAACCAGTACATCGACCTGTTTACCATTTTCAGCAGCTTCGGTCAGTGCCTCTACCACCTTGCTGTTTCTTGCCAGACGGTAAAGTGTCATACGAATAGAGATAACCTCCGGATCACGGGCAGCCTCCTGAAGCATCTGCAGAAATGGTTTAATGCTCTCATACGGATAGGATAATAAAACATCATGATCCAAAATCTGTGGTATGATATGTTCATTGCTCTTTAACATCGGAGATGGCTGCGGTACACGTCTCTGGTAGACCAGATTTGCATCTTTTCTCAGAATATCCTCGATCTGGAACAGGAATGAAAGATCAAGCGGAGCCTGATTTAAGAATACATGTGGCTCTTCCATCTCTGCATACTCACATACCTGTTTTATCATATCTTCATTGATATCACGGGATAATTCCAGCCGTACCGGTGCAAGCTTTTTTCTGAGCTTTACGATCTGTGCCATCTTATCTCTGTAGTCAAGATCTTCATCATAGACTGCATTAAAATCAATATCCGCATTTCTCGTTACGCGGATCACAGATTTTTCCAGAACCTTATAGTCCTTATACACCTTTGGCAGGAAATGCAGGATCAGTTCCTCGACCAGCATATAGGTATCATCCTTCGTCGGAATCCGGATCAGTCTTGGAAATACAGAACTGCTGCATGGAATGATCCCTATTTTTTTCTTACCATTCCTTGTACCAAGAACAGCAAGCGCGTAGATCTCCTGTCCCTTCAAAAACGGAAATGGCTGCTTTCTTCCAACGATCATAACCGATAACAACGGTACGATCTCTTTCATGAAATATTCTTCCAGATATTTGCTCTCTGATTTTGCAAGTGCTTTAAAATCCGTCAGATGAACGCCCTTCTCACCAACCTCCTTCATAATGGAAGCATAGACGGCATCCTTTCTTTCGTTTAGTTCTGCAACTCGTTTTAAGATTGCCTCGATCTGCTCTCCCGCTGTCATATTTGTCTTGTTCTCCCGGAGTTTCTGGCTTAACAGCTTCTGATCCTCCAACGAACCGACACGCACCATAAAGAATTCATCCAGATTGCTCTGAAAGATAGACAAAAATGTCATCCGCTCGCACAATGGAACACTGGTGTCCTCGGCTTCTTCCAGCACTCGTTCATTGAATTTCAGCCATGATAATTCACGATTTTCATACAATCCGATATGATTCACCTTTTTTACCCGCTTTTCTTGCTGTATTTTCTCATTTGCCACTTCTGCATTTTTCAGATTCTTTTCTCCGTTATTCATTCTTTTTATCGCTCCTGTTATTTTCTCTTTTATGTACTGAAATATTCTTTGAATCGCCATACACCCCCTGTCAGATTACCCGTTGTTTATTGATCGTAAGCCAGAATTCCAGCCCAAGCACCTCGGCTGATTTCCTGCACAGGATCATACGTTGTAAAAAGATCTCAAAATAATCCATAACGGCACACATAGATTTATCGATCTTTAATTTCAGCCCAATATGTGAATCCCTGGTAATCTTCAGTTTGTTTTCTTTTACGGCATAGTTCACTCTGTCATGAATATCAAAGGATGAAATATCCGTATTTCTGACTCTCGAATTTCTCACATCACTTTTATCCGCGATCAGCAATGCTGCTGCAATCGGATTTACCGGAAATGCCGCCGACTCATCGTGATTGCCTATTGCTGTTATGATCGTCGCTGTATCCTCCGGATCTGCACCCATATCGTCCAATATTCGAAACGCCATGACCGCACCGGACTGCGCATGTCCTTCCCGGTTCACAACATTTCCGATATCATGCAGATACCCTGCAATACTCGCAAGCTCTGCTTCGCGCTCGGAATAGCCAAGTGTCAGCAGTATCTCCCTTGCTGTCTCTGCTACACGTTCCACATGTGCAAATCCATGCTCTGTATATCCCATTGCATGTAAGGATTCGTCTGCCATCCTTATATATGTCTGAACCGCTCTGTTCTTTTTTACATCTTCAAATGTTACTTTCATACGTCATCTATCTCTCTTCTGCTTCACTGTTCTTCAATTTACACCATCCCATTTTTTGCTGCTATCAATCACTTGAAAATTCTTTGTAAAATTGTAGTAAAATCATTCATTTTCGATGTATTACCAGCATCCTCCAAATGATTCCCCATATTTTCAGCACTTTCGGGTCCCTCTGAAAAGCACCCGAAAATTTTACATTTCTTTCTAAGTATATGTGATCCGTTGCATTTCTATTTATGTAAAATGTATGTTTATGCAGATTCCTTCTGTATATTTTCTTCTGTATTATCTGATTTATTTTATAGTCGATACAGCGATCCATACATAAAAACAGACAGATTATAAGAACCTCAATGGGCTCTTATAACCTGTCTGTTCTCATGTTATAAACTACGCTTTGTTTTTGGCTTTTGTTTATATCTGGGGATTTTTCTCCATGATACTCATATATGCCGGACGCATGATCCGGTTATTCGTGATCAGCTCCTCGATCCTGTGTGCGCTCCATCCAACGATACGTGCAACTGCAAACATCGCTGTATAAAGCTCCATCGGGATTCCCAGCATGTCATATACAAATCCGCTGTAGAAATCCACATTTGGACTTACACCCTTGAAGATCTTGCGCTGCTTTGCGATCAGCTCCGGGGCAAGCTCCTCTATGTTCTCATACAACCTGAGATCTTTTTCCCTGCCCTTTTCATGAGCCAGCTTAACGACATAATCCTTGAACACCCGCTCTCTCGGATCTGACAAGGAATATACGGCATGTCCCATACCATAGATCAGTCCCTTATTGTCAAATGCTTCCTTGTTCAGGATCTTGCTTAAATATGCTTCTATCTCATCTTTATCTTCATAGTCTTTTATATGTCCGCGAATATTATCCATCATTTCCATAACCTTGATATTGGCACCACCATGCTTTGGTCCCTTTAAGGATGACATAGCAGCCGCCATTGTGGAATAGGTGTCCGAACCGGAGGACGTAACAACTCTTGTTGTAAAGGTTGAATTATTACCACCACCATGCTCCATATGAAGGATCAGTGCCGTATCAAGTACCTTTGCCTCTACCTTGGAATATTTCTTATCCGGACGAAGCAGCATGAGAATATTCTCAGCCGTTGACAGATTCTTTGCCGGACGATGGATGAACATACTGTCATTCTTTACATAATGATTATATGCATTATATCCATATACAGCCAGCATCGGAAATTCACTGATCAGCTGGATACACTGACGCAGAGAATTATTCACACCGGTATCCTTTGCATTCTTATCATAGGATGCAAGCGTCAGGATACTACGTGTCATGGAATTCATGATATCCTCTGTCGGCGCTTTCATGATAACATCTCTTGTAAAATTCGATGGCAGCGTACGAAGCCCACCGATGATCTTCTCAAATTCATGCTGTTCTTCTGCATTTGGCAGCTCACCCATCAACAGAAGATATGCCACCTTTTCAAACCCCAGTTCATCTTCTCCCAGACTTCCGATCAGATTCTCCACCCGATAACCCCTGTACCAGAGTTCTCCATCACAAGGTACTTTCTTGCCATTCTGCACCTTAGAGGATACAATCTTTGAAATATTCGTCAGACCGGTCAATACACCAACTCCGCGGTCATCGCGAAGTCCGCGATTTACTCCATATTCATCATATAATCTTGGTGCGATATAATCATTTTTCTCGCATATCTTTTCCTGTATTGCCACATACTCATTCATTTTCATCAGACTCATCATCGTTCTTCACCACCTGCATTTCTTCAATCTCACTCTCCATAACCGTATCCAGCTCCTTCATCAGGATCAACAGATTGATCATATTCTCTTTGCCGAATTTGTTAATTACATTTCCGTAAAAGTCCTTAATGATCGTTTCCTGCTCATGAAGCTGTTTCGCACCGGCATCCGTGATCGTTACATAAGTGCCGTCCGTACCATTTCCATCATGTGACCATTTGACATAGCCGCAATCTCTGAGATCCCTTACCGTCTTTGATGTCCTGCGAATGCTCATCTGCATCCGGACGGACAGATCAGTCAGATATGCCTTGCCGCCATAAATAGCAGAATCCCCGCTGATCGCCTCTATACTTTGCAGCGCGACATATTCCGCAACACTTAATTTAGAAAATAAATGCCGTACGGAGTCCCTGCTCATCATGTATTTTCTGTAGGTAAATTCATTCGATAATTTCGTAATATCAATTTCCTGTTCGACTTTCTGTTCCTGCATAAACAACCTCCCTTTCCGGTACACATATAAAAGCCCCTGTTATCACTCCAACGTATATTGTTTCACTGAATTGTACACAATAACAAGTATAAGTGTCCCTTTGCTCTGTCAACTCTCTGTCCCTATGTAGTTTTATTTCCTGATCTTTTTATAGATTTTTCGTATCTGTTCCAAACATGAACGGAACAATGAATGAAAAGATTTTATTGAAATAATAGATTTAAATATACTCTACTTGATATGATAAATGAAACTTCCGGCTTCTGTCAACCGACTTTATCCTTATTTAAGAACTGCGCCGAAAATTTTAGAATTATGATAGAGAGGGATGGCGGCAGACAGGAATCCATGTAAGATACACATATATAGTTTTATTTGCAAGTAGCTGCCCTTAATGAATTAAAAATGAATAAGAATATACATATTATTCCGTAAGACGCTTCCACTCGTATCCTCGTGCAGCGGTACATAAAGTTGCAAAAGACGCAACTTAAGTACCGGCCTCGGATAAGGCTTACTCCATAATAGTATATCTCTCATCCATTTTATTCATTAATGGGCAGCTCAATATAATCTATACTCTACATATGTGTATCTCATTTTATTGCCCTGTCTGCCGCCATACCCTCTATCTATAAAAAGCAGCGTTATAAAGGCACTTAGATACAAAAATAAAGATACATTATCATCATGCAGCAAGCACGTTCGGACACGAATACTTAAAGTACAAATGGAAAATAGCATTACTGTTATGTAGCAAGCCTTTTCCAACGCCGGTTCTTAGTGAGTCGCCATAGGCGAGGAACTTAGTACCGTTGCGTTGGAATAGAGTGCAAACGACTTGCGTAATAATATGTAATGTATTTTCCATTTTGTTTCAAAGGCTCCCGAACGTGACTTGCGTAATAATAAATAATGTATCTTTATTTTTGTTACATAGCCTTTATAATGCTGCTTTGATCTGCTTATAGATGCCCTCTGCGTCGAGTTCATACTTATGAAGCAGGTCCTTTGCCGGGCCGGACTCACCGAAGGTATCGCGAACACCGATCCTTGTTACCTTAACCGGATTCTTCTCTGCCAGACATTCCATAACCGCTGAACCGAGTCCACCGATGATCGAATGCTCCTCTACCGTGAACACTCTGCCGGTTGCCTGTGCTGCCTTTACGACAAGTTCCTCGTCAAGCGGTTTGATCGTGTGGATATTGATCACCTGTGCATCGATACCGTCCTCTGCCAAAAACTTCGCAGCTTCTAAGCTCTCAGATACCGGAAGTCCGGTTGCTATGATCGTGATATCCTTTCCAGGCCGTAATTCTACGCCCTTGCCGATCTCAAACTTGTAGGTTATCTCATCATTAATGACCGGTACTGCCAGTCTTCCAAATCTCATATAGACAGGTCCTACATATTCATATGCTGCCTTTACGGCTGCTCTTGCTTCTACATCATCACATGGATTGATAACCACCATGCCAGGGATCTCTCTCATCAGTGCAAGATCTTCATTACACTGGTGGGTTGCTCCGTCTTCTCCTACGGAGATACCTGCGTGAGTTGCTCCGATCTTTACATTCAGATGTGGGTATCCGATACTGTTTCTTACCTGCTCAAAAGCTCTGCCTGCCGCAAACATCGCAAAGGAGCTCATAAACGGCACATATCCACAGGTTGACATTCCGGCTGCGATGCCTGCCATATTACATTCTGCGATACCACAGTCTACATGGCGTTCCGGAAATGCTTTCTTGAAGATTCCGGTCTTTGTTGCTGCTGCAAGGTCTGCATCCAGTACGATCAGGTTCTCATGTTCTTTTCCAAGCTCAACCAATGCATTACCATAGCTGTCTCTTGTTGCGATCTTCTTTACTTCTGACATAACACGTCACCTGCCTTTTCCAGTTCTTCCATTGCAATCGCATACTCCTCGTCATTCGGAGCTTTACCATGCCATCCCACATTGTTCTCCATGAATGATACTCCCTTACCTTTTACGGTATGGGCGATGATCGCTGTCGGCATTCCCTTGGTTGCCTTTGCTTCCTTGAATGCTGCATCGATCTGATCAAAATCATTTCCGTCGATATTAATTACATGGAAATTAAATGCTTCAAACTTCTTATCGATCGGATATGGGGAACATACATCCTCAACGGTTCCGTCGATCTGAAGGTTATTATTATCTACGATCACTACAAGGTTATCCAGCTTTCTGTGACCTGCAAACATAGCAGCCTCCCAGATCTGTCCCTCCTGGATCTCTCCGTCTCCGCACAGGCAGTAGGTTCTGTATTCCTTACCGGACATCTTTGCTGCAAGTGCCATACCGACTGCTGCAGAAAGTCCCTGTCCGAGAGAACCGGATGACATGTCCACACCAGGAATGTGCTTCATATCCGGGTGTCCCTGTAAATAAGAACCGATATGACGCAGGGTCAGAAGATCCTCAACCGGGAAAAATCCTCTCTCAGCAAGGGCTGAATAGTAACCCGGTGCTGTATGTCCTTTGGATAATACAAAACGGTCTCTGTTCTCATCCTTTGGATTCTTCGGATCCACATGTAATTCCTCAAAATAAAGATAAGTAAAAATGTCTGCTGCTGAAAGTGATCCGCCCGGATGTCCTGCTTTTGCAGAATGTACGGAGGAAACAATTCCCTTACGGATGTCAACAGCCTTTTTTTGAAGGTCTAGTTTGTTCATGTCTTTCTCCATTTCGTTTTATTTTCATTTTTATAATTGTCCCAGCACTTTTCCGATCTTGTCAGCGATCAGAAGATCTGCCTGACTGTCCGTCTGTGTCGGCGACATATTAATAACTACCAGGTGTTTTCCTCTGAAATACCGGATCAGTCCGGCGGCAGGATAAACAACCAACGAGGTTCCGCCAATGATCAATGTATCTGCCTCCGAAATATACCGGATTGCATTCTCAATGTCGTCATTGTTCAGACCCTCTTCATATAATACTACATCCGGCTTAATTATTCCACCACAACTGCATTTTGGTACACCATCTGATTGAATAATATAATCCAGATCATAGAATTTGTGACATTTTGTGCAATAATTTCTATGGATCGAACCATGCAGCTCAATCACATTCTTACTTCCTGCCATCTGATGCAGGCCGTCAATATTCTGTGTTACGATCACTGCAAGTTTCCCCTGCGCTTCCAGTTCTGCAAGTTTTTTATGTGCCATATTCGGCTTTGCATCTTGATAGATCATCTTATCCTTATAGAAACGGTAAAACTCTTCCGGGTCACGCATATAGAAGCTGTGACTGATGATCGTTTCAGGTGGATATTTGTATTTCTGATTATACAATCCATCCACACTGCGGAAATCCGGAATCCCGCTCTCTGTAGAAACACCCGCTCCACCAAAGAAAACCATACGTTCCGAACCTGCAACAATTTCTTTTAACTTTGCAATTTTCTCATTCATTTGTTCCATATATCAGTCTCCCTTCTGCATAATACAGGATCAGGCAATAGCGCAACCTTCCTATTGTAGTTCTACTATTGCCTGTCCTTGCTGTGTCACGGCATTGCCGTAACTTCTATATCCACTTTACAGGTACTGTCCACTGTGTATGTATCGCTGTCTTTTATCGACAGCTCAACCGTATTTGCACCAATGGATAATGTTTCCGCATCAATCGTTATCTTCAGATCCTTCGCTGTAAGCTTGGCAACCTCATCAGAAAGCCCTGATATCACAACTGTATTTCCCTCCGGAAACTGAACAGCATAATCATAGTCCGTCAGTTTATTCTCAATCGTAATATCATTGGCTGATATCGTCATTGTTCTGCTGATATTCCGTTCAATCGCTACATGGACGCTGATGCTTGTATTCTCATCTGCCAGAACAACTCCATCAGGCAAATACTTAGATATCTCGATCGTACTTTCCAGATCTTCACTGCATCCGGATACATCGATATCATCTACTGTTATCTCCGTGAGATTCTGCAGCACATCTGCCGGTCCTCCAACTGTTATTTCATTCGGCACATATTCTACGTTCACTACTTTATAATTATCTACCGGAACACCGGTTGTGTCCAGCTTTACTGCTACCGTTTTCGTCTTATAAACCGGTATAGTTACAGACACTCCGGTCACCTTGCTTTCCAGCTTCTTACCGGATACCGCGTCACCATTTGCATCATAGAAGATTGGTGTGCAGGTTGCTGTTACATCTGAAGTCCGTCCGGATACGTCCACCTGTACCTCTGCCTTCTCAATCCGTTCGATCACGCTTGCTGCTCCCTTTACCGTTATCAGATTCGGCGTAGATACCGGAATACCGGTCGTATATCCTTCTGCCGTTTCACCCTTTGTCGTAACCGTTACCGGCAGGGATGCCGTCTGTTCCTCCTCCAGTTCTACCTGGAGTACATTATCTACGATCGTAATGCTGATATTGTTATTTACAGACGATGAATTCGCTGTCACCGTAATATTTACAGCATTTGTGATCGACAATTTTGACATATCCGCAACTGCTGTAAAATCAGAAGCTCCAAGTGCATTTACAACTGAACGTCTGCCCTTTACGATGATGTCCACTGTTTCACCGGACACAATATCATACAACTGATTCTTGTCCGTAATCGCATCTGTATTGATCAGGGTAACCGGTATATCTCTGATCTGCCGTGTGGTTGAATAATCATCCACATTTAAAACTGTGACCCAGACAACAAATCCAAGGATCAATGATAAGAGTTTCCATCCCCAGTTACTGAATAATTTATCTTTCATTGCCGTCAGCCTCCTTTCTCTTATCAGAAGACTTTCCACTTTTTACATTACCTGAACTGGTCTTTTTCTCAGTACTCTTCTTTTTGCGTTTGCCATCCCTCTGCCGGCGTTCATCCTTTTTCTTTCCATCCTCCTGATTTAACAGTTCCAGATGGTTCCGGACACTTTCTGTATCCAGGTTTCGATACAGCTCGCCACCCTTTGCGATCGAGATCGAGCCGGTCTCCTCTGATACGATCAGTGTTACACTATCGGACACCTCACTGATACCTACACCTGCACGATGTCTGGTTCCCAACTCCTTGTTGATAGAGAGATTGGCTGACAATGGAAGATAACAGGTTGCTGCAACCACTCTGTTATTTCTGAGGATGACTGCACCATCATGAAGCGGTGTATTATGCTCAAATATATTAAGCAGAAGCTGGTTCGTTACAACCGCATCAACAGGGATTCCCGTATCAATATATTCACCCAGTGCGACCTTGTCTTCAATAACGATCAATGCACCTGTCCGGTTCGCTGATAAAACAGTTACTGTCTTGATCAGCTCATAAATCGTTTTGTCACTCAACTTTCTTTCATCTGCATCTTCATGCATGATATAATCAAAAAATTTCTTTCGTCCAAGTGTTTCCAGACCTCGCCGGAACTCCGGCTGGAATAAAATGATAACTGCCAGAATACCTATGCTGAACACATTTTTCAATATATACAGAATCGTATTAAACTGGAACAGGGATGCCAGAATCGTAAATAACAGGATTAGAACAATACCCTTTAATAGTGTCCATGCACGATTGCTCTTAAACCACATCAGTATCTTATAGATCACATATGAAAGGATCAGGATCTCAATAATGTCACTGATATCCGGTGTGGTAATGTAAAACCAGTCAAAATATGTTCTCATAAATGCCAGGATCTTATCCATTCGATATCTCTCCTTTCTGAATATTCCGGATATACAAAGGCTGTATCAGCCTTCCTATATGGTGGGATAAAGATATGACCTGACAAAAACGTCAGGTCATATGCAAGAATTCATTTTACCTCGTAACACCACTTACTGAATCTTCATCAGCGATATTCTGTGATACTGTATTGATCTTTTTTACGTTCTTCTGCTGTTTCGTCATAACGATCTTTGGAACAGCTTTTACATAATAATAATATTCCTCATCTTCAAACTGTGTATTCTCCACTCTTGAATAATCCACAACTGTTTTGAAGAACTGCGCTACAACCGCAATGATCACTGCACAGATCGAACCCAGCAGAATCTCTCCAATCGAGATGCTTGCATTGAGTACAACATTTCCAACCAGGAATAAGATAATCTCAAACAGACCACCAACAATAATTGCCGCATACCATGAATATTCAACCGATAATCTGTATATCACATGCGTAATAATAAGAACAACTGCAAATACAACAATCGTAAGCAGAAGATCTTTATTATCAATCAAATGCTGGAATATATATTTATAACTTTCAAGCATATTTTCTGTATCTGTTGTCTTACTCAGTTCTGCAAGATAATTGGATGCATCTAATGAAAAATAATAGAAGACAGCACCAAAAGCTAACGGAACGATCGCGATCGGTCCTACAAACATACCTGCAAGAATCGGAAGCACATACTGCATTTTAATAATGAAAAATAATGGGGCATACATGACCACCCATGTTGCTTTCGGGAAAAACCGGATATACAGGCAATACATGATAATAAATAAAACAATAAATGATATGCCTGTTTCTTTATTGCCCGAAAAATAATTCATAAATGCAACAACTCCACCAATTGCATAAGTAAGACTTTCCGGAATAAATGCACATACAACAGCAAGAAGAAAAATAACCAGCCCGCTGGATATCGTTTCATTATGTCCGCCTGTAATATGTACAATGGACCAGAACATCAGCAATGCGAGAATGAACCGGATAGCCGGTGCTACGATCCTATCGTATTTACTGCAAAAATTCTTAATTCCATCTCTGAATGTCAAAAGTGATGCCATGTTTACTTCCTCCTCTTCTTCCCTTTGGTTTTGTCCTCTTTCTCATAGAAAGCAATCAGCTTCTTCAGATCCTGATTGTACTTTATGATATGAGGCTTTGCCTTGGTGTATCTATAGGAGTATAGAAACCATGCAAGAACCATAAATACTACGCAAACAACCGCATATACTATAAGAAGTTTATATGCCAGACCGAACAGATCTATATCTACAAGCTCCGTGATCAGTTTGCCCATATTGTAATAAATATAGGCCGCTACCACGATCACAAATAATATCGTTGTCGATACCAGGGTCTTCAGACAGTTGTATTTTACATAGTCTGATTTGAAATATCTGCCTTTTTCCAGATCTTCTTTTCCTGTAGATTGTTCGTACATGGCAAGTCTGGTCATCAATCTGACCTTTTCTTCGTTTACCATCTTGTTTTCTCCTACTTCTTTTCTTTCTACAAAAATCAGCTTTTGTTATTATAATCCATACGAAAAGAATAAGCAAGCATGCGCCGGAAAAAGTTTCTTAAATAGAATTAACGCCTTAAAAATATTTCTTGAGTTCAGCAAATACCGGTTTCAGACGATCAGCGCGAAGATCGAAGTCCATCTCCTTGTATGACCATGCCGCACGGCCGATACCATATTTTGCAAATACTTCATGGATGGCTTTATACCATAATACAGTGTTTGCCGGATCTGCGTTTTCGATCACACCATATTCACCACAATAAAGTGCTACATTTCGCTCCTTTGCAACAGCGATCGCATCGGCAAACAGGTCTTCAAAATATGCTGAATCAAGATTGCCCTTATAATCAAGGATCGACAGCGTTCCCGCAAGTTTTGCAGGCAGGTGTGCTTTTGCATATGCACAAAAATCTTCCATGCTGCCTTTGAATTCCATATGATAATCCGCCGGCATATCATCTACCCACTGTGCGCCCTGATGTGTAAAAAGAAGAGGGTCATAGCTGTGGAAATTATATATGATATGTTCATCCATCGGCATCGGAATATCTCTGACTGCCTGCACGCTGTTATGCCAGTAACCACCGATCAGAATATCAGTTGCCGGTGCATATGCACGGATACGTTCGACACACTTTGGTGCGATCTCTGCCCATACGGCACCATCTTCTTTATCTACTACCTCATTTAATAATTCAAATGCAACTTTATCTCCATATCCGCCAAAGCGCTTTGCAAATTCTTCCCATAATCTGTAGAAGCGTTCCTGAAGAGCTTCGTTTCCAAAAAATCCACTCTGTTTTTCTCCCGGATCAAAAGAATAACCGGCGGTCTTATGCAGGTCAAGAATCATATTGAAACCATATTTATGTCCGAGTTCCAGTGCACGTTTGATCCGTGCAAAACCTTCTTCCTTATACTGTCCGTCTTCTGTCTCTACCAGATTATAATCCACCGGCAGTCTGAGATGATCCAGTCCCCAGCTTGTAAGCTCTTTAAAATCATCTTCCGTAATAAAATTATTGAATCTGTCCTCGGAATAATCACACTGGGAAAACCAGCCTCCCAGATTAACACCCTTCTGATACCCTTTCCATGTCTTCATATGCATGATCTCCTTTTCATTTAGCAAATAATAAATTTGTAATTGTTATTTTCTGAATTTATGATACTATAAATGCATATGTAGGGAATATAATATATCCGATTTTTATATCGCATAGCTGACCTTCATTGTTCTGATTGTATTTTTAGAGATGGACAATCCGTTCATTTGATAAAATAATGCCTATATGCAAATATTTTTATAGCTGTATATTATATGAAAGGAGTATTTCCATGAATAAAGAATTACAGAAACTGTTATTAGCGCAGCAGGAGGAACAGTCTTATCACCTGCCGATGGAGGCAGAGTATTCATTTTACCGGCGGATCGCAAATGGGGATATGGAGCTGCTGAAGCTAAATATGAATGCAGATACCATGGAAGGCATGGGAAAGCTGTCTTCATCCCCACTGCAGAACAAAAAGTACCATCTGGTCATTCTGACTGCCATGATCACACGTTTCTGTATCGAGGCCGGGTTGGATCCGGAACAGGCCTATACTTTAAGTGATATGCATATCCGAAAAATCGACGCATGTCTGACACCGGAACAACTGAATCCGCGAAAAGGAGCTGTTGTGAAGGATTTTGTACTTGCCATGCACGAGCTTCATAACAGTCCCGGACTGTCTTATCATGTCATGCAGGCCGTCTCCTACATCAACAACCATATCACAGAACCGATCCGGGTATCGGATGTCGCCGATGCAGTGAAGCTCCACCCGGACTATATGACCCGTCTGTTCAAAAAAGATATGAACTGCAGTCTCTCACAATATATCATAAAAGAAAAATGCAGGACGGCTCGCTACATGCTGTTAAACAGCCAGGCGAGCTGTACAGAAATCAGTTCATTTCTGTATTTTGCGTCCTGCAGTCATTTTGTAAATTGTTTTAAAAAAGAATATGGCCTGACACCGAATGCCTACCGCAAACAGATGGGTGGTCTGTCAAATGAGCGAAGCGATGCGTTCTAATACAACAGCAACGCCGTCTTCATTATTTGACAGAGTCTCATTCATGGGAATACCAAGCATCACCGCAAGTGTCTGAAGTCCTGCTGCTTTAGTTGCATCTGACCGGTTAAATTCAAGGTTATCACAGCCACCATCTACAGCATGGACACCCGGCCTTGTATTCAGATATTCTCTGGTTTCATCCCAACCAATCAGAGTGCCATCTCCGTTGCTGTCATTAAAGCTTTTTGGATATACCTGATATACAACGCTCTTTTTCCACCACTGTTTCTCTCTACTCATCTTCATCATCACCATCCAATGAAATATCGTTTATATATTTAATTTCCTGTTTTGCATTTTCTACGATCATACGAACCTGATCTGCGGTCATATAATCATCTGCCATAATAATTTGCATGTGCCAGTACATTTGCCAATGCTTCTTCCTTGCCGCCTTTTTGTTGTTCGCGGTGCGTATTACATAAATTAATTTCGGTCGCAGTCCCCACACAAGGCGGGAACTGCGACGGCTGGCCCAAATTTTTTCTTTATGTCTTCCCCCACTTTTCTGGTTTTCTTGTTTCACCCCAGTGAGAATTTACAGATTGGGTTTTAAATTACCATGGGGTTCTCTTAATTTCGCCTTTCTTGTTTTCTCATCCATTTTATGATATTGTTTTTATAGCATTGTAGTACTTATGGTAAGAAAGGGGTATTAAACAAATGAAAAAATTTATAAACATATGGAGTCTTCTTATAGTCATGTCCATCTTGATTTTACTTCCGCACTTCTCTGTTGCTGCACATGGAGAAAAAGCAGAAAAAAACCAAGCAGAACTTGCCGGCAGAGAATCAGGTTATACACTGACCTGGAATGACAATAAAGGACGATTTATCTGTAAAAAAAACGGCTCCAAATTGAATAATGGCTGGAGTTTCGATTCATCGAAAAGAATCGCCTATTGCACCGGAAAAAATGGTTATTTGTATGCCAAAATCAAAGACGGCAAATACTACACATATACTGCTAACAATAAAAAACCATCTTCAAAAGTATTCAAAAACAAGAAAAATACCATCATTCGGCTACATAAGAAAAATTTCTATGTAGGGGCTAACGGTCTTATTAACCTAAACAAAGGCTGGAAATTAAATAATAACGGATTATATACTTACTATGTTAAAAAAAACGGTACTGTTTCTGTAAAAATAACAAATGGTAAATTTAGAGTCTGGAACGGAAATAACACTAGATGGGATAAGAAAGATTTAAAGAAATATAAGGGAAAAACTTATACCTATAATGAAAAATCTTTTTTCGTCAATACAAACGGGAACATTTCAAGAGCAATGGGTTGGCAGGGATCTTATTTCATCGACAATGATGGATGTGTAAAGTATTATGATGACGGAAGCACTTCTTACCGGATCACAAAAAATGGTGACACCAAGACGTTGAAAGATGGCTGGAACGATGATGTTTATGTAAAAAATGGAAAGATACAGCGGTCAACAATCGTTAAATCAGGTGGCTGCAATTATTTTGTAGATAAAAATGGTAGCAGACAGGATTTTAAAGTGAAGAATAATCAGGTTGTAAGACCGGATAACAGTATGGCGGTTTCATCCGGGATCTATGTTACAGCCGGAAAAAAATATCCGGTTGATAACAAGGGGAAGATCCAGAAAAACAGCACTGTGTTTATCAAGAATAAGGCTTATGAAACTGTGAGTGACGGATCTTTATCCAAGCAGCCGGCAAATCATGTTCATTTATGGAAGGCGGGTTCTGTAACAGAACAGATTGATCATAAAGCCAAGACAAAGGAGGTTCAGATTCCGGTCAAAGAGTGGGACGAAGAAGTATGGTCAGAGAATAAAAAATATATTTGCCAAAAGTGTGGGAAGTATTACGATATATTAGATGAATGGGAAGAACACTCCAGAAATACCAATCATGGAAATTATGAAAAAGCTAAGGTTCTCCTTGATACCATCCATCATCCAACCGCAGATGAACCAAAGTATGAAACTACGACTGTTATAACGGAGAAAGCCTGGTCTGAATGGTATCAAATTTATACCTGTAGGGATTGTGGAGAGAAGATGAGAGTAAGAGTTATAGATGGTAAGCCAACAAAGGGAGATTATGATGGATTAGAGATTCCAAGTAAAAAAGGATTTATACTCAATGTATTTGGAGAAAAAATGATGAGCGTTTCTGCAAATAAGGCGTATCCAACTGGAATTAGGATAGGAAAACAAATCTCTGCAGATGAATCCTATAAAAGATATGGATTTTCATATTTTGAAAAATCAGACAATATCCTTCTCCCAGATACTTACCTGCAGTTGCTTAGAGACCATAATATTCAGTAAACTATTTACTAGATAATAAGAAATAGAAAAACTAACTTGACAAATTCTTAATTAAGGTATTATCCTAAAGATACCCTAATCCGTATGCTACAAGTATACGAAATCCTTGGTCAAGAATCCAGAAAAGAGCAAGGAATCAAACAAACGGGGCGGAATCCTCAATTTCCGCCTCGTTCTTTACCTATTTATGTAAATATTCCACTATTGGAAAATAAAATCATTAGAAAAATTTGAATTGCAGGATTCATAAGCAATAATATATCATTAATAATTATAAAAAATTATTACATATAATATTAAATAATTAATAATAACGCATTGACAGTCTGACTTCACCAGATAAGATATGGTAAAGAAAAATAGATCAGGAGATTGGGTTCATTGACATTACTACCTGGATATTTTATAATAAATATGTTAATAAATTCATTTGATCCTATTATAGGATGGGCGGAGAGTATATCTTTCCGCCTTTTTTTTACCAAAGTTAAAGCCCGAATCAAATACCGTAATCTTTTGGTTTTCAATATCCCGTAAATGGGGAAAGTGAGATAGGGAGAAAATTGGAGTAAAAAATCATTATTTATAATATTAAATGATTAATAATAATGCATTGTGTCAAGTATAAGTATACTCCCCTACAAACCAACGCATAGGCACATAAATTTATATATTTCTTAACCAGCAACGAATTGACTGTCCAAAATACAAATGTTTATAATAAAGTATGTCCTTTGAATACCACCCTGGTACGCATTCCTCGCGACCGGGGTGTTGTTATTTTATTAACGACGCGGACTGCGGCTGCGATCAGCTTCTTATAGCCGCCGCTTAAAAATTCGGTTGGCACTTTACCGAAAACCATAAGTAAAATTTTGAGATTTTATCAAAAATACTTACCGGAAAAATATTTACAGATTGTCTTTATAAGCATCCACTTACCAAAAGTTACATCAAACCATACAAGTTATTACATCAACGGTTTTTAAACCATTATTTCTGGTATGGTGGTTTTGTCGACAAATCAGGTACCGGAAATTAAGAGGAATTTTTATGTATAACAAGGACAATACTACCATTTCACAAAACTCAAGCACCAAACATTCCGCATTCAATATTTGTCAGCTTTTTCCACAACGAACGGAAGATGAATGCCTTGCAGAATTAAAACAATACCCAAAACTTTATTGGACATATAAGAACTGGCCTGATGACTGGAAAAAACGTTTTATGGAATTTATGGAAGGCAAAAAAAGTCTGCCACTAACCTATGATCCATTTTTCAAAAAAATCTTCAACCCAGATATATACCCGGAACGATTATCACGACTGATCAGCAGTATTATCGGCACAAATGTAACTGTTAAATATATTATGTCAAATGAAGACAGCATGCTTCCATCAACATCTCTCCTACTTCTGGATATTATCGTCCAGTTAGAAGACGGTTCTATCGCAAATGTAGAAATACAAAAAAATCCATACACATTTCCCGGTGAGCGAATGTCATGCTATTCCGCAGATCTACTACTTCGCCAATATACACGCGTAAAAAGCAACCTTGGGAAAGATTTCACATATAAGGATATGAGAACTGTTTATACAATTGTTATGTATGAAAAGAGTCCAAACGAATGTCTGAAAGACCGTTTTGCAAATATCTATCTGCATCATGGAAGAACCATTTTTAATACTGGTGTAAATCTGAGTCTTTTACAGGAATACTATGTCGTTAACCTTGACGTATTTAAAAATAGCAAGTATGCTAAAGATATCAACGATCTAAATGCATGGTTGTCTCTGCTAACCGCTGACTCTACAGACAACCTTGCCACACTGATATCCAACTATCCATGGATGGAATCTATATGCCAGGATATATCTGAATATCTGTATCGCCCTGAGGAGGTTATTAGTATGTTTTCAAAAGCATTAAAAAAGATGGATGAAAATACTGTTAATTTTATGATCGAACAGATGAAGAAAGCGTTGGAAGAAAAAGATGCCACAATATCTGAGAAGGATGCTGAAATTGCTGCATTACAGGCTAAACTTGCTGCGTTAGAACACTAACGCACGGTTCTTTAGCATAATTATTTTCCAACAATGTGATCATATAAAATAAAGTAATTTCGTTACAACGGATACTATAAAAAAGGGCTGCCGCACTAAGTGATTGGTGCGACAGCCCTTTTTTTCGGTGTCATTGCTCATAATAACATATACACAATCGTACTGCCTATGATGCTGACAAATGTATTCTTTTTCCACACATGAAGGGCGACACAAACTGCGGCTGCGATCAACTTCTTATAGCCGCCGCTTAAGAATTCGGTCGGTACTTCCTTCAGGCAGTATACGATCAGCACAGCCATGATGGCTGCCGGAAGGATTCGTCCGAGATACCGGATTTTTTCGGGGATTTGTTTTCTCTTTCCAAGAATGGTAAATGGGAGCGCCCGCATAAACAAAGTCGCCGCTGCAGACACAAGGATGCAGATCAGTACATATCGATCATTCATGGGCTTCCACCTTTCTTTCACAGATCAGCAACAGACCTGATACCAGAATCAAAGTTGGAAGAAGGAAATAATCTTTTCCTATTAACAGAAGCAACAGCACACCTCCGATAAACCCGGCAAGTGCCGGCAAATGCACTTTCACACTTCTCCATTGATCGATCGCGATCGTAATAAATAACGCTGTCATACAGAAATCGATCCCCTCTAATTTCACCGGAAGGATCTGACCGAGTATGCCGCCAAGCACAGCGCCCACCATCCAGGATATACGACTGAATAATGCCACATAAAACATAATATCCAATCTGCGTCTTCGGTCATTTGCCTTCTCTGCGTTGCGATCTCTTATCACCTCAGAAGACAGCATGGAACAGTTGACGGCATATGTCTCATCCGTCATTGTATGAACCATATATGGATAACGCTTACCCATTTTCTTGAAATCTTCAACAAATGTCAGTCCGTAAAAGAACTGTCTGCTATTCATGAACAATGCAGTCAGTGCGATCGTGAGGATCGATGCACCGCTACTTAAGAATGTTACCAGCACAAACTGAAATGCGCCAGTATATACCGTCAGGCTGGTAAACAACGACCAGAACCAGGAAAGTCCTGCTTCCTGCATCGTAAGTCCATATGCCATACTGACAAAGAGATAACTTCCGGTGATCGGCAAAGCCTTCACAAATGCCTGTTTTAATACTTCTTTTCTGTCTACAGTCTCCCCAGCCATAATTTTTCTCTGTGCTCCTAACTCACATTACAATATCTCTGAAATCTTTTCCAGTACCGCTTCTGCCAGCGCCTTGTGTCCTTCTTCATCCATGTGCTCCTGATCCCGTTCCGATGGTACGGCATAATCAGAAGCCGCCAGATAATAAAGTCCTTCTTCCTCTGCGATCTGCCGGTAAATCTCCGGCAGCTCTTTGGACACCTGTACAGAATTCTTTCCAAATTCCGGATCAAATCCATCCCAGACCTTCTCGCCCAGTGCGATCGGTGACATCAGAAGGATCTTCGCTGATGGCGCACCATCCCGGATCTGTCGCACAAGTTTACGGATACCTAAGCCGATACTGCCTGCCGTTGCACCATAAAATGTCTTACAATCATTTGTTCCAAGCATTAAAATGATCAGATCCTCCGGCTTATGGGTTTCTAATATGATCGGAAGGAGTTCACTGCCACGTCTGCCCGGACGAAGCGGATCGTCAAATACTGTAGTTCTGCCACACAGCCCTTCCTCCTGTACAATATATCCCTTTTCCATCAGTCCGGTTCCTACGATTCCGGTCCATCTGGTATCCCAGTCATAGCGTTCTGCCGTTCCCGGCACATAACCATATGTGTTTGAATCACCAAAGCATAATACCTGTCGCATGGCATTTCCTCCTTCTTATATTTTATCTTACTATTCCTAGTTGGAATGTATGAATTATATAACAAATTTCAACTAAAATACAATACATAAATATTAGAATTCGTTATAACTTTCTCTTATAGCAAATCACGCCGCACTAAATCAATATCCAATTCAGGGTTATAGGACAAAACGTGTTGATGGCTAATCCCAGTCAACAAACATTTTGTCC
>ERZ831773.614-NODE-614-length-45770-cov-8.796238_pt1 | contig 45770 bp, 31 predicted proteins | sample MGYA00519696_ERZ831773 | MGnify/ENA primary metagenome ERZ831773 (study PRJEB31850, sample SAMEA3708720) | human gut metagenome | biome: human gut; feature: human-associated habitat; material: faeces | place: China | collected 2014 ...
TGTAGCTAGCGTTCATCCTGAGCCAGGATCAAACTCTTCATTGTAAAAGTATCTTTTAATCGGCATGTGCCGGTTATAGCTCTGTTCAGGATGCCGTACAATTTATTGACTTCATTCTAATACCTATATCTATCACATATATATGAACATATATAACAGACTGTATTGACGGTTCTATCTTTTCTTGTACTACTTGTATTGTTTATCAATATTTCAAAGAACTTGTCGCTTCCGTTTCAAAAGCGGGTGCAAAGGTAAGAGGTTTATTTTTAACTACCAAACTTTTTCGGAAGTTTTTTCAGTTTTTCTTTTTATCCGTTTCTCAGACTCTCTATGCGAAAGGGAAAGAATAAATAGAAAGAAGAACAAGCAAAACACCTTTTCTTTGCGAATCGGACTGCAAAGATAAGAACTTTTTTATTTATATTCCAAAACTTTTCGGAAGTTTTTTTGTTCTTGAGGCAAGCAGTCCTGCGCTTTATCACTAAGTCATTTTCATCAAGGCTTTCTTCTCTCGGAAAGCGGGTGCAAAAGTACTCCCTTTCAGGATACAAAACAAATATATATCACTCTTTTTTCTGATTATTTTTTTATAATCTGACTAACTTGCTGATTGATAGGCTGGTTCAAGAAAACCGCCGTTTCTATACAAGAAGCTACGAAGGGAAGAATACAAAACTATACACATTATTATATTTAAACGAGGGAGGAAAGCACTAAACAAAGAAACAAGTAATGCAGGCAGATTTATTCGGTACTAAAAAAAACAGGCCGGATATAAAAAGCGGGGAATTACCCATTCCGACATTTACATACCACCTACCCCTGAGGGGAATCATCCTTCCGGAAGGAGGAGAATAACGGATAATCGAAAAGACATGCTGTTCGTTCCACTACAGTGAACAGGACAGGACACTTCAGTGGAAAGAACCGGCCACCGGAGTGAAAAAGCCCGGGCACCGGAGTGGAACAAAAGAGAGGATAGGGGAAAAGCACAAGGAGAAAGACGTAATATTAAAAAAACATGAACATAGCATATGGTATTAAAGGGAAGACTGCAGAAAAAGAAGCATATGGCAGGAGAAAAATATGGAGTAGAGAGAAGAAAGAACAGGAGAGGAGGCTATGAGAAATGAATCGATTATGAGGGAAAACAACAGAAAAACTATGAGAAATAACTCTGTCCCTTTTTATTTCTCATAAATTAATTAATTGAGAATAAATTAGTTATACAAAAAACATGAGAATATGAGATATGAAACTGAAAAATCTTTTCTGGTAGAAACCTAAGTTCAAGTTATTCAGCTTATAGATTTTAAGAGAGATGCCATCCGCAAAAAAAGATCTACCGTAAGGGACAGGAAGATACCTGCCTGAAGACATATAACAAATTATCTTCAGACAGGCAAACCACATCCATACGGTAAAACATTACTTAGTTTTTTGACGTATCTCCCTGATTTATCTTATCAATGAAACAGGAAGAACTGCGGACGGGTATATAATTGGAACTCTTTTACTTTACCGGATAAGAATGAGCCTTCGCGCACTTTCACCCGGAAAGCAGTAACTTTATATATCTCCTGCATATCAATTATGATCTGATGCGGATGAGAAGCTTTCGCTGTCGGGTCCGTATGCCAGAAGGACGAAACATCTCCGTCGTATAAGTTCTCCCCTACTCCCAGATTCTGGTCCGCCAGTTCACTGTCTACATAGACAACTTTCCATTTCGTTTTATCAATCACCTGACCTTTATCATCCAGCAATTCCACTTCCGAGATACAAGCCTGATTGTCATCCGTATACGAGGAAAGAGTCTCGATGCAAAAATGACGGAAGGTTGCAGCAACAGGGAAATCGAACTGTTGCCACTCGTTCATTTCTTTCAAAGTAGCTTTCAGAATGATATCCCCTTCGTCGAGCGTAGGAGTACCCGTAACCACACGAAGCTGTCCCTTCTGATAATTCTTGTCTACACCGAGGCTGTCGAGAATCGGCCGGTCCAGTCCTTGCAGAACACGGTTTCCGGTATCTTCCATTTCAAAAACGACAATCTCATTCTCCCCTTCTTTCAACCATGGGGCAGGCAGATATAAAGTCTGTTGAGGACCGATATTCCAAAAACGCCCGAGCGATTTACCATTTACCCAGACAGCCCCTTTCCCCCAACGGCTCATATCAACGAAACAGTCGCCTTTCTGCCGAACGGTAAATATTCCCTTATGGAAAGCAGGTTTTCCCTGGATACTTTCACCAAAGTTCATTTCCGAAACTTTCTCTTTATAAAGCGGCAGAGGAGTGATAGACCAACCTGTCAACTTTTCATCTCCACACAGCACCTGGTTCGTAATTCCTTTCCGGTTGAACAAAATATCGGGACCATAATTAACACGTCCTGCATTTTCTACCAGTATCTCCAGAGTAGCAGGAGCTTTCTGTATATCCAGCATTACATTATTCTGATTGTAACGGCGATCCAGACTTGCCACTTGCTTTCCGTCAACCAGAATTACGGCATAATCACGCAAATCCTGTATAATCAGTTTCTGTTTGCCTGCCTTGTTTATGGTAGTCTGATAGTGTATGTAACCGAAGTCGACTCCCAGATCTTCCATTGAAAGGACATTTTCCGATTCGGTAGTCTGGTGAAAAGCAGCCTGCAAAGAAGCACTTTCTTTCAGTTCAATCGTTGCGAAGGTTGTTGTCGGATTGTCGGCGGGAACCTCGGGCAATACGGTTCCATGAGGCAGATGCTTCTGAATGACTTCCCTGAAAGCATAATATTTCGGGTAACAGTTTCCCCATTCACCCAGAGGCGCGTCATAATCATAGCTGGTGGGCTGCGGACGATATCCTCCAGCCGTATTGGCACCATTCATGTACCAGAAATTTGTTCCTCCGTGGAACATATACATACTAACGGATACGCCTTGTCCCAACATCCAATCGAGTTGCTCGGCAGGGCGTTTATAGTCGACTGTCGAATGGCGCTGTCCCCACACATCGAACCAGGCCGGATAAAATTCCGCCACAAAATACGGACCGCCCGGATGATATTTATCGATGATCTTAAAGATATCTTCGCTGAACACTCCGTTCAATGTCGGCAATGCACCGTCGATGTGTCCGGCCTCAACCTGCCCGCCACCGTCGCAAGTAAATAGCGGAACATTGAATCCGGCATCTTTTATCATATCGCGGAGAGCTGCCAGATATTCTTTATCCGCCGCATACGAACCGTACTCGTTTTCTACCTGCACCATTAATATGTTTCCGCCGTTATTGACCGTCAACGGGGCCAGTTGTTTGCCAAGCGCTTTTATATAACGTTCGCAATACTCCAGGAAGCGGGGATCTTTGCTGCGGTAGACCATGTCCTTTTCTTTCAACAACCAGGAAGGATAACCGCCGAAGTCCCACTCAGCACAAGCATACGGACCCGGACGGAGAATCACATACAAGCCTTCCTCCTGTGCCAGACGTACAAATTCGGCAACATCCGCCTGCCCGCTGAAATCAAACTCACCGGGCTGTCGTTCGTGAAAGTTCCAGAACACATAGACTGATATTGTATTCAATCCCATGGCACGTGCCCTTTTCAAACGGTCGCGCCAATATTCGTGAGGAATACGGGCGTAGTGCATCTCGCCGCAAATCAACTGCACATCCTTACCGTCAACATTGAAAGTTCCGCCGTCTATCTTAATACGCTCTTTAGAGGAGCAAGCCAAAAACAGAAACGGCATGAGCAAACCCAGTATGAACTTATAAAGCCTTTGTCCTTTATTCATAATAGATGATTGTTATATTTTTATTTCTATACCTATTGTACAAATGCATGCCGGAATTTACTTACCTTATTCCAGCCTCCACGGGTAAAGTCGGGAACAGCCACCGGAGCCGAACCATTTTCCAAAGAGAGGCGAGTCAACTCAGCCATGCAACACCACTCGGCGAGATCATACACATCCATATCCAACGGTAATCCGTTGCGCAGACAATACACCAGACGATAATCCATGATATAATCCATACCACCATGGCCGCCTACCTTTTTGGCTGTTTCTTCCAGTTCCTGATGAATCGGATGCTTATATTTGTTCATCAATTCCCGTTTCACATCTTCGGGCAAAGAACCGTGCGCATTCAGGTTTTCATGGTTGGCAACAACATTCGTATCTACCTGTTCGGGGCGCAGGCAATATTCCTCCACCGGATATTTGCTGGCATATCCATCAGTGCCGACCAGTTGATACATCCGGCTATACGGGCGTGGCGTCATTACGTTATGCTGGATGAGCATTGTCTTACCGTTTTCCGTGCGAATGACAGTAGTTGTCTGGTCACCGTTCTGGAAATCTTTTACTTCTTCGCCCGTGGTTTTCCGGATATATGCCGGTCCGTTAACCGCCTTTGTATCCACAGCCACCAATGTCTTCATCCTGTCTCCCCGATGAATATTGAGTAGTTGGCAAGCCGGGCCAATGCCATGCGTCGCATAGACATCCCCACGATTGTTGCGATTATAATCCATACGCCAATTATTCCAGTAAGAAGACCAATAATCTTCCAAATTATGAATATAAGCGCCCTCAACGTGCAGAATCTCGCCGAAAACTCCTTGCTGTGCCATGTTCAATGTTGTCAGTTCAAAGAAATCATATACACAGTTTTCCAGTTGCATACAGTGTTTGCGGGTTCTTTCGGAAGTATTTATCAAACTCCAAATCTCCTCCAATGTCATGGCAGCGGGAACTTCGATAGCTACGTGTTTGCCATGTTCCATAGCATACACTCCCATTTCCGCATGGTGTTTCCAGTCAGTAGCCACATACACAAGGTCAATATCATCCCTTTCACACAACTGTTTCCAGGAGTTCTCATCACCGTAATAGGTCATAGCCTCCGGCAAACCGGCTTCCTTGAGAATGTTCTGGGCTTTTTCCACACATTCCTGACGTATATCACACAAAGCCTTGATTTGGATACCCGGAATATGTGTAAAACGGACAACAGCTCCCGGACCACGCATCCCCAGTCCGATAAATCCCACGCGTACCGTGTCCATCTTGGGAGCAGTTAGTTGAATGACGTCCTCCTGCCCTGAAGGACGTTCCGGAGTAGCCACCACAAGGGGATGCATGGTGCTTTTCTTCTGCCCGCAACCGGAAAAGCCTACAAGCAGAAGGGTAATCATTAAACTGATAAATATCCTGTTCATAACTTTCATTCTTTTTACATAAAACAATATTACCTGTCAGTGACCTTATTTACAATTTCTTCCAAAGACATTCGTGGCGCATCGTCCGCCATGTGCAAATTCTTTTCCACCCATTCGCGTTCCCAATGGAAATAATCGGGCGCTTTCGCTTCCTCTCCGCGAAGCAACGCACGCAAGTAATCGAAGTAAACGAGCCAACGCTCCTTATAATAGGTGTTCATCATGCCGGCCCATTCTTTATAGGCATAGTCATGCAAATTGTCTTCCGATGTCACATGTTCTCCCCAATAGGTAATAAGCATCATCAGGTTGTGGAAGTTGTTCTTTTTCTCTGCGGCCGTATTTCCTGCATCTTTGGCCTGTTGCTGCCAAGTGCTCAGACGGAAAAACGGGTCCTGTGCCAACAACTCATTTTCGGTATCGATCATCATCAGGAATTTGGAAACTTCCTGCCCAAATTTCTCAACTTTCTTCTCTTGATAGGCAGTTATCATATCATAGAACACCGAATCAGCTTCATTGGCAATGACTTGTCTCAGGAAGTGTATCAGATCAATGCGATAGGTACGAACCTCATTAAATTCCGGCATTGCCTTGGCAAAAAGGAACGCTGCTTTCTTATAAAGATCTCTATCATACTTCTTAGCCAGTCTACCCCAAGAGGAAACCGATTTGAGTTCAAGTGCGGGACGTGCGCACAGGATGTTTTCGGGCGGTCCTTCCTGATAACCGACTTCACTGCTATAAATAGATTTCAACATCATCTTCCAGGCAGTCCGTATTTCATCGGTGATACGTCCGTAACGGGCTGTAACATAAGATTCTATCCATTGGTCTACATCCACCCGGTCTTTGTGCCACACCAGTTCAAGTAACAATTCATACGTAACAGGATTGTTGTTTATACCTTCGGGCAAGATACCTACCCCTTTCATATACTTCGCATATTCGCTATTCGAGGCACGGTAAACTTCATCGGCAAAACGTTGTAATTTTCCGTTGATACCGGGACGTTCGCCGAAGTTTGTAACAGTAGCCCAAATGAAAGGCGTTCCTTCGTAGCCTTTACGGGTTTCCCAATTATTGGTATTCTCCCCGAACAATTCCTGAACCAATACATAGCGTTTATCCAGCTTTTCCAGCAAACCCGGCTTCGGGTTGTCCTGCCAGCCTTGCAACACCCAGATAGATCCGGGAAAATGTTTCTGCATCGTTTTTTGTATAGCTCGTCCTGCATCTCCCAACGCTACGCCGTCCGTAGCTCCTCCCTCATGAAAAGGGTCGCCGGAGAAGAAACGAATGTCCGAACCGTACAAACGGCGGGTTTCGTCATAAAAGATGGCTGCAACACGATCGAACTCTGGGTCCATAGGATCCAGAATATCCGGGCGAGTGAAAGCACCCCAAGTTCCTTGCGGAATGATATGCGCCTTACTCTTGTTTTTCAGGTTGCTCGGCACCATTCCGTAGAATCCGGGCATTAACGGCTCAATCCCCAATGACTTCATACGCTTCAGCATTTTCTGCACCAGTTTCTTCCGGCTGTCTATCTGTGACTGAGGCATAGGGCCACCCCAACCTTCGATATTTCCCATTAGCCACCAGGCATTATAAGCCGGTCCGGTGATAAAATCGGCAATCTCTTTTTCCGAGTAGTTCATCCGGCGGAGCGTGTTTTGCCATACAGCTTCCGAGCCGTTGGCTACAAGCATCAGGTTCACGCCGTTGAGTGCCATCCAGTCAAGTTCCCATTGCCAGTCGTCCCAGTCATAAAAGCTCATGGTATAATTGAAAGTACAGTAGTTCAGCGCATAGCGATATATAGATGTGGTTTTGACTGTTACAGGTTGTCCGATGACCGGAAGCTCAGTAACGGGGGCGAGCTGGTCACCTAGATGAGACATACTGCGGTGGCAATAATATTTCAGATACCAGTTGACACCGACTGCCGCCGCATTTGCTCCCGTGGCCTGTACCACCAATTTCTTGCCGACAGTCTGCAATATGAAACAATCACCGTCCGAAGACGCAATTTCCTTGAATTGAATATGTTTTCCCAGCCATGGGGCACGGCGGGACACAAGTTCGCGTACGCCATCGAACGTAGCGGCATAGCCAGTGCCTACTACACACAGCAGCACGAAAAGAACAGAAAAGAATTGTTTTAGTATTTTCATGGTTTGTATATTTAAACTAGTGAAAAGGCGGACACTTTATTGATCTGCACCTATGTTAATACGATGATTATCACAACGCTTATCGCCGTCAATGTCGAACATTCCCCGGACATAGCCCTGAAATATGAGTCCTGTCCCTATCGCCGGCGAAGAGGATTTCAAATGTAAGTCAGGTTGTTGTAGCCGGGTACTTTTCAATAGTGGATCTACATCGAACACTGATGTCTTATCACCACTTACAGCCTGCCAAGCGGAAAAATCGGTGTACTCCTTACCATCCCATATCCATTTATGGTTCTTCTTCGTGGGTGAGAAATAGATATTGCCACCGATATAATTATTCTTTCCCGAAGTCGTGTATTTGCGGATAAAGATATCCCGGTCGGATACGGCATAGATGATATTATTGGCGATTACATTCCCTTCACACAACTCGGAAAGACGGATTTCCCCTTCGCTGCTGTTATCCCGATCATTCACTTTGAGATAATTGTTCGTGCCGTCCAGTTGGCCGCCTTTGAGGTTGTTATTGAACAGAGTGTTGTTCACAACATAACAGTTTTTGGTACTTAGTCCGTCGAAACCGAGATAAGCTCCCATATAGATACCGGTACGGAAGTTGTTGTACACAAAATTATCACGTACGATACAGTCCTTGGTCTGCAACTTGTAACTTTCACTGCAAAGCCCGATACCACGGTCACATTCGAAAACCTCATTCTGCTCTACAATCGTGTTTCCGTTGCCGCACAGGTATATACCGATCGCGCCGCCATTGGATACGGACTGGCTCCAATAGTCCTGCGATTTTTCGTGTGTACAACGGTATACTTTATTGCGACGCACTACCCCGTTGCGTGCATAATTGACCGAAATATCGCCTTTGGGGTTCAGATTATCTCCTCCCGCAATGATGATACCGATATTCTCCACATCGTGTACTTCATTGTCCTGAATGGTGAAGTCGACCACATTGCCTGCCAATGTAAAGGCTTCACTTGTGCCGCTATGAATTTCGAAGATTTCACACTTCTCTATCAGCAGGTTGCGAATTGGCGTGTTGTCATCCGTACCTAAGACCAGAATTGCGTGCGCGCTGCGCCAGTCACCTTTTGCGTCAACTAACGGGCAGTCATTCTTTATATCATATACTTTGCATCCCCGGAATGTTATGTTACCGGACGTTCCGGTTATATAAATTCCTTCCGGATCTGTGTTGTTCTCCGAATCGTGGGCATGGCAGATATGCAAGTTCTCAAATTGCATATAGTCTATATTATTGACCTGTACCAGTGCATTGCCCCATCCTTTGATATACAGGTCGGAACCGTCTATTTTAGCAGTTTCACCGGGATAACTTTTCAACGTTATCATCTTGCCGGGCTTTCCCGAACGTGTCGGAACGACAAACTCTCCGTATGATCCCTCCCGCAAGAAAACGGTATCGCCGGGATTGACACGCTGCAGTGCTGCGGCTATTGTTTTTAAAGGTTTTCTTTTACTTCCATTATTCGCATCATTACCAGTCGGAGCCACATACCAATGGGCAGAAGCAGCTCCGCATGCTAACAAGCTAAATAGAAGAAAGCTTATGAGCGAACAAAAACTTTTTCTCATTTCTATTTGGCTTTAATTGAATATCTTTGAATTTAATCTATAATCTGTTTTATTACTGATCGGCTCCTATGCTGATATTTGTTCCATTGTAACGTGCATTACCATCAATATCATAGCTACCTACGAAATAGGCGGCAATGAAATAACCGGCGTTCTTAGCGGGCGATCCTGATTGTAAGTGCAAATCAGGAGCGGATATGTCAAGGCTCACCAATTTCGGATCGACATTATAAAGCGAGTTCTCATCTCCGCTGGCTTTCTGCCATGAAGAGAAATTCGTATATTCTACACCATCCCAAAACCACTTGTGATTGGCAGAAGTCGGAGAATAATAGAGATTGTAGCCGATTTTGTTCTTGCTACCGGACCGGGTATATTTACGGACAAAAATATCCCTATCGGTCACAGCATAAATGAGGTTGTTCATTATTGTATTATTAGTACAATTCTCAGCCAGGCGAATCTCACCCTCGCTATCCTTTTCATCATTGATATTTTCCGAATTATTGCTTCCGTTCAACGCACCGCCAACCAGGTTATTGTGATAGAGCGTGTTATTTACAACATAACATCCGGACGTACCTCCTACCGTGTATCCGATATAATCGCCCAGGTAAATTCCCGTACGATAGTTGTTGTAAACAAAATTATTACGCACAATACAATCTTTGGTAGCCAGCACATTACTCTCGCTAACCAAACCGATAGCACGGTCACATTCCCACACGATATTCTGCTCGATAATAGTACTTGCACCTCCGCAAACATAGATTCCAATCGCCCCATAAGCGGCAGGATTATTATAAACACCTTCCCAAAAATCCTTTGAGACCTGATGAGAGCACCGATATACCTTGTTTCGTCTCACCACTCCGTTACGCGCATAATTTACGGATATATTACCACCTGCATTCAAGTTGTCTCCTCCGGCCACAATAATACCGATATTCTCGACATCATGTACTTCGCAATCCTGTATGGTAAAACCGTCAACATTCCCGGCAATAGTCAGCGTTTCACTGGTTCCGGTATGCATATCGTAGATTTCGCATTTTTCAATTGTCAGATTACGTATCGGTGTGCCGTTATCATCTCCTATGACTAGAAACGCATGCGCACTACGCCAGTCACCGTTGTTATGTCCTGCAAGACAAGTACTTTTTATATTATAAACCTTACAGTTACGGAAAGTGATGTCTCTTGACACTCCATTGATATATACCCCTTCCGGGTCGGTATTAACATCCGAATTCGTAGCATTGCAGATATGCAGGTTTTCAAAAGTCATATATTGGACACTTTTCAGTTGCACCAATGCACTGAACCAACCTTTGATCGTCATTCCGGTCCCATCAATCTTAGCAGTTTCGCCCGGATAACTTTTTAATGTTATCAGTTTACCTTTTTCCCCTGAACGAGTAGGAGTGACAAACTCATGGTATGCACCCTCCCGGAGAAAAATCGTATCACCGGGATTGACACGCAACAATGCCTTTGAAATACTTTTCAGAGGACTGTCCAGAGTACCACTGTTTCCATCGTTGCCTGTGGTAGCCACATACCAGCTTACCGGTTCATTGCCGGAAGGGTTATCAGGATTTTCCGGTTCATCCCCTCCATTTCCACCTTGTTCTTTTCCCGGTTCATCCGGTAGTTCCTTATCATCGTTGCCACACGCGCTAAGCCCGATGAACAAGGTAAGAGCCAATAGAATCATTTTCTTTCTCATTTGTACTTCTTTTAAATACCCTATTAAAAACTGAAAAACAGAAGAGGCGGCTTAAAGATGCAGAAGCACTCCTCCCCGCCTCATTCCCCCTTAATTATTCATAAACTATCTTCCTTATCACATTATTTTTCTTATCGTAGACATAAATCACACCATTTTTATCTACGGCAAGGTCCTGAGGTCCTGAGAAAGCGGCAGAGCCGGCATTAGCATCCACATATCCTGCCTGAGTACCACCTGCAACCAAGCGTACCACTCTGTTTGTCATATCGAGCAGGCGAATACTTTGGTCAAGATTCTCTCCACCGTCCCACGCACCATTACCAGCTACGTAGATATCACCGTTCGAATCAATAGCTAAATCAGACGGGAATGTAAAGAGTGCATCCTCAAAAGATCCGTTCAGATAGCCCGATGTTCCTTTACCTATCAAATTCTCTGCTTCCCAAGTACCAGCTTTGAATTTTACAATGCCATTCAGAATCTGGTCGGCTGCATACAAATTACCTTCCTTATCCACAACAATCCCTCTAAAATTACCGGTAGTTATCTGGGTAGATCCCTCTGCCGTCCATTTGTAAATACCACTACTGGACGATACAAAAATATCTCCATTGCGTTTATCTACGGTCAGGAACCAAGGTTCAAAGTCTGTTTCTCCAAGTGTAGTTGTCACTCCTTCAGGTGTTATTTTCCTGATTTTCCATTCGAACACATCGGTCAGAATTATATTTCCTTCCGCATCGCAATCCATTCCGTAAAGTCCGTTAAAGCGTGCCTGTACTCCTGTTCCGTCAATGCAACCTTTATTTCCGGCCAGTCCTGCCAAAGTCGTGACAGTTCCGTCAGGAGTAATCTTACGGACACAGTAGTTGACGCAGTCGCCTACATACACATTTCCGTCATCATCTACGCAAACAGAACCTTTCTTCCAGTCTTCTGCCGGCTCTGCTTTGGCAGCGTCAAAGAAAAACAGTGCCTCACTTCCAACTCCATCCTGATATCCCGGTTCGCCATTGGCACTACCTGCCAACGTAGTGACTACCGCAGAGAATGAATAAGTAAACTTCTCGATAGTACGAACGGGTTCCCGGTTGGCAATAGTAATAGTAAGCTCTCCGTCCCCCAATTTAGGAGGGACGATAGCCAGAATGTTGTTCATACTGCAATTAAGCACTTTCAAAGGAATGTTTCCTAAAGTTACCGAGATATCTTCCGGATTCTCAGAAAAATTCTTTCCGGTAATCAGAATTTCCGTTCCGGCACTACCGCTAGTCGGATAAAAACGATTCACAACTACCGGACTACCAGCATCGTGCCCGTCATCGTCTTTACAACTGCTAAATAGATTTACACTACCTATCAGTAAAATCAAAATTATATATTGAATAGTGTTCAGTTTCATAAGACTTATCATTTTTCTACGGTTGTTATTTTCTTTACACAATTATTCCGCCGGTCTAATACATATACCGTACCGTCCTTATCGACACAGACAGAAGAAGGCGCACCAAAGGCGGCTGGCAGGCTTTCAAGCGCTGAATTGACACCTGCATAAGAAAGCACTTCAAAGCTGCTATCCGTATTTCCGGAAGTTCCGGAACCGGCAAATGTGGTAACCATTCCCGTTTTCTGGTCTATATACCGAATACTTTGGTCGGCACTAACTGTCGAAGCTTCTGCTGTACCATTACCTGCTACCAAGATATTACCGTCTGCCGTAACTGCTATTCCCCACGGAGAAGTAAAGGTCGCTTCATTAACCGGACCATCAGCATATCCGCTTTTGCCGGTACCAGCTATTACAATAGGTGTATCCCAACGATCCTTGACATATTTAATAATCTGGTTAGTTCCGATATTGGTAATATAGAGATCACCTGTACTTTTATCTATATCCATACCACCGGGACTTCCATTACCGGTAATTATTATGGTGCCATGACTACTTGGAGAACTGCCGTAATCATCCAAGTCCTTAAGAAGAATATTTCCATTTGCGGTCATACTGTAAAGACGATTGCTTGCCTCATCAATAGCCAGACTGACAGCTATCTGCCACCCTAGATAATGTGCTTTACCATCAGGTTCAAAACGTACAGTTGCACTCGTCCAATCGTCACAAATATACATATTCCCTTTACTATCAATCTTTAAGTCAGTAGGACGCACTACAGCGTTATACGAACCTGCGCCACCATTGTCCAAGCGCCAGTTAAGTCCCCAGTCAACATCAGCTGCCGTTCCTGTACCCGCCATTTCCGTGACAGTACCGTCAGGAGCAATTTTACGTACGCGCAAATTACCTATATCCGTCAAATAAACATTTCCATTGTTATCGGTTGCGATACCACCCCGGCGGGGTTGCCCATCCATAATATTAAATTCGGAACTTCCCGGCAGAGTGGTAACTGTACGCTCGAACACGAGTTCTTTATATTCAAAATCTCCCGTAGTAAGAGTTCTTCCGTTAAAACTGATTACAATAGGATATGATCCGAAGTCTGTTTCCGGAATAGTCACCAGGAAATATCCTTCTTCAACTGTACAATCAGCAGCTAGCCCATTGTAGGTAGCGGACGGATTCTTGATTTCCGTCGGTAAGTTCTCTACATAGATACGTACTTTTGTCCCAACCTTTCCATAAGCAGGAGAGTAACCTGTAATGGCTGTTTTCTGAAAAATAAAGTTCACTTCCGATTGAGTTGTCTTCCCATTTGTCTTAATGACAATAGGAGCCGTTCCTATTGCTTCATTATCCGGAACTTCCACCAATAACTGCTCTTCATTGGAACGCAGAATAGATAATTGTACTTCATTAATACTCACACTGATAGAAGTTGCATCCAAAGGAAACCGTTCACCGTTTATCAATAACTGCGTACCTCCTTTTCCTGTATTCGGAGCAAAATCATAGATAGAAAGTTCTCCGGCACGAGGTGACAACGACTTTTCATCATCGTCCGTACAACCGGTGAAAATGGTTGCTGCCAAAATAACAACCATAGATATATAGTATGAAATTGTTTTCATTATGCTATCTTATTAGTTTTATATTTTTCAGGAAAATTCTACCAACCCGGATTCTGAACCAAGCCACGTCCACGGTCAATCTCTGTCTGAGCAATCGGGTACAAATACATCTTATTATCCCAATATCTGGTCTGCAACAACTTGCGTTCATAGAAACCTTCAAAAGCAAATCCTTGTCCCTGATCGTCAGCAAGTACATTCATACGATAAATCTTGCGATTCTCTTCTTTCTCATAAAGTAACCGGCGCGCAAGCGTCCAGAAACGGTCGCCTTCAAATGCCAGTTCAATCTGACGTTCGCGAAGAATCCATTCACGCATTTTGTCTTTATCACCCAAATCCTGAGGATAGGTAACCGTAATATTCGGAATACCGGCACGTTCACGAATCTCATTAAAATAAGTGATAATCTTGGGATCTTCCGGATTGTATTCGTTCATCGCTTCCATATAGTTCAATAATATTTCGGCATAACGAATATGAATATACGGGCGGTATACTGCCTGATCGTTACGGATACTGGAAGAGGTACTTACTTTCTTGGCTACATTATACCCGGTGAAGTCGGTCATCTGCGTTCCCGCTCCCGATGAACCGGAATAGTAATATTCAGCTCTTCCGAATCCATCTTTATTCTTGTCGGAAGAAAAATAATTGCGGTCGTCAACAGTTATGGCAGAGAGCACCGGACGTCCGTTATAATGTACGGAAGCATAGAAACGAGGTTCACGATCAACGTACATATTTGATTCTCCTTTACGGTATCCCCGGTTAATCTCATTACGGACTTTTCCGTATTCGTCCGGATCATCTTTCTGCGCAAATCCTTCTTCCGAATAATTCTCGTCATCATTGATATCCAGTCCGTCACGAGTCAAAAAAGCATCTACGATATTCTGCGTTGCATTCTGCATGCTATATCCGCCATTCTTCGGGTTACAACGTTTATCATATCCCCACTGCCAGTCTCCAGATTTATGAGTAGCAAATATAACTTCAGCATGATTGCCGGACATGAACAGTTCGCGGAAAGACAGATACGGGTCAAATTCTCTATCACCGCTTTCTGTATTGTGATAAAGATGATAAATACCTAGATCAATCACATCTTCGGCGGCTTCAGCAGCAATTCGCCACTTTTCCTGATCTTTGGTCTGTGGTGCCAACAATTCTCCGTCCTTATTCTTGAAATCCTTGAAACGGGGATTTCCATTCCAGAGTTCACTGGCTGCCAACAAACGGGCTTGTGAAATCACCGCCAAAGCAGCCCCCCTCGTAGGACGTCCCAGATAAGCTGTTGAGGTCCATACATCCGGCAGTACATTCAATGTTGATTCCATCAAGCCACAGACATACTCCACACATTCGTCAAATGGACGGCGAACATAATTATTGAAATCTTCGTCTTGCTCGGCAGGTTTCTCGAAAATAACAAACGGTCCATACAGACGCAACAGATTCCAATAGAACCAACCACGCAAGAAACGTGATTCCGCCTTATACTGAGTCTTCAAATCAGTACTTAACACACCTTCCGGAACACGGTCGATGTTTTGCTCGAATACAAGCGCTTTCTGAATACCTCGATAAGCAGCACTCCATTTATTATCACCCAATGTATTGGAAGGTCCCCAGTTGCCTTCTACCATATTACGGACATTCGTATTAGAAAAGACACAGGAGGTTTCATCAGCAAAACCGAACACAACCGGATCATCAGTAGACAGCCAAATATATCCGTAAATGTTATATAAATAAGCTTCCGCCTCCACACGGGTTTCCCAAATCATATCCGTAGTTTTCAGGTTCTCCGGTTTCTGGTCCAAATAATCACAAGAAGAGACTCCTATAATGCCGGCGGACAACAGCCCGACAGCCAATATACGGCTAAATATTTTTTTCATTGTTTTCATTGCTTTATTAGATTAAAACGAAACTCTCATTCCCAATGTCACCATACGCGATAACGGATACTTTGCCCCATTAGAACCAAGTTCCGGATCCCATAACTTGAATTTAGAGAATGTCAGCAAGTTTTGTCCGGACAGATAGAAATAAAGGTATTCTATTCCTTTATCCATTAGTTTCTTGTTCTCAAGCGTATATCCGAGCGAGGCTTGTTTCAAACGTAGATAACTGCCATCTTTCAACCAATGCGTACTATTCACATAGTTGTTGTCATTTGTTGTTGCATTAGCTGTCATACGCGGATACCATGCATCTGCACGAGGATTGTCCGCCGTCCAGCGATCTAATGCTTTGGTGATGACATTGCTGGGATTCAGTCCCATGCCGGTGAAAGGTACAATACCGACTCCACTTGCTCCCCAGTCACCGTTGCCGGTATCAATAGAACCACCATTGGCCATAATAGATACATCCGACACTCCCTGGAAGAAGAGAGCCAAGTCAAAGTTATGATAGTTGATATTAAAGCCCATACCGTATGACCAAGAAGGGAACCAAGACTTGCCCAAATAACATTGGTCATTAGCGTCAATCACACCATCATCGTTCAAGTCTTTATACTTGATGTCACCAGGTGCCAGTTCACGCATCTGTCTCGGACTCTTTTTGATTTCTTCCTCACTCTGGAAATAACCTTCGGCTATATATCCATAGAACTCGCCATAACGGGTACCTTCACTCTTTTGATAAGCGTATTGCATAGCCGGTTCGTCACGGAACACAATCTTATTCTTGCTATAAGTCAGATTACCAAATAAACGCAACCCTACTTTGTTACCGATACGGGTCTGGTATTCCAAATTCGCATCTACTCCTTTATTATCCATTTCACCCATATTGGCATAGATAGAGGCGTCAAAGCCTGCCATGCTCGGCAAAGAAGAACGTTGAATCAGAATATCCTTACGTCTTTCCCAATAATAATCCAATGTCAAGTTCAATTTACCCCAAAGCATCATTTCCAAACCAATATTTGTCTTATAAGATTTCTCCCAAGTCAGTTTGTCCGACCCCAGCAGCGTCTCTCTAATACCGTATACGAGATTTCCGTTCGGTCCGAATCCATAGCTGTTTCCGCTTCCGAACTGAGTAAAATAAGCAAAACGGTCTCCTGTACCACCAATGTTATCATTACCTACGATACCATAAGAAGCACGCAATTTCAACAAGTCTACCGTACGAGTCATATTCTTGAAAAACGGTTCGTTTGAAATGACCCAACCCACAGAAGCAGCCGGGAAGAAACCGAAACGATGTCCGGGAGCAAAGTTCTCCGAACCGGTGTAAGAACCGTTCACCTCTGCTAAATAGCGTTCTTTATATCCGTAGCCGAAACGGGCAGCAATCGCCTGATTACGATATGGAATAGAAGCAATGGCACTTCCGGCAGTAGCAATCATACGGTTACGCATATTATAAAGCACCATTCCATTTACGTTATGATGACCGAAAGTGCGATCATATGAGATATTGGCTTCAGTATAAATAACTCTTTCTCCCGTATCGCTATGTTCATAATAAAGTTCATCAGAACCTTCCTTGATCGGTTTACCAAAGACTAGTTCTCCGTTTCCGTCACGCTGGTTGGTATACCATAAGTCTACCCCTCCGGTACGCTTATTATTGAACTCACTATAACTGTCAAAAGAGAAACGAGCATAAGCCGAAAGTCCTTTGGTTATGAAATCTAATTTTTGGTTGACCGTAAATACCGATTGCAAAGCCGGACGGAAAGTATCAGTGTAACCGCTGTTCTGCACTTCGTTCATCGGATTGGAACCAGCATTGGCCGGAGGACCTGCCCAACGCCCGTCCGGATAGCGAACAGGAAAAGCAACCGGTGAAGTTGAGAAAGCTTCATACCATAGTTTGTTAGAAGCGATACCCGGATAACGCGAATCTGTCATAATAGCCGACAGGTTCATCTGTAATAAAGTAGTTTTTGTAATGTTCACGTCTACGTTACTACGGAAATCATAACGCTTATAATTCAGGTTCGGGTCATACCCGTTTTCCTTCTTTACATTATATTGTCCTCCCTGGTTATAGAAAGAAGCGGACAAGTAGTATCGAACCAAGTCGCTACCACCACTAATATTCAGGTTGACATTAGATACAGATGAAACATTCTTATAAATCTTATCGATCCAATCCACATTCGGATATAAGTAAGGATCCAGTCCGCTCTCGGTTTTTAATATCTGTTCACGGGAATATACCTCACTCAATCCCGAATTTCGACGACTTTCATTATATAACATCATATAATCAACACCACTCAACATCTCCGGAACTTTAGTGAAGTTGGTAAAACCCGTTTCTGCCTTTATGGAGATTTTAGGCTTACCTACCGACCCGCGTTTAGTAGTAATAATCATCACACCGTTAGCACCTTTCGCACCATATACAGCAGTAGCAGAAGCATCTTTCAAGAGAGAGATGCTAACGATATCTTCCGGGTCAATATTGTTGTAAGCACCTCCATAAGTGGAGTTCACATCGTCACGCTGCACACCGTCTACAATTACCAATGGAGATGTATTTCCCGTGAAAGTACCGATTCCACGAATTGTAAAGGTCGAGTTATCATATCCCGGTTCACCACTGGACTGTACGGAAATAATACCTGCAACCTTACCTTGCAAAGCATTGCTAAGATTGGCAACTGGAGTTTTCAGGCTTCCTATATTCACCGAAGCTACCGATCCGGTCATCGTCACTTTCTTCTGAGCACCGTATGCCACAACCACTACCTCTTCCAAACTGGAAGTAGCTTCTTCCAAAGAGACATTAATAGTAGTCTGATTGCCCACTTTGATATTCCTGGGTTCATATCCCATAAAACGGAATTCCAATTCTGACTGATTATCAGGAACTGTTATCATGTAAAATCCATCAATATCAGTAATTACACCAGTAGTAGCATTTGCCAATTTTACGCTCGCCCCCGGAATCGACTCACCGGTAGTAGTGGTGACATTACCTTTGATGGTACGTGACTTTTTTGTATTGACAGACTGTTCCTCTTTTGCCGGAAACAAAAGAATCTGTTTGCCCTGAATTTTCCAAGAAATTCCTTTTCCCTTAAAAGCCTGTTCTAAAGCAACATTAATTGATTGTTTATTAACGGATACAGTGATTCGCTGATTCGTTTTAAGTTGATTATCTTTGTAAAGAAATGAATAACCACTCTGGGTCTGAACCGCTTCTACAAACTGTTTCAGCGTAACATTTTTCATATTCAGAGTCAACAAATCTGATTGTTGTGCCTGCGCCTGGAGCGATATAAAAAACAGTAGAAATAATATTTGCCAGGTACAAAGTCTTAGCTTCCCCAAAAAGGATAGAGGTAAAATAAAACCTCTCATTCCCTTTGGGATTGAAATATTTTTCATAAATTTGCAATTTAAAATTAATAATTGGTAGAGTTAATTTTAATCTGGATAGGATTGGAAAACGGGAATTTTCCGATCCTTTTTCTTTTTCAAGTTGTGTTCATCATCTTTCTTTTTAGGATTAGCATTTTTTAGTTTATCATAATATTAGGCTGCCTATTTCTTTTTTATTTCGGAGTCACCAAATAGGTTCCATCCGGTTGCTGTTGATAATGAATGGGAGTAATCAAATCAATCGTCTCAAAAATATTCTCCAGAGATTGGTCTATGTCAAAACGCCCTGAGAATATTTCTGCTTTCAATTCCTCACCTTCAATACGAATCTCCGTATGATAACGTTTACTCAACATAAACATTACATTTTCCATTTTTTGAGATTCAATATTCATATATTTATCTTTCCACGTAGTATAGAGTTGAAGGTCGACATGGCGGACCTCAATACCGGATTGCCGGCTGACACGCCCCATTTCCCCGGGTCGTAAGATTACTCCGTCTTCTGCCTTGTTGCGCTCGTTCAACTTTACCGAACCGGATTCCAAGACTACTTCTGCCATATTATCCTCTTCCGATACTCTTACGTCAAAACGGGTTCCGAGCACCTTTACTTCTACAAGCTCCGTAACGACCTGAAATGTTCTTCCATTGTCTTTTTTCACATCAAAGAAGGCTTCACCGTCCAAGTACACTTCCCGATTACGTGCAGATAACTTATCAGGGTATTTCAAGCTCGAACCACCCCCCAGCCAAACCTTAGAGTTATCGGGAAGCGTGAACAGCAAGGCTTCTTTTCCTTGGTTCATCACAATCAGCATATCCGGTTTAGCCCAAAGCTGATAACCCAATACACCCCCCAACACACATAGGACAGCAATACTGGCTGCCACGGCACAACGACGGATAATCAACTTCAATCGTGGCTTTCTGTTTGCTTTCATACCGGATTCTACCTTGCTCCAAGTACGGTTCATTACTTCTTCCACTTGCCGTGTATCCATATTCACCAATGAGTCATCCACCAGCTGAGAAGCACGCTGCAAAGAAGTATCTTCTTTTAACATCTGCTCCAGTGCCTCTGCTTCCTCTTTACTTAAAGAATGATCAGTTCTTTTAGCAAGCAAGTCCCATATACTACTATTCTCTTTCATCTTTTTACAAATATTATTAAGCGCTTCTATATATAAAGACAGAAATAAAATTCAAAATACGTAGTTGAAATCAAATAAAAAGTTACTTTTGCAAATAAATATTGTTAATAGACGCTTCTACATTATAATTTTTTATTGTAAAAACCTTATAATCAAATTCTTGAATATGCCACATAAAGAGGATGACATTAGTTATCTATTAAGTCAAATTAGTGAGGGTAACTCCTCCTGCTTTGAAAAAATGTACAAGCGGTACTTCAAAAAATGTTATTCTATTGCATTATATTTCGTTCAGTCCACTTCTTCGGCCGAAGATGTGCTGTCCGATGTCTTTCTCACTCTATGGCATAAACGTGAGAACTTGAAGGATGTGAAAGATTGGGATTCTTACTTATTTATAACAACCAAGAATCATGCTATCACATTTTTGGAGAAAAACCGTCAGGATAACTTAAGTTCTATTGACCAAATCATCATAGAGATACCGGGAAACGAACTCACGCCGGAAGAAAAGTTACTCAAGAAAGATATGGAAGAATGTATGCAGCAAGCTATCCGGCAACTGCCTGAGAAAACCAGAATTGTTTATTGTATGGCAAAAGAAGACCACATGAGCTATAAACAAATCAGTGAAGCGCTGGATATATCCGAAAGGACTGTCAATACACACATGACTACAGCTATTCGCAGACTGACGGAAAACCTGCAAAAATACTTTAGATAAATTCGGTCAACTATAATAAGGAAGCTATCAAACTAAAAAATCATCACTAAAAAAGGGAGACTTTACGCCCCCCTTTCCGGTTACTATAAAATCATTCTGGATAATATTTGCTCTATTTCAGCTAACTCTTCGGACGTAAACTCCAAATGCTCCAATGCTTTCAGGTTATCAGCCAACTGATTCACGGAACTAGCTCCTACTATCACCGACGTCATTCGTTCATCTCTCAGTACCCATGCCAACGCCATTTCAGCCAACGTCTGCCCACGGCGATGGGCTATTTCATTCAGTTGCCGGGCAGCTTCTATTTTCTCCGGTGTCACCTGCGAGCGTTGCAGGAAACCGGAAGAACGGGCAGCCCGCGAATGTTCCGGGATACCATTCAGGTATTTGTCCGTCAATAATCCCTGCGCCAAAGGAGAGAAGGCGATAAAACCGGAACCGGATGCTGCAGCAAATGGAAGGATTTCGGCCTCAACCGCCCGATCGAACATACTATACCGGTATTGGCTAATCAGACAGGGAACACCGGCCTTCGCCAACATTTCATAAGCAATACGTGCTTGTTCGGGAGGATACTTGGATATTCCGATATAAAGAGCCTTACCTCGCTTTACGATATCAATCAATGCCTGAATCGTTTCTTCCACCGGAGTGACTCCGTCATAACGATGAGTATAAAAGATATCGAAATACTCCAATCCTGTACGACGGAGACTTTGATCAATACTTGCCATCAGATTTTTACGGGAACTGTTACCGCCATAAGGTCCTGCCCACATTTCATGTCCGGCTTTGGAAGAGATAATCATTTCATCGCGATACCCCTGAAAGTTCTCTCTTAGAATCCGCCCGAAGTTTGTTTCGGCACTTCCGGGAATAGGACCGTAGTTGTTTGCCAAATCGAAATGAGTAATACCGTGATCGAAAGCATACTTTATCATATCGGTTGCCATGGTGAAGTCATCTACACTGCCGAAGTTATGCCATAATCCTAAAGAAATAAGAGGTAGTTTCAGACCACTCCGACCACAATATTTATACTGCATCCGTTCGTAACGTTCGGTTGCTGGCTGATAAGCGAATGAATTATCCATAAGATTCACGATTTATCTTTCCTATTACAAAAATCAATTTTTCTTCTACAAAGAAAGGGAAAAAAGCCTGCATAAACAAGAATCGGGAAATATACTTCATATTATTGAAATACATTTCCCGACATAATTAAACAACACTAAAATCTTCAAAACTGGAAATAAATGAACGGCTGAATCTCCGAGCTTTTCATTTGAATAACTACATAAATCAACACTACCAACATCAATGCCTTTCCCACAAACGGCAGGCGAATAACACCTCGACAGACTGCATCCTCCCAACTATCAGGAGCAAAATGAAGCAGGAATCCGAGTAACATTAATGCAAAGACTTTCCAATAACCTTCCAGCAGTTGCGGGAATAGTTGCGGACGGAAGGTAGTAACTATCTGTTTTAACATATCCATTGAATTTTGGAAATCTGCATTACGAAAGAAGATCCAGCAGAAACAAACAAAATGGAAGGTAATAATCACCCCGAAGACACGACGCCAGCCATGACTCTGTTCTCCTTTCTTACGTCCGGTGATTGACATCCACATTTTATGCAAAGCCAGAGCAATGCCATGAAATGTTCCCCAAAGAACGAAGTTCCAGGAAGCCCCATGCCATAATCCACCCAAAAACATGGTGATTATCAGGTTCAGATACTGACGGAATTTTCCTTTTCGGTTGCCTCCCAATGATATATACAAGTAGTCTTTCAGCCAACTGGATAAAGAGATATGCCAGCGACGCCAAAATTCTGTAATGGAGGCCGACTTATAAGGAGAATTAAAGTTCAGATTGAAATGAAATCCCAGCAATAAGGCAATGCCGATAGCCATATCACTATATCCTGAGAAGTCACAATAGATTTGTAAGGCATATCCATACACTCCCATAAGGTTCTCAACGCCCGAGTAGAGCGTCGGATTATCGAAAATACGTTCTACAAAGTTGACACTGATATAATCGGAGATGATTGCTTTCTTAAACAAACCGGAGAAAATCAGGAAGATTCCCCGTCCGAACATTTCCTGCGACACAAAGAGGGGTTTCCGGATTTGGGGAATAAAATCGCGGGCACGAACGATAGGTCCTGCTACCAATTGCGGGAAGAAAGACACATAGAAGGCATAGTCCAACAGACTTGTCAATGGTTTTATATCTTTCCGATAAACGTCGATCGTATAACTCAACGACTGGAAAGTAAAGAATGAGATCCCTACAGGCAGGAATATATCAAGTGCCGTAAACTCCCCTCCCATAAGGGAAGCAATCACTCCGCCCAGGAAATTCGTATATTTGAAATAAGCGAGAAGTCCCAGATTGACACTAAGACTCAAAACTACCAGCCCTTTACGCTTCCAATAGCCTTCGGCACGCGCCATGAGCTGCGCCAAAAAGAAATCGCAAACCGTGACAAGAGCAAGCAGGAAGAAGTAGGTGCCGCTACTCTTATAATAGAAGTAATAAGAAAAGAGGGTGACAAACAGGATGCGGGCAGTGTGTTTATGCTGCAACAGCACATACACCACCAGGAAAGCGGTAAACAACCAAAGGAAGATGCCGCTACTGAATATCATCGGTGCCTGCGGGTCATAAGTAAGCACCTCTTTGATCCGGCTGAAATCTATATCAATGGGAAACATAGTCATTATAAGCGTTGATTAAGGCCTGGTATAATAAATTTCCTTGCAGAATATATCCCTCGGGCAGATAATGCACGTGATCGGGACGCATCAGTTTGGCTTCCGTCCAGTTGACACAAGCACGACGTTTACCACCCACTACATCGTACATATCCCATACTAGCAGACGGTGTTCTTTGGCATAACGCCGAATGGTTTCGGACGCTGTTGCCGTGCGGGGATTGACAGCGTAAGTGCGGCGTCTCCGCCGTTGCCGGAAACTTTCGTAAGAACCGGGAGGGGTAGTCAGTAAAATGGATACGTTAGGAAGGCTATCCTGCAATAATTTAACAAGTTCGTCCATTTGGTTATAATGTACATTGACATTATAGCGCCGGTTGTGACTCTCGTTTGTGCCGAAAGAGAGAATCAACAGTTCGGGTTTCAGGGCGGCAATCTCGGCGATACGGTCCGGATGAGTAAAAGTAAGGCAAGTAGCACCGTTCACTCCCTTGTCTATGTAGGAGACTGCTCCGAATGTTTCTATCAATCGGGCACCCGTAGTCTGCGGATAGATATGTCCACGCACATGGCTATCGCCGATATGAACAATACGGACCGTATCTTCCGACAATCCGGCACGCACTTGGCGGAGCCGTTCAAATACGGGAGTCAATAAAGCAATGCTGTCGACAATCTCATTTCTTCCCATTCCGCGGAAAGCGGCAGGGAAAGAAAACTGTACAGAGACAGTATCATTCGCCCAGTTCATCTCCCTCAAAGGTTTGATTGTTTTCTGTTTCTTTCCGGGAGGGGGGCAGGCGGGAATCCGGTCTTGTGCCGCCAACTCCGAAAGAGAGAAGGGGGCGCCCAATATTCCTATAAGCGTAAGGATGAGAATGAAACCGGGCAGGTGTTTACTCTTTCTCATAAGCACGCCTCCTGTCGTATTGTTCCTTACCGTATATCAATGTCTCATATAGCAATCCCGCCAGATGTTTGCCACCACGGAAGTTGATATGTGTATAATCGTAGTTCGCCATTGAAGGTTTGGCGTGTACCAGTTTCGCCATACTTCCCTCTCCTCCCATAGCCTCAAACATATTCCAGAAAGCGATACCACTTTCAGCAGCAATATTCTGCTGATAACGAATCAAGTTCTTTACTCCCGGCATAGTACGGAGATCACCGGTTTCGGTTTTATAGTCCCGGTCGCCGACACTCAGCAATAAAATTCCCGCTTGCGGGAAACATTCTTTCAAATGGTTGATAGCCGTAAGTAATCCTTTTTGATAGTTGTCATAGTTCCGGCCACGCTCAGTAGCTACATTCAATCCATATTCAAGAATGATCAAATCATAAGGACGTTGCTCGTTGAACTGCCTCAACATCTGCTTCGGAATGCCACGCAAGGACAAACCCGAACTGCCGCGCAGCGAGAAGTTATCGAGAATGATTCCCTGCTTTCCGTCCATTGCCAATCCATAGAAAAGAGTAGAATCTGCACGGTCCACCGACCAGCGTATGGAACCGATACGCCCGTTCACCTGTATTTTTTGCAGATGGCCGGAAGCACCTAAAGAATAGCTCCGGCTTTCTCCCCGGTTCACACGGGCGGAGAGTTGCACGGAATCTCTGTTATAGAAGAAGATAGAAGCCTGTTGGCAGGTATCAAGCAGAGAAGCGTATTTATTCTGTCCCCGCAACTCAACATACGCCCCGCTGCGAGGAATAAAATAATGGCCGGAGATGCCTTGTTTCTTCCGGTCGAAGTATACCGTATCCATTACCGAATGACTGGACCAACCGCCGAATGTATGCCGCACCGTAGGACGGTAACCGCTTGTCATGGAAGTAATTGTAACGAAACCTACCCCGCAGCCTCCGAAACGTTTTTGGAACATTTCACGTAAGTCAGCTGTCATAATATCCGCTTCTATAAAAGAATCACCGAATACAGCGATACGGACAAGTTTATCATCCGCATTAGAATCAGAAGAAGGGGAAGATGAAAGGCGGTCGAGGGCTTCATAAAAAGGAACCATACCGCGCTGGGTAGAGTCACTATAATCTTCGATGCAAGTCATGCCGGCACGGCAGGTATCCACAAAAGCCGGTTTTATGACAGGAGGCAAGGGAATACTGTCCGAGTCGGCTACTGCCGTTTCCGGTTCCGGATAACGGAGGTCACCCAGGATATCGACGCGCCTCATCGTGTGTCCGTCGATCGTTATAGCCGGAAGCCAGTGAAGCCCGAATAAGGCGACAAACACAGTCAGCACAAGCCATAACGAATATTTCAAATAATTCTTTATAATCTCCATTTCACCAATAGATATAAGCACCTTTTTTAGTCCTTGGCCTTACCTGATGCCGAGAGAGGCTCATCGGCGCCGGAGCACAAGCTCAATGGTGCTTTGACATTTTCAGGCTGCAAAGATAGAGAAAAGCAAGAAAAAAGAAGGGAGAATCTACATTATTTATGAGATTCTCCCTCTTAGTTATTTATTTACCGGACAATTATCAGATCGTCCGTTCAATATTCCATACAAATGCACGTAATCCCAACTGTTCAGTCTGCAAATCCATTTTGTGCAGTGTATCCAACAACGGGTCTACTTTACTGTCATCGACCACCGTAAGGATAGCCGAACACATACTAGGCCATGCATGGCTTCCAAAATGTGGGTCACCAGTCTTGGAGCCACGTCCCTGTACCTTTTCGAGGTAAGTAAATCCGCGGCAACCCAAACGGTCGAGCAACGCCATGATTCGTTCGTAATAAGCCTGGTCGAATGTTATTAATACTGATTTCATATTTCTTTCCTGTTATTTCTTTATAATTTCATCTTTGTGGTCCTGGAAGTAAACATCTAATTCGCGTTGACGACGAAGTTTACGACGACGGTTCTTGATACCTGTTCCTGCAAATACGCAATACAAGGTCGGAATCAGAACCAAGGTCAATACGGTAGATACCGTCAAACCACCGATTACGGCGATTGCCATCGGACTCCACATTTCGGAACCCTGTCCGCCGCCGATAGCCATAGGGATCATACCCAAAACGGTTGTCGCAGTTGTCATCAATACCGGACGGAGACGACTCTTACCAGATGTCACCACAGAGTTTATCACCGCCATGCCTCGCTCTCGACAGAGAGTAATGTAGTCAATGAGCACGATACCGTTCTTCACCACAATACCAATCAACATGATTCCTCCCAACAAACTCATTACACTCAACGTACTGCCCGTGAAGAACAATGCCATTAAGACACCACTAAACGCGAACGGCAGAGAGAACATGATAATGAACGGATAAGTCAATGATTCGAACTGTGCCGCCATTACGATAAATACAAGGATAACAATCAGGATACCGAGTGTACCCAAATCGCGGAACGAATCCTGCTGATCTTCGTACGACCCGGAAATCTGAATCGTCACTTCACCCGGAAGGTCCATTTTATCAATCACCTTGTTACCGGCAGCAACTACATCTCCCAACGGAGCACCGGAGATTACGGCAGAAACAGTCACAATACGTTCACGGTCTTTACGTTCAATGGTAGGAGGCGCAAAACGTTCGACTACTTTTCCGACATCTTTCACACGAACAGATTGTCCCTGTGCATTGTAAATAAGGATATTCTCCAGACTCTCCAAACTTGTACGGAATTCCGGAGCATAACGCACCTTGATATCATATTCATCCCCATCTTCACGGTATTTGGAAGCAACTGCACCGTTGATACGATTACGCAAATAGTTACCGGCTGTCGCAAGGTTCAACCCATGCATAGCCAGTTTCTCACGGTCGAAGTCAACCTGATATTCCGGCTGGTAATCGCTACGGCTGATGTTAACTTCAGTCACGCCCTTCACTTTCAGCAGTTCGCGTTTCAAACGGGCTGCCACACTGTCGGTCATCGTCATATCATATCCGTATACCTCAAAGTCGGCACTTGCCTGAGCAGACATACCTGTATTACTACCTCCAAGGATTACCTGAGCCTTACTGAACTCCGGATATCCTTTCAAGTCTTCACGCATTTCATCGCAGACTGCCTCCAGGGTAATGTCACGATCGCCCGGGTCCACCAAACTGATGTTGAAAGATATAATGTGGGAACCGTTGTCCTGCATGGAAGCCCATGTATTATCGGAGTCAGCCTGACCAACTGTATAGTTACATACTTTCATAATATCCTTATACTTGGTCATCCACTGATTCGTCAGTTTCTCCGAAAGTTCCTGCGCTATCTCTTTACGCGTACCAATCGGCAACTCAAGCTGTACGGCAATACGGGCATTATCCTGTGCGGGGAAGAATTCCGTACCGATCCCCTTTGCACACAGCAAGCTGACAATGAAGAAAGCAATACATCCCACGATAACAATGGGACGATGACGAACCGCCCAGTTCAACATCTTTGCATACCAAGTATCGAGTGCGTCCAGCGCCTTCTCTATCGGAGTGAAAAAGAGTTTGAACATCTTCGACGGTTTCTTCTGTAAACGGAGCAACTGCGAACAGAGCATCGGTGTCAACGACAATGCCGCCACGGTGGAAATAAACATGATCGCACACATCATCCAACCCAACTGTTTGAAAAGTACACCGGACATACCGCTTACCATTGTCAGAGGGAAGAACACGGCAATCATTGTCAACGTAGAAGCGATTACGGAAATAGCCACCTCATTCGTACCGTGCACAGCCGCCTGTTTCGGATCGGAACCACGCTCAATATGCGTTGTCACGTTTTCGAGTACCACAATCGCATCATCCACCACCATACCGATAGCAATAGAAAGGGACGAAAGCGAGATAATATTAATCGTATTCCCGGAAATAGCCAGATAAATAAAAGAGGCAATCAACGAAAGCGGAATCGTGATACAGATAATCAAGGTTGCACGCCAGCGTCCCAGGAAAAGGAACACGACAATGACAACGAACAGCAAAGCATACATTACGGTTTCCGCCAAACTATCAATCGTGTTCAAGATATTGTCAGACGTATCGACAATCACTCCCAGCTTCACGTCACTCGGCAAGTTTTTCTGCAAACGGGGAAGTGCCTCTTCTACCTTGCGGGAGATTTCTACCGAATTGGCACCCGATTGTTTCTGAACAACAATCATAGCTCCCTGCACACCGTTGTTATAGGTTTCCTGCGCACGCTCCTCTACTGTATCGACGATACGGGCAACGTCACGTAGAAAGATATTGGCTCCATTATGCGTGCCAACCACTACATCTGCCAACTGGCGGGAATCATCAAACTCTCCTTCTACACGCAACGAATATGTCTCGCTACCGATATCGAAGTTACCCCCGGGAATGTTCTTATTTTCAGCCCCGATAATGGAACTGATCGTTTCGATACTCAAGTTGTATGCTTCCAGTTTATTGGGGTCACAGTATACTTGGATCTCACGCTGAGGTGCACCACTGATAGATACTGTACCCACACCGGGAATACGTGCCAAGGGATTCACCACGCGGTCGTCCAGAATTTTATAAAGTGCCGACTGGCTCTCTTTCGCCTGGACGGAAAGCAGTACGATAGGAATCATATCCGTACTGAACTTGAAGATAATCGGATTCTCGACATCGTCGGGAAGCTGTGAACTTACCATGTCAAGCTTGTCGCGTACATCATTCGTCAGGACGTCTATATCATTACCAAACTCGAACTCCAGTGTTATCAATGACATATTCTCTGAAGAACGGGAGGTAATATGTTTCAGGTTGCTCACCGCGTTCAACGTATTTTCCAACGGGCGAGTCACATTATTTTCTATATCCGAAGCACTTGCCCCCGGATAAGCAGTCATTACCATGATTGTATTCGTATCAATATCCGGATACAAGTCGATAGGTAACTTGGACAAAGAGAAAAGGCCAAAGATCACCACTGCCAGAAAGCAGAGGGAGGTCATAATCGGTTTCTTAACCGCACCTTCGTATAAACTCATTTCTTTATAGTGATTAGTTTAATAGTGATTTTACTTCTCGATCTCTACTTCCGTACCGTTTATCAGACGTGCCTGTCCGGCCACTACCACCTGCGAGTTATCGGGCACACCGGATTTCAGCTCATACTCCGAGCCCATGCGTCTGCCTAACTCCACTTTGTTGTAGGACACTTTACCATCTTTATAAACGTACACATAGCGATCGCCGGAACCTGCCTGTTTCACAATAGCCAAGTCGGGTACTACGACGTTGTCCGCCGTACCGAAGTTCAAGGTAGCACGGGCAAACATTCCCGGACGTACACGCTGATCTTTGTTGTCCAACTTGATCTCGATCTGGAAAGTACGGGTAGTTGCGTCGATAGTCGGATAGATCAGGCTGATAGTTCCCTTGAACAGTTCGTCGCCATATACATCCAGCTTCACATCTACCGGTTCGCCTTTCTTCACCTTCGTGAAGTAGGTTTCAGACACATTGATCATCAGCTTGACCGGAGTGATCTGCTCTACTACCAGCACCGGACTTCCGCCACTATACATATCACCATTATCGTAATTACGGGCAGTGATTACTCCGTTGATCGGGCTCAACAGAAACGTATTCTCTACCAGATTATCATAAGCAGTTTGCTTCACATCGAGCTGCATCTTCGCAGCATCCCACTCTGATTTGGAAGCACCGCCTACCTTATAAAGTTCGTCGATACGATTAAATTCAATTTTCTGATTGTCCAGTTGCAGTTTCGTCTGTGTGAGGTTGGCTGCATCCATCTGCACCAGCTTCTGGCCTTTGGATACACGGTCGCCCACTTCTACCAGAATCCGGTCGATGCGGACAGGTGACGAAGGAGCAATGTTGTTCTTTACTTCAGCTTCTACCGTCGCTGTATAATCCTGTATCTGATCTACGGGACGGGCTGTTACATCAGCCACTTTTACTCTGGGCTTCTCGTCTTCCTGTTTCACAGCAGCCTTATCTTTTCCACCCGTACATGAGCTCATTACTACTGTCAATAGCAGAGCCACTAATTGGATACCTTTTTTCATATTCCTTAGTTGTAATTTTAGTTGTCTATCTTTATTGTTTTCCCAAAACCTGATCAAGGTCAGCCTTAGATACCAGGTAATCGTAGATTGATTGATTGTAAGTCAGTTGTGCCTGCGTCAGTGATACCTGCGAACTGTTAAGTTCGAGCACGGTTCCCTTACCTACCTCATAACGTTTTCCGGCAATCTGTACCGCTTTTTCAGCCTGCATCACGTTTTCTTTGTTGCTGACCACCTGCTCGGAACTGGCAGTCATATTGTTACGGTAGCTGACTACCTGCATATTCAGTTTTCTCTCCGTATCGATACGGTTCCAGTCAAGCTGGCGCATCTGGATGCGGGCCGATTTTACCTTCGTAAAGTTGCTCGCCCTATACAAAGGAATGCTCAGATTGAACATCAAAGACGAACTGTTGCTCCACGTATAATCAAAGAAATTGATGTTCGGATTATACAAAGACTGATATTGATAAGAGAAGCTCATCGACAAAGTAGGCATGAAGTTCGTTTTCAGCGACTTCACGTTCTTTTCGAGCAATTTCATATTCAGCTCGAACTGCTTCATCGTTGTATTGTTCTCCAGACTCATATCTTCTTCTTTCAACTGATTGGCAAACAGCATTGATTCGTAGTTTGTCAGATTATCGTCAGTCTTAATATCCACATCAGCCGTAATGCCCATCAACACTTTCAACTGGAGTTTTGCCAGCGTCACGGCATTGGCGGCAGAAATGACATTCGGCTTGATGCTGCGCATCTGTACTTCTGCGCTGATCTTGTCAAATTCGCTGACTGCACCTTGTTGATATTTGGCGTTCACGACATTGAAATTATCTTCTGCCAACTTATAGCTGCCTTGAAGCACTTCATAACTATCTTGTGCAAGCATCAGCTGATAATAAGCCTTGGTTACCTGATTGATCAAATCCAGTTCGGAAGCACGCGACTTCTCCACTGCCAGTTCGATATCCGTCTTTGTCATTGACATGGCCCGGTAGACTGCCGGTGCAAACAAAGGCAGGTTAATGCTCAGTCCGGCATTGGCGGTATTCGTACCATCCTGCCCCATCTTGAACGACATATCGTTCAGTTTCATTTCAGCCGCTTTGATCGTGTGATCCAGTGATCCGTTTAGGCTTGCTTCGGGTAACAGGCTCTGCCACGCTTCCTTACTTGCAACTTTCTTTAAGGCAATTTCTTCTGCCGCCACCTTTATCGTAGGATTCTCATCCAACGCTATTTCCAGGGCTTTGTCCAGCGTCAATGTCAGCGTATTCTGCGTTGTCTGCTCCGTCTGAGCCTTTGCAAAGCCAAACGCACAGAGAGCCATTGCCGTCAGAAGCATTTTCTTGCCTGTCAATCTTTTCAATCTGTTCATAAACTCGTTTCTATTTGATCCTTAATTGTTTGTCATCCGAACCTAGCTCCTATTGTTGCTCGACCCGGTTTTTACGATATTCTGATATAAATTCCTCTAAAACTTTGGCTCCTTTTTCCGTGGAAATGCCACGTATATAGGTAAACATGATGGATTCGTATACTTCTATAAAAGGATATTCGTTGCAAATGTCCGTATTCAACAGCACATCAAACTGCTCGCGCACCAACAGATTGACTATCTCAAAGTTGACATCCGCCCGAAAGATACCTTGCTCTACCCCCGACTTAAAGAAAGACATCGTCTTCTCCGAGTCACTTTCACTACGGTCTTTCATCATCGCATATACCTTCGGATATTTCTTGATATCCTCGAAGAAGCGCTTGTTGGTCTGATGAAAGATCTCGATGCTTTTCTGAAAGACAGCAAGTATCACCTCCAGCACATTGTTGGATTGCTCGTATATCTCCTGCAAGTATTTGTCTCTTTCAGCTTGCTTTTGCAGAATACACTCTTTCAATAATGATTCCTTATCTGCAAAAACCTCATAGAGCGTACGTTTGGAAATGCCCAATGCTGCCGCAATGTCATCCATCGTAATACACTTGATACCTTTCAAAGTAAAAGCTTCTGTCGCGGTCATTATAATCCGTTCTCTCAGCTCCGCCTTTTGGGACGCGTCTCTTCCATGCTCCATCATCACTCTTTTTAGATTTTGTTAGACTCAGTTTTCTATAAATTCACCATTTAAAGCGAAAAACGGAACAAAGATATATAGAAAACTCAATTAACAAATCAAGTTTCCTTTTATTTATAGCCCATTTGATAAATATTATCATTCATTAGAGGTATATGAAAACAAGTGTTAAGAGGAAATATAGAGCAAAAGTAAGGAATAGAGGTATATGAAGTAAAGTTTTATCGCTGTAAGAGGGAGAATAATCGGCAAATGCCGGATAAATACCGATAAGAATCGATCGTTTATCCGGCAATAACAGTCACCATTATTAACGAAAAGCGAAAAAGGAGGTTTAGTACTCTAACTTAGTCCTTTTTAAAAAAGCGACTGTTTTATGTATTTCTTTATACATCACGATGTCATCTTTCACAAAAGGCACTTCTTTCCGGTAGGCATGCAGGAAACTCTCCAGCAGCGGAGACGTTTTCAGCGGACGGCGGAAATCGATGCCCTGCGCAGCATTCATCAGTTCGATGGCAAGGATATGTTCCAGGTTGTCCATCACTTTATAAAGTTTGGTTGCGGCATTGGCTCCCATACTTACATGATCTTCCTGCCCGTTGGACGAAACGATGGAATCGCTCGATGCGGCATAACAGTACATTTTGTTCTGGCTGACCATAGACGCAGCAGCATATTGGGGAATCATAAAACCGGAATTCAGTCCCGGATTGGCTACCAAAAACTCCGGAAGTTCGCGAAGTCCCATAATCAATTGAGAGACACGGCGTTCGGAAATGTTTCCCAGTTCTGCCAAGGCAATAGCGAGAAAGTCATAGGAGATAGCCAACGGCTGACCGTGGAAATTTCCACCGGAAATGATTCTGTCTTCGTCAGGGAAGATCGTTGGATTGTCCGTGACGGAATTGATTTCGGTCAGCAGTACGGAGGAAACATAGCGGATAGCGTCTTTCGTAGCACCATGCACTTGCGGGATGCAACGGAAAGAGTAAGGATCCTGTACGTGCGCCTTGGGACGTTCGATCAGTTCGCTGCCTGCCAGCAGTTTACGGAAAGCCTCTCCTGTCTCGATCTGTCCGGGATGAGGGCGTATCTGCTGGATGCAATCCATAAACGGGTCGATGCGTCCGTCGAAGGCTTCAAGAGAAAGAGCAGCTATCAGGTCGGCTTTCTTGGAAAGGCGGAAAGCTTTGAGAATGGCAAATACACCGTTGGCACTCATGAACTGGGTACCGTTGAGCAGTGCAAGCCCTTCCTTGCTCATGAGCCGGACGGGTTCCCAGCCAAATTCGTCGAGCACGCTGATTGCTTCGCATTTCTTTCCTTTATAGTTGACGTCGCCCACACCGATCAAAGGAAGGAACAGATTGGCTAATGGGGCGAGATCGCCGGAAGCTCCCAAGGAACCGCGATCATAGACGATGGGCAGTACGTCGTTATTGAAAAAGTCGAGGATACGCTGTACGGTGATTAGTTGCACGCCGCTATGTCCCAACGAGAGAGCGTGGGCTTTGAGTAACATCATCAGTTTGATGATGACAGGACGGATTTCTTCGCCTACACTGCAGGCATGGCTCTTTATCAGGTTTTCCTGCAAGGTTCCCAATTCGCCGGAAGAAATATTTTTAGTGCATAATGAGCCGAAGCCAGTGGTGATGCCATAAAGAGGTTCTTCGGAAGAAGCTATTTTATGGTCTAGATAATCACGGCATTTCTGAATGCGGAGCTTGGCTTCGGGAGCCAGTTCCAGCTTCAGATTCTCGTTGATGATCCGTTCGATGATTTCGAAGGTCAGTTCTCCGGAACCTATTTGATACACATTCTTGCTCATACACGTAAGTCTTGGTTGACGGCATCCAGTAATTCTTTCTCTTTCCGGCAAGCGGTTTGCTCCATCCGGTCCGCTTCGGCTTGCAATCCCAAGACAAATTCTTTGTCTTTGAGTACCCCCAGATTAATGCGGACATTCAGCAATGCCCCCAATACGGCGGATCGTGCCGCCATCATGGCTACACAAGCGTCTGTAATAGCGTTCCGATTCCCCAGACGGGCGATGTCTGCTATGACGGGCATCACTTCGAGTGCTTTTCGGGCAACTTCCATCGGAATGAGGGCGGCATGCCTGGTGGCTTCCTGAATGGCAGCGCTGCGGGCAGCTTTTTCTTCATCGGTAGCTTTGGGAAGTTTAAAACAGGCAAAAACTTCATCATAGGCTTCGGAGTCTTTATCAATCAAGGCGATGAATTCTTTTTGGAATCGGGTGGTAAGCGTCTGTGCGTGCTGCATTACTTCTTCGCTGGCTTCATATCCTTTCTTGCCGATGGTGAGTCCTGTCACCATCGTGGCCAAAGCGGAAGCCAGCGCTCCACCTAAAGCGGCAATACTGCCACCGCCGGGTACCGGATCATTGCCGGCTACCTTATCTAAGAAATCTTTTACGGTTAAATCTGCTAACATGGTATTTTATGCTTTTAGTTATCAATTGACGGGGTATAGCATACCGCCTTTAATAGTCATGATGACACAGTTCATGCCTACGTAGTATGGCAGAATGTGATAATTGTCCGAATTCAGTATGACAAAGTCACCTTGCTTGCCTACTTCGATACTTCCGATCCGGTCTGCCCGATGAAGGGCAGCAGCTCCGTTCAGTGTAAGGGCAGTGATGGTTTCTTCGATGCTAAGTTTCATGTAAATACACGCCAAAGCAATGGTCAACGGGATGGAACCGGAGAAACAGCTTCCCGGATTCAAGTCTGTGGCAAGTGCCACGGCACAGCCGGCATCAATCATTTCACGACCGCGTGCATAAGGTTCTTTCAGTGCGAAAGCCGTCAGAGGCAGCAGGGTAGCTACTACTCCTGCGTCGGCCATTGCACGGATTCCGGCATCGGAAGCCTGAAGCAGATGATCGGCAGACAAAGCGCCCAGTTCGGCAGCCAGCTCAGCGCCACCAAAGGAAACGATTTCATCGGCATGGAGCTTTAACAGGAAGCCTTGTTCTTTGGCTGCCTGAAGGAGGCGGCGGGACTGTTCGACAGAGAAAACTCCTTGTTCGCAAAAGACATCACAACATTCGGCAAGTTCGTTCTCGCGGATAACGGGGAGCATTTCACGAATCAGAAAGTCGATGTATTCGTCTCCTCTTCCTTTATACTCTTCGGGAAGGGCGTGGGCTCCTAAGAAAGTGGATACAATGTCGATACGTTTGTGCTCGTCATTGTTCAGGCTGCGCATTATTTTCAGTTGCAGCAGCTCTGTTTCCCGATCGAGTCCATAACCGCTTTTACCTTCTACCGTGGTGACTCCCATAGCACTCATCTTCTTCAGAAAGCCTTCGGCTGCCGAGCGAAGTTTCAGGAAATTCATTTGCCGGGTAGCTTTTACGGTACTGGCTATCCCTCCGCCACGTTCCATGATGGACATATAGCTTTCGCCTTTCAGCCGCCATGAAAATTCTTCGGAACGTTCTCCGCCAAAAACAAAATGGGTATGCGAATCGACAAAGCCCGGAAGCAGGCAATGTCCCCGGGCGTTGTAATGCCAGTAATGCTGGTAGTAGCCGTCACGATCTTCGCCACGACTCTCGCCGACGTAAGTGATGATGCCTTTGGTCACTTCTACCGTTCCGTTTTCTATGATGCGGAGTTGTCTCATTTCCGCACCTTTACGGGCGGAGATTCCTGTCGGGGTGACAATACGGGCATTGAATATAATCAGGTTTTCACTCATTGATCTTTTATTATTCGGTTCTTACTATTTCAATCATAATTCGATATAAGTTTCAGCAGCTTTATATCGGACGCACATTATTTTAATACTCCGGGCGCTATTCCATGATACGCGCTTCCAGCACCTGCTGCATGGAGAAATTCTCCAGTCCTAAATAATAGGAGGCCGTATCTATCAGCGCTTCCATCGGCACCAGACCAATGATCTCACTTCCAACAATCGTCACTCCATAGCGGCGGGCCTCAATACGCACCAATTCGAAAGCACGGTAAAGGGCGGTGCGGGTGTAATCGGTCATATTAATGGATACTTGGGTGATATTCCGCTCTTTCAGTTCCACCCCCATTGCTTTGACGTAGCGGAGACCGCCGTTGATATGCCGGATATTCTTTGCTATCTTCGTGGCTATTTCAAGATTATTGGTACTCAGATTGATGTTATAAGCAACCAGCGGCATTCGGGCACCGATAGCTACCGTTCCGGCAGTGGGATGACGCTCGGCAGGACCGAAGTCGGGCTGCCATTCGGGAAGTCTGATTTTCTCCGCCATTCCTTCAAATTCTCCCTTACGGACGGAGGCCAGATTTTCCCGATGCGGAGCTGTGGCGGACTTTTCATACAGAAAGACTGGGAGATTATATAGTTCCGCCACCCGGGAAGCCACTTCTTTCGACAGGGCGACGGCTTCTTCCATCGTCGTATTCTTGATCGGAATGAAAGGAACCACATCCACCGCTCCCATGCGGGGATGCTGTCCGCTATGATGATTAAGGTCTATCAGACGGACAGCAATGCCGATAGCTTCAATGACTGCATCGCGCAAGGCTTCCGGTTCGCCAACCAAAGTGACTACCAGACGGTTATGATCTTCATCATTGCTATAATCGAGCAGCTTCACGCCGGATTTGCCACGAAAAGGGGCTACTATCTTGTCTATTTTCTCCAAATCACGTCCCTCGCTAAAGTTGGGGACACATTCGATGATCTTACTCCAATTCATATTTATTTCTCTATTTCGTTACTTTCTATTACAATGCTTCTTTTATTGTCTTTTTAATCAGCTCGTCATCAGCCAGATAAGGCATCGTTATATGATACCCTTCCGAATGTGATTCATTGAAAGCGTCACTAGTTTCCATTGCATGCAGATTGCGAGCCCACGAACGGCGGGCCACTCCGCCCATCACATCCCAAAGCATAGCCGAGCGAAGTATCTCGTCTACCCGTTCGCTGCCGTCACATACCATGCCGAAGCCGCCATTAATCGCTTTTCCGATACCGACTCCGCCGCCATTATGCAGGGCTACCAAGCTCATGCCACGCGCGCAGTTTCCGGCGAAACACTGCACGGCCATATCAGCCATGACATTACTTCCGTCTTTGATATTCGATGTCTCACGGAAAGGCGAATCGGTTCCACTCACATCATGATGATCGCGGCCCAACATGATCGGTCCTACTTCTCCCCGCCGTACCATTTCATTGAAACGGAGGGCGATATTCATTCTTCCTACGGCATCCTGATAGAGAATACGTGCCTGAGTACCTACTACCAGCCTGTTCTTTTCGGCGTCGCGTATCCAGTTATAATTATCCAGATCCTGTCCCCGGCGATTGACATCAATGCACTCCATTGCGGCACGGTCCGTTTTTATCAGATCTTCGTGCCTACCGCTCAGACATACCCATCGGAAGGGGCCATAGCCATAATCAAAGAGTTGGGGTCCCATGATATCTTCTACATAACTCGGCCATATAAATCCGTCTTTCTCATCAACTCCATTGCGGGAAATCTCTTTCACTCCGGCATCATAAATCGCTTTCATAAAGGAGTTGCCATAATCGAAGAAGTAAGTGCCGCATGCCACCAGTTTCCGGATTACCTCAAAATGGCGGCGCAAAGAAGCGTCTGCCAGACGACGGAACTGATCAGGAGATTCATGAAGAAGGCGGGTCCGCTCATCGAAAGTCAAGCCTGCGGGACAGTAGCCTCCTTCGTAAACGGCATGACAAGAGGTTTGATCGGACAAAAGTTCAATATGAATCTGCTCGCGTTCCGCATATTCCAGCAAATCAACGACGTTGCCATGATAGGCTATCGAGCAAGGTTCCCGACGTTCCATCGCTTCTTTTGCCAGGCGGAAAGCTTCCGACAGGTCCTGTGTGACATGGCCTACCCATCCCTGCCGATAACGTGTTTCGATACGGGAGCTATCGACTTCGGCTATAATAGAGGCTGCTCCGGCTATTTCGGCTGCCTTTGGCTGTGCCCCGCTCATTCCTCCCAAACCGGAAGATACGAAGAGGTGACCACGCAAATCTTTGTCCTGCGGAATGCCGAGTTTCAATCGCCCGGCATTGAGTAATGTATTGAAAGTGCCATGAACAATACCCTGCGGACCGATATACATCCAGCCGCCCGCCGTCATCTGCCCATAGTTGGCAACTCCCATTTGTGCGGCAATGTGCCAGTCGTGCTGATTGTCGAACTGACCTATCATCATAGAGTTGGTAATAATAACGCGGGGAGCATCGGGACGGGAACGAAACAGTCCCAACGGATGTCCGGACTCAATGACCAGTGTTCGCTCAGGAGTAAGTTCTTCGAGATATTGCTTGATCAGGAGGTATTGCATCCAGTTCTGACAAACTTGGCCGGTTTCACCATAAGTAACAAGTTCATAGGGATACAACGCGATATCAAAACAGAGATTGTTGTCAATCATTACTTGAAAGGCTTTGCCTTCCACACATTTGCCACGATATTCATCAATCGGCCTGGCTTTCAGATCGCCTGCGGGACGGAAGCGGTATCCGTAAATTCGCCCACGGGTACGCAATTCTTCCATAAATTCAGGTGCCAGTTGCTCATGCAATTCCAAGGGGATATAGCGCAATGCATTCTTCAATGCCGTAGCTGTCTGCGCCGGCGTAAGCATATAACTACGGTCGGGGGCCCTCCGGATACCTTCTATGAAAGCTGGGTAGGGAGGTAACGTGTTGCCAAGAGTTATCTTCATAATAAGCAGAATTAAGGATTACAAACTGTAAGCAATACAGTTCTATAACTCTTCGCAATATAGAAAAAAAGAAGAGAAAAGACAAAGGTTTTGGTAGATTTATTATCAGAAAGGTATTATTTATTCTTTCTGCTGCTCACCACACAGCATTTGCAGATACTTGAAGGTATGCTTCGCTTCCTGACTGTCTTTTGTAAGGTAGGCTTTTTTCCATTCCGGATGTTTTTCCAGCAGTTGCGCCATCTTTTCTCTTCCTACAAAATCAATCTTTCCGGTCTCACCGTTCAGCTCATAGCAGACCCGTTTAGTAACCAGACTTGAAGCAGCAAGAGCATCTCCCACATTTCCGCCCAGTTTCACATCATCTTCTTCTGCAAATGTCCCACCGATTACCGACCCTAATGGCATCGCACAGAAATAGATATTTTTGCCCAACTGAACAGCCGGAGCATACCACGCCCCGAAACGCATCTTTTTATAACGCAACTTACGACAGTTGATAAATAAGTCTCCTTCAGAAGTACGCACCGCAAAACAACGCTTCTTCAACTGGCGGCACATAGATTCATCATTGCCTGCCGTTATCCGGTAGTCAGCCCCGCCTGTCAATAGAATCTGGCTTCTGGAACGCTTCTCTACTCGCAACACTGCAAGGGTATCGCCATCTTGAACCATCAACTCTTTCAAGTTTGAATAAATGATATTCTGCGCAACTACCGGAAGGCTAATCACGCTTATCAGCAACCACAAAATATATCCTTTCTTCATAAGCCATCCTCCTTTCTTCATTCAACGCCTTTTCGAGTGGAAAGTTATAAATTTTAGCGCATAAATGCAAGAATGGAAAAAGAAATGTTGAAAAAAGAAGCCAAGAAGCCCCTTTCGCCTTCTTGGCACAGCACCTCTTACACACAATTATCCCGGAAGCAAGTCAATCGTCCCCGAAGTTTGTTTACTCATGAAATACGGTTTATGGTTCTTTTTATAATCTTATCTTGTCTTTTTTCATCCGGAATATCAGGCGTTAATACCTGAGTCGTCAGGGTTGACTAAAAAGTCGGTAGTATCTCCAATTCCCCTCCCTTCGGGAAGGAGAAGATTTAAGATACTACCGACTTTTTAGTCAGCCCCATATCAACTATGAAAGAATAAGCTCCCGGGAACAACAGCAAATGAACGATTCATTATGCTATTATGCAGGCATGATTAATATATTCCGTCAGTAACAATAAATCGTTTCACGTACATGCTCCCATCAGTCCACGTACGTAAACTATTGAGCTCACATACGTAAACCGAACAGATCACGGACGTGAAACGAAAATATGAAACGAACAAAATATATTAGTCAAACCTTGTTTACAGGTTAAGGTTGCCGAGTCTTGTCTTAATATAGGCGGCATACAGGAAGTAATATATGGTATAAACAACGTACATTCATGCCTAAAAGGGAGTTCTTAACATAAATAGCCAAAGGCTTTAAAACAGTGCGCTTACCACTGATAATCAGCAAATTAACCGTATTATCTATTAAAAACAGGTGATAATAGAAAGCAGAAAAACATCTATTATCACCTTATTATCACCGGTTATTATCACCATTACTTGACTAATTATGAGACACTTATCACGCAAAGGTGACAAGTGACAATAACAAAGTGTGTTTATTTCCTATGTAACTTTACTCTAAACCATCACAACTTGCTTCATCACCGATTACTGAATGACCGTTAATAAAGAGTAAATCTGCTCTTTACAAAAACACGCTCCCATTCTGCCTTTTACGAATTATATTACCTTTGTCCGAAAAGCAATATAATCGTATGGAAAAACAAGAAAATATTATAGCAACCTATCAACAAATCATTCAGGAAACAGAAAAACAACTACAAAAAGCGCGGAAACGCATTCGCTATATCAGCCTTCTGAGACTGATCTTATTCGTAGAAGCAGTAGCCTCCGCCATTATTTTTTGGTCCGACGGATGGTTAAAACTCATCGTACTTACCGTACTTCCCATCATCGCTTTCATTTGGCTGGTGCAAAGCCACAACCGATGGTTTTACTGGAAAGATTATCTCAAAAAGAAAATAGAAATCAATCAGCAGGAACTACGAGCACTGCAATATGACTTTTCCGACTTCGACAACGGAAAGGAATACATCGATCCGTCTCACCTCTATACTTTCGACTTGGACATATTTGGCGAACACTCACTATTCCAGTATATCAATCGTACTTCGACCCCCATCGGCAAACAGCGTCTTGCCAACTGGTTCAATGCACATCTGGAAGAAAAAGAAGCTATCGAACAACGTCAGGAAGCGATTCGGGAACTATCTTCAGAACTTGAGTTTCGACAACAATTCCGCCTGCTCGGATTACTTTATAAAGGCAAGCCATCCGACACCTCTGCAATTAAAGAATGGGTCAACAGTCCGAGCGACTATCGGAAACACGCTTTCCTCCGTATCCTCCCGACAGCAGTAGGTATTATAAACCTCCTGTGTATCGGCGCAACGATACTGGGATTTCTCCCTGCAAGCATCAGCGGGATAGTATTTGCATGCTTTGTCGTATTCAGTTTTATCTTCTCAAAAGGAATAACCAAAATACAAGCGACGTATGGCGAAAAACTACAAATTCTGTCTACTTACGCCGACCAGATTCTCATCACCGAGAAAAAAGAGATGCACAGCCCTGCATTGCAACAACTGAAAGCCGAACTTACAAGCCAAAATCAAACAGCTTCCCAGTCCGTACATCGCCTTGCTAAACTCATGAATGCACTCGACCAGCGAGGTAATCTGCTAATGAGCACCATCTTGAACGGCCTCCTATTTTGGGAACTCCGCCAAGTCATGCAAATCGAGAAATGGAAAGAAGCACACTCCGCAGATCTTCCCCGCTGGATCGAAGCTATCGGAGCAATTGATGCTTATTGTTCTCTTGCAACATTCTCATACAACCATCCGGATTACATCTATCCTCAAATAACTTCTCAGTCTTTCCATCTGCAAGCCGAAGCCTTAGGGCATCCGCTCATGGACCGCAATAAATGTGTCCGCAATGGAATCGATATGGAGAAACGCCCGTTCTTTATCATTATTACCGGCGCCAACATGGCAGGCAAAAGTACTTACCTGCGCACCGTAGGTGTCAACTACCTCTTGGCTTGCATTGGTGCTCCTGTATGGGCTGCGAAAATGGAAATATTTCCCGCTCGTCTTGTCACCAGCCTCCGGACAAGTGATTCACTCACCGACAATGAATCTTACTTCTTCGCCGAACTCAAACGACTGAAACTAATCATTGATAAACTCAAAGCCGGAGAAGAATTATTTATCATCCTTGATGAAATTCTGAAAGGAACTAACTCTATGGATAAACAGAAAGGTTCTTTTGCCTTAATCAAACAGTTCATGAGCATGGATGCCAATGGTATTATCGCTACTCATGACCTACTGCTAGGCACACTAATAGATGCTTTTCCACAAAATATCCGGAATTATTGTTTCGAAGCGGACATTACCAACAACGAACTGACATTTTCATACCAGATGAGAAGCGGAGTCGCACAGAACATGAATGCGTGCTTCTTAATGAAAAAAATGGGGATTGCCGTCATCGACGGTTAATCCCCACATGTCAAATTATTCCTTAAAGCCTGCTTGTATCTAAGCTATTAAGACATAGAAGTGCGATATTCAGTAATTATCAATCCATTATCCATTTATCCCTGCATCCCTGCACTTGACTATCTTAGAAATGATCTTCTGATGAATGACAATTCGCCATCAACATGAATACCATTTGGCATTAAGCACTTTAATTCAATTGACTTTTAGTCAGAAACGCAGCAACAGCTGCAGCTGCATCATTGGTAAAATAATGCACAGCAGTCACCGGCTGATATGTATAAGGTACAAACTGGAATAGCTGTACAGCTGCAAATTTATTATCAGCAGATAGTATCACGTCCATACGTATATTACCACTTGCCTCACTCTTAATCTTTGAATCCGCAGAAAATGAACCGGAATTAACAAGGTCAGTCAACTTGTCCATATGCTTCAGATCAAAGAAAATACTACGCTCTTTCGCTATGCTTCCTGTCGGTACATAGACCACTTCTTTTGACTTCCAGAAAAGCCGGAATATACCTAAAAGGAACAATCCTGTTCCAAAGACCATCAGAGCCATACTGACAGTAGACGATTTATCTTCCAGTTCAAAAGTAGAAGCAAAAGATAAAATACCAATCAGTAACATTACACAAGAAATTAAAAGACCGGAGATACTCGTACGTTTAGCGATATCGGGATGTGAAGATGCAAATATAGTAGCATCAATAGCTTGAGTTGCCATAATATTGAAGTTTAAATTATTAGTAAAAATATGAAGATAATAAAGACTGACCGGCACTATATAATTAACGCCAGCAATCCGTAAAATAATACCAATAAATAAACGTCTAAATAATAATATGCCTTAAAGTAAATACATAATATTCACTTGCAGGCTGGCAATAATAGGAAGTTGTAGTATTATAAATCCTTCCCCAATGCTGTGACAGCGAGTTATCACGGTCTGCACAACATTGCAGCACATTTCTCAGAGAAGAGAAGTATTCACCGATTTGCACACGTTGGATGCGTGTCACCGATATCTGATGGCTTTGCAAATTAGTTAATTCAGCCACAGGAAGATAAGGAGATTCTGGAGCATTAATCTGCCCCTGCGGTTTCATAGAATATGTAACAGCATGCTCTGGTTGTTCCACCTGCTTTTCAGTGAAAACATTGCCTGCGACCCCATGAAGGGCAACTGCCAGCAACAGAAACAATATTACCTTTACAAATTTTGCCATATTCTCCTGCAAATATAACAGATAATTCTTACGAAAAGTTCATTCGGTAAATCTTTTAATGTATCTTAGTATAACTAAAATATAAAGATACAAAAAAGGCTACCCGTGTGAGTAGCCTTTTTTATATGTATACGAATAACTTTAAAATTATTCAGCTGATTCAGCTTTTGGTTCTTCAGTTGCAGGAGCTTCAACAGCAGCAGGAGCAGCAGCTTCAGCACTCTTCTTAGAACGACGAGTACGAGTAGCTTTCTTAGCAACTTTTTCTTTAGCCATGTTTTCATTGTAGTCAACCAACTCAATGAAACACATTTCTGCATTGTCACCTAAACGATTACCAGTCTTGATGATACGAGTATAACCACCCGGACGGTCAGCAATCTTAACCGAGATTTCTTTGAACAATTCTGTTACTGCAATCTTATCTTGCAGGTTGCTAAATACAACACGACGAGAATTCGTAGTATCTTCTTTAGACTTTGTAATCAAAGGCTCAACAAACTTCTTCAAAGCTTTTGCCTTTGCCACAGTCGTAGTGATTCTTTTGTGCTTGATCAAAGAGCAAGCCATGTTAGATAACATAGCGCTTCTATGAGAAGCAGTACGACCTAAATGATTGAATTTTTTATTATGTCTCATTTTTTATTCTTTATCTAATTTATATTTAGAAATGTCGGTTCCAAACGACAGATTCAGACTTTCCAGCAAATCATCAAGCTCGGTAAGCGATTTCTTTCCGAAGTTTCTGAATTTCAGTAGGTCAGTTTTGTTGAATTGTACCAAGTCGCCGAGAGTTTCTACGTCAGCAGCCTTCAAGCAATTGAGGGCACGAACTGACAAGTCCATATCAACGAGTTTAGTTTTCAACAGCTGACGCATGTGCAATACTTCTTCATCAAACTCTTCATTGCCGTCAGTATCATTACTTTCAAGCGTGATCTTCTCGTCAGAGAACAACATGAAGTGATAAATCAGAATTTTTGCAGCTTCTTTCAGCGCTTCTTTCGGGTGTATAGAACCGTCGGTACTAATTTCAAGCACTAGCTTTTCGTAGTCAGTCTTCTGTTCTACACGGAAGTTTTCTACAGCATACTTGACATTACGTATCGGTGTATAAATAGAGTCGATTGGAATTACATTAACATCCGTGCAATACTCGCGATTTTCATCAGCAGGTACATAACCACGACCTTTGTTAATGGTAATATCAATCTGCATAGTTGACTTAGAATCTAAATGACAAATAACTAATTCCGGATTTAACACTTCAAATCCAGTCAAATACTTACCTATGTCACCTGCTTTAAATT
>ERZ831773.646-NODE-646-length-44392-cov-20.533324_pt1 | contig 44392 bp, 32 predicted proteins | sample MGYA00519696_ERZ831773 | MGnify/ENA primary metagenome ERZ831773 (study PRJEB31850, sample SAMEA3708720) | human gut metagenome | biome: human gut; feature: human-associated habitat; material: faeces | place: China | collected 2014 ...
CTACGAAAGGAGTAAGCCGCGATTCCTCACCCGACTGAAGTCGGATGTTCCCTCGCGGCAACTCTATAGAATGGAGGGACCGGAATCATGGGCATTGAAATCGAACGCAAGTTTCTCGTGAAGTCGGACGGCTGGCGGAAGCTCGGCTGCGCCGTGCGCTACGCTCAGGGCTACCTCTGCAGCGACAGGAACCGCACGGTGCGCGTGCGAACCGTGGGCGACAAGGGCTTTCTCACGGTCAAGGGACGCGGAAGCGGCATCGCGCATCCCGAGTACGAGTACGAGATCCCGTACAACGAGGCCCGGACCATGCTCGACGAACTCGCCGAAAAGCCCGTCATCGCCAAAACCCGCACGAAGATTCCGTTTGCGGGCTTCGTCTGGGAGGTGGACGAATTCTTCGGCGACAACGAGGGCCTCGTCATGGCCGAGATCGAGCTGCCATCCGTGGATGCTTCCTTCGAGAAGCCCGAGTGGATCGGCGAGGAGGTAACGGGCGATCCGCGCTACTACAACTCGATGCTCGCAAGGAATCCGTACAAAAACTGGCGGCGCTGATCCCAAAAACAAGCAGTGCCCAACCCGCGCAATCTCAGGCATTACCCTGCCAAGCACGCGAATGCCGGCGATTTGTCGCATACTTTCAGTCTGGCAGTTTTTTCAATCGAAGGATTCCCCATGCAGGCACCTCAAACCGAATCGCCCTCCGAGTTCACGACTTCCGCCGTTCTGACCGCCTACAAGGCGCTTCCCGAATCGCTGCGCCCCTTCTATGCGCACATCCACTGCGGATCCGCCGCCATCGTCGCCGCACTCGGCCTGACGGCTGAAGACAACAACGTTCTGGAGACTGCCGTCAAGGCCATCGGAGACCTTGCCGACGATGCGGAAGCCTTCGACCGTGACGCGACCGCCGAGAGCGGAACCCTCGCAGACATGATTCGCGAGCTCGCGGGAACGCTCGGAGACGACAGCAATCCGCTCGTCGTCTCGCTCGACGTCATCTGGGGCGCGATTTCCTCCTCGTCCATCGTCACCGGCGCGGATCCCGACGACGATGAGGATCCCATCGAGCACTATCTCTACGACAACAGCGACCTCACGGGTCTCATGGGCGCCTACTGGGACCTTCAGGGGGTTCTCGAGATCATGTTCGGCGAACTCGGCATGAACGCCGACTTCCGGGGCAGCCTCATCGAACTTCCGACCGAGGCCGCTAGCGTCGCCGAGCTCAACAAGAGCCTGCAGCGCCTTTCGTCGAGTTCCCGCGCCTGCTTTGCGTGGTGCCACAACAGGATCGTCTCGGTACTTCGAGACCTCTCGAACGACGACCCGAAGGTTCTCGAGAAAAACCTTGAGAGTTCCGGCATTCAGCCGCTTTTCATTCCGGCCGTGCTCAGGCAGTTCAACGAGTCCCGCACGGCAAGCGACGTGCTCGCCGCAGTCTCCCGCCGCTTCTCGCCCTTCGACCGAGAGCTCGATGCCGTTTTCGAGCAGTTCTGGAACCTTCAGCGCGCCGTGAGCCAGAAGGCCGACCATCCCGCCAGAGTCGCTCTTGCCCTTCTCGTCTCCGCCCTGGCCGCCATGCTCGACTGTCGTCCCGAAGACATCGACTCCCGCGCGAGCTCCCGTCTCGCGGAGTCTGACGATCTTGCGGCCTCCGACCGGGGACTCGCCCTCCATCTGGCCGGCATCGTCGCCGGCGTGGAACTCGTCGAATCCGACGACCCCGTAATGCAGATGTGCAGGAGCTTCGACGAGGCATGCGAAAGTGCCGAAGCGAATCAGGACATCTGTCTTCCGCTCTCATGCGCACTCACCGCCGTCAATCATTTCCTGAAGGACGAGGCCGCCGCAAAGGAACACTTCAAGAAGCTCCATCTGGCAGACGCCACTACCGAAACCTTCCTTCCCAGCCTTGCCACGCTTTCGGAATTCCTCGTGCATCACACACCCGAGAAGGACGACGGCTCCCTTCTCAAGAAGCACTTCGCCCCCGTCATCGAAGGCGATTACGATGGCCCCACTGCAGGCGAACACTACGCGAAGCTTCTCAGCGAGACACTTTCCAGGATGGACGAAGAGAGCCGCGCTCTTTTCACGGCGTCTTTCCTCACGCTGGGCTACCTGATGAGCGGCATCTTCGCCCGCACGCCTGAGGAAATCGAGGAATTCTTCAAGCAGGCGTTCCCCGGATTCATCGTCGATCCGATCATCGCCATGTGCATGTCCATCCTGCCCGCCGCCTCCAAGCTCGCGGTCGAGGCCACGGAAAAGATGGAAGCCGCCACCGCCTGACGTCTCCAAAGCCGTCGTCATCGCCAACGTCATCAGACGCATCCGTCGCCCGGCTTGTGTGAGCCGGGCGATTTTTATTCAGGACCAGAACCGACGACGGGGCCTGCTGGAGATTTCGGCCGGTCTGTGCATTCCATGCTCATGGCCTCGCTTGCGACCGCGTCCGACGCCGCTCAGCCTAAGCCCGAAAAGACAAGGAAAAACCCGCTCCGAATCAAATGCCGGGCGGGCGTCTTCACAAGGCGTGGTGTTCGGGCTCAGTGCTTGAGCGCGGCGAGAGCGGCGAAGGGATTGGGCTTTTCAGCCTCGACCACCTCGTCGCTCGTGTTTTCATAGTCCATCTCGCAGTCGTCGTGAAGCGGCATGGCGGGAAGCGACAGGATCGCCTCCTCCTGAACCCAGTCGGCGACGGAGAGACTGCGGCTGCCGACGATAACCTCCTCATCATCACCCTCTTCATCGAGCGGGAGCGCATTGGCCTCTGCCTCGGTCTTCGTGAAGCGGAAGACGAGTTCGCGGCTGATGGGAACGCTCACGGGCTCGTTGCAGCGCGCGCACTGCATGACGACCGTGCCCTCGAACGAGAGACTTGCGGCGGGAAGTCGCTCAACGATGCCGAGTCCCGTCACGCTGAACTTCAGGGAGCCCTCGAGCGCCTGAATGAAGTGCGCGAGCTCAGGCATTTCGTCAAGCTCAAGCGTGCCCTCCACGGTCTGGCGGGTGCGGGCGATTTCGAAAACATCGAGCGTAAGAGACATGGTCATCCTCAGTAAAACTTTCAGGCCCGGAACGGGCGCCCTGAAAGGATACATTGTTCACGCGCAGGCGGCGGGAATTTCGCTCGCCCGCCTTGGGACTTCCCGCTACAATTCCTGCATTATGACAAAAGCACTCATCCTCGCCTCGAGCTCCCGCTACCGCCGCGAGCTCCTCGACCGTCTTGGCATCGCCTACACGTGCGAAAGCCCCGACATTGACGAATCCTCCCTGCCCGGCGAAACGCCGCAGGACACCGCGATGCGCCTTTCCGAAATGAAGGCCCGCGCAATCTGGGACAAGCACCCCGGCGCCGTCGTCATCGGCTCCGATCAGGTGGCCGACCTCAACGGCGTCAAGCTCGGCAAGCCGCACACGCACGAGAACGCCGTCCGCCAGCTCAAGAGCATGCAGGGCCACGACGTCGTGTTCACGACGGCCCTGTGCGTCATTGACGCCGAAGGCCGCGCCGAGCGCGTCAAGTCCCAGACGACGATCCGCATGCGCACGCTCTCCGACGAGGCCATCGAGGCCTACGTCGAGCGCGAGAAGCCCTTCGACTGTGCCGGCGCCGCCAAGATCGAGCGCCTCGGCATCGCGCTCATGGAAAGCGTGAAGTCGGACGACCCGACCTCCCTGATCGGCCTGCCGCTCATGGCGCTCACCACGCTTCTCACCCGCGCGGGCGTTGAAGTCCTCCCCGGCCTCGACGCCTGATTGAGGAGCACGTCCCATGGCCGGCACGATCTACTGCCTTCCCAACCTCATCGCCGACGGCACGCTGGAAGCCGCCATTCCGCCCGCCGTGCGCACCCGCGCCGCTGGCATCCGCCTCTTTTTCGTTGAGGCGGCCAAGAATGCGCGCGCCTACCTGAAGCTGCTCGGCCATCCCGGCCCCATCTCGGAGCTCAGGATCGAGGAGATCGGACACGATCCCGACCCCGCCCTGATCGACCGCTGGCTCGAGCCCGTCCTCGCGGGCGAGGATGCCGCGATCGTCAGCGAGTCGGGCTGTCCCGGCATTGCGGATCCGGGTGCGCAGATCGTTGCAAGGGCCCAGGAGCTCGGCCTGCGCGTCGTGCCGTGGGTCGGCCCCTCGTCGATTCTCATGACGCTCATGGCGAGCGGCCTCGACGGCCAGCGCTTCCGCTTCCTCGGCTACCTGCCCGTGCATGCGGACGAGCGCGCCGCGGCCCTCAGGGACCTCGAGGCCCAGAGCCGCCGCTCCGAGACCCAGCTCTTCATCGAGACGCCGTACCGAAACGGCGCGATGCTCGAGAGCCTCGTCTCCACGCTCGCCCCCGACACCCGCGTCACCGTCGCGACAGACGTGACGGGCGAGCATGAATCCATCCGCACGATGACGGTCCGCGCTTGGGCCGCGCTCACGCCCGAGGAGCGTGCGCTGCCCAAGCTTCCCACCGTCTTCGCGCTCCTCGCCGCGCCCCGCGGCACGGCACCGCGCTATGCGCCGTCCGACGCCCGCCGCAAGGGCGGCAGGGACGCAGGCCGCCCCGCCGCGGGCAGGAACTTCAGGCCCGCTCAGAAAAAGGGACGCGCACGATGAACGTGAGCGCGATCCTCGCAGGTCTTCAGCAGCTCTCCCCCGACCGCATCATGACGGCCGCGGGGTTCCTGCTCGTGCTTCTCGTCGCCCTTGCGATGTGGCTCGCCGCCAGACGCAGGCAGGCAAGGCGCAACATCGGCCTCTCGAAGATCGCCGCCGGCCTTCCCGAAGGCGACGGCCCCGTGACGAGGGCCGCTCCGAAGCTCTCGCGCCCCGACCCGCTCGAGGCTGACCGCCTCGCACTCGAAATGCTCGAGTCAGACGAGAACGACGCCGAGGACATCGAGGAGATCAGGCACACGTCCTACACCGAGCGCGTGAACGTCCCGAACGCGGCCGCCCGCAGGGAGGCCGCTCCCGAACCCAGACGCGAGCCCGACGTTGCGGTGCTCGCCCCTGAACCGAAGCCCGAACCCGATCCCGCACCGAGGCCCGAGCCCGCCTTCAGGCGCGAACCCGAACCCGCGCCCGTCCCCGCCGTGCCCGTCGTGCCGCCCATGCCCGAGTGGGAGTTTCTCAAGACGCTTCCCTTCATAGTGAGGCAGGGCCTTTCCACGGGACACGCCGACATGCTCGGCATCGGCGTCGAGGCGGTGTTCTTCTCCGCCGAAGCGGTCAACAGGCTCGACGACCCCGTCCTGCGCCTCGTGCCCTTCCTGCCCGCAGACGAGGGCGAGCTCCTCTGCCGCGAATCCGACCGCCGCACCTTTCAGGCGGGCGGCCTCTACGCACAGCCCGACGCCGTCATCGCCCTCAGGGCGGGCGGCGTACTCGCCGTCGAGTACAAGTCCCGAGGCGGCCGCATGGACGACCCGCACGACATCCACGGCAGCCTGCGCCCCAAGGACCTTCTGCAGACCGTCATCGGCGCCATGGTGCTCTCCGCCTCCGAAGGCGTCGCCTGCGCGCCCGTCCTGCGCACGAACAACGCCGTCTACTTCCTGAGGCCCGGAAAGACGCTCGCGACGCTGCTCGCCGAACGCATCGGCGCCGCCGTCACCTTCGTGAAGCCCTATGCCGAACGCAGCGGCATCAGCGCCTCCGACTACGCGGAGCTCTGCGTCGTGCCCGCCCAGATGCTCTCGGGCAGGCCCGCACGCTCCGAAGGCGGCCTGAGAGGCGAGGCCGCACACGCGCGCATGCTCCGCTGAGGCCGGCCTCCTCACAACGGATGCGTGATCCCAAATCACGCCGAATCCGCAAGCTCCTCTGTGTCAGGTAGTTACGCTCATGGTTCCCTGCAAAAGCGGGGACTATAGTGGGAGGATGACATGCCGGACCATTTTCGGAGGAGACCACATGCGAACCGCCCCGACGCTCACCCTTTCCATTCTCACGCTGGCGTCCCTTGAAGCCGCGGCCGCCCTTTCAGCCACGGTGCCGCCCGCCTGGCTCAAGGCCGAGGTCTCGCTGCCCGAGCACAGCCGCTCGCCGCTCGTCGTGAGGCTCTCCCCCGACATGACGCCCTGCAGGGCCAAATACGGCAATGAGGCCGCCTCGAAGTGCAGCAGGCTCTTTGGCCTCGTCTCCTCGCGCGTCACGGGCGTCTCGCTCTCGCCCGCCGTCGAAGGCGTCTGGCGCTGGGAGGCCCGGGGCGCCCTCGCCTTCATGCCCGAGGAGCCCTGGCCCGAGCGCACGGCCTTCAAGGTCGACCTCTCGGGCCTGCGCCTGCCCTCCGCAACGACGCTCAACACGCCCGTGATCGACTTCACGACGCCGCCCCTCACGATGACGTCGGGATTCGCGACCTTCTGGATGGACCCCGCCGTCTCGGGCGAGCGCGCCCTTACGGTCGACGCCCTGTTCTCGACGACCATCGCCGACACGAAGGCCTTCGAGGCCTCGGTCAAGGTCGACGTCCCCTCAAGAAGCGGCCTCACGTTCGGCAAGCCCATCTTCATCTGGAACCATTTCCGCACGGGCTTCTACATGAAGCTCCCCGTGCGCACGCTCGGCAACGCGACCAACGTCCGCATCACCTTCCCGAAGGCCGCGGGCAAGTGGACGGCAGCTGACGGCCGCCATCCCGTCGTGCAGCCGGGATTCCGGCAGGCGTTCGTGAGCTACACGATTCCTGCCGCCGACAGCCTCTACAAGATGGGCGAGGCCTCGCTCAGTCCGACGCGCACCGAAACGCTCGAGCAGGTCTACGAGCTCGTGCTCAGGCCCTCGCTCCTCACGAAGCCCTCGGACATCGTCGCGGCGATGCGCGTCACGGCTCTGCCCGCACGCATGAACGAGGAGGCCGTCTCGCCCACCGACTGGCGCAGAGCACCCGCCGTCACGCCCGACGTACTCGCGCGCGGCACGCCCGTCCCCGTCTCGATCGCGCAGGACCCCGACACCCCGTCCGACAGCATCCGCCTTCTTCTCAAGGCCCGGCCCGGCGACTTCCTCCATCTGGCGCTTCCCGCGGGCTTCGGTCCCGAAAAGAGCGCCGTGCTCTCCGACGGCTGGACGACCGTCCTTGCGGCGGCCGACCCCGGCGCCGCAGTCGGATTCCTGCAGCCCGGCAGCATGATGACGCTCTCGGGCTCGAGAACCCTCACGCTCATGGCCGACGACGTCGACCGCATCCGCTGGCGCATCGAGCGCATCAGGGATCCCTACCTTGCGCTCACGGCCCAGAACTGGCGCGCACACGAGACCGTCACGAACGCCGAGGCCCTCTCCGAGGCTGCCAACGGCATCATTCCCGTTGCGGCGGGCAGGCGCTTTGCGTCGCTCCCGCTTGACGAGGCGAAGCTCCCCGGCGGACGCGCAGGACTCTTCCAGATCACGCTCACGGGCGAGAAGAAGACGAAGGACGGCTGGGGCTTTGCGGCCATCACCGCCAAACGCGTGCTCGTCACCGACACGGCCCTCATCGCCAAGACCTCCCGCGACGGCAGCCACGTCGTCCATGCGGCCGACCTCGTCAGGGGCGTTCCCGCCGCCGGCCTTCGCGCCGTGCTACTCGGTGCCAACGGCGTCCCTCTCGAAACCGTCACGACGGACGAAACCGGCGCCGCACGCTTTGCAACGACGCGCGGACTCGAACGCGAAAAGGCGCCCGCCGCCGTCGTCGTCACGAACGAAGCAACGGGCGACCTCGCTTGGCTCTCGCTCTCCGACGCCTCCAACGTCGACCATGACCACGACTTCAGCACCGCAGGGCGCCTCGTCTCCGAGGACGGCCTCACGGGCCTCGTCTTCTCGGAGCGCGGCATCTACCGTCCCGGCGAAACCGTGCACGCAGGCATGATCGTGAAGACCGCGGACTGGCACAGGCTCCCCGCAGGCATGCCCGTGACGCTGCGCATCACCGACGCCACGGGCCGCACGATGCTCGAGACCGCCCCCGCACTTACGCCCGAAGGCACCGCATCGGCCGACTGGACCATTCCGACGGACGCCGTGCCGGGCGAAATCCGCATCGACCTGCTCGCGGGCGACGTCGTGCTCTCCACCCACCATGCGGCGATCGGCGACTTCACGCCCGAGGCGATGCGCCTTACGGCCCGCATGGTCCAAGGGGCGCCCGGCTGGATGAAGCCCGGAGACCTCGGCATCGACTCCACGCTCGCCATGTCCTACGGCGCCCCCGCTGCGAAGAAGGCCGTGCGCGCACGCCTCGTCCTCTCGCCCGCCCGCGACATCTCGTTCCCCGAGCTCCCCGACTGGACCTTCGTCGACCCCGCGCCCTTCGAGGGCACGCTCGACGAGGTGAAGGTGAAGTCCGTCGAGACGGACGCCGAAGGCCGCGCATCCCTCACGCTGCCGCTCTCCTCCACTGCGGGCACGCTCAAGGGCCGTCTGCTGCTCGAGGGCTTCGAAAACGGCGGCATCAGGGCCGCCACGGAAAACGTCGGCTTTTTGATCTCTCCCGCCGACACCATGCTCGGCTGGCGCAGGCACGCGGAATCCACCATCAGAAAGGGCGGCGTCGACATGCCCGCACCCGAGGCCTTCAGCTGGATCACGAGGGACGAGGAGCGCACGTTCGAATTCCTGCTCGTCGACCGCTTCCTCAAGCCCTGCGCCGACAGGCCGCTCACCCTCGCCGTCATGGCACGCCAGTCCGTCACGGAGCTCGCCTCCGACAGCACGGGACGCCTGCGCTACGACGAGCGCAGCGTCGAGCGCCCCGTGAGGGAATCCGCCGTCACGACCGACGCCAACGGCCGCACGACGGCCTCGCTCAACACCTCGGCGCCAGGCGACTTCTCCCTCGTCGTCAAGGACGAACAGGGCCGCGTGCTCGCGCGCCTGCCCTATCACGTCGCAGGCGAAGACCTGCGCCCCGCCCTTTCGGGCGACCTGCCCGCCGCCACGGCAAAGCTCGTTTCAGACAAGTCGACTTATGAAGCGGGCGAATTCGCCCGTCTCGACATCGTGTCGCCCTTCGAGGGTCTGGCGCTCGTGACGCTTGAAGCGGATCGAGTGCTCGTCTCCAAGTGGGTGAAGGTCAGCGCAGGCACGAACGCCGCGCAGATGGAGGTGCCCGAAGGCTACAGCGGGCGCGCCTTCCTGAGCGCCTCGCTCGTGCGCTCCTCGAAGGATGCCGCGCGCTTCCTCAAGGCCTATGCCAGGGCGACCGCGCCCGTGACGCTCAACATGAAGCCCCGCACGCTCGGCGTGAAGCTTGAGGCGCCCGCCGTGGTGCCCGACACGCGCGAGCTGAAGGTCACGGTGAAGTCAGATGCGCCGGGGCGCGTCTTCCTCTGGGCGGTCGACACGGGCATTCTGTCGCTCACGGGCTACAGGACGCCGTCTCCCGTTCATGCGCTTCTCGAAGACCGAGGACTTCAGGTCGACACGCGCCAGACGCTCGAAGGCCTGATGCCCGAAGGCATGAAGCTTCCGGGCGAGGCGCCCTTCGGCGGCGGCTTCGGCTCGAGGGCCATTTCGGCCGACGCGATGGCCAATCCCTTCAGGCGCACGATGGATCGCGCGGCCGTCTGGTGGGCGGGAAGCCTTGAGACGGATGAAAAGGGCCGCACCGTCACGGTGTCGCTCCCATCCGAATTCAACGGCGGCGTGCGTCTCATGGCCGTGGGCGCCTCCGAGGGTCGCGTGGGCGGCGCCTCGATCGACACGGCCGTGCGCGCGCCCTTCATCCTGACGCCGATCCTGCCGGGGTTCGCCGCACCTGGCGACGTCTTCACGGGCGTCGTCTCCCTCAACGGCGAGGCGCCCTGGAAGGGATCCGTGGCGCTAGGCCTGCCCGAAGGACTGAGCGCAGGCGTGCTCTCCGCGCCTCTCGTCCTTGAGGCGCCGGGCGAAGCCACCGCACGCTTTGACATTGCCGCAGGCGCAGTGCCAGGCGCCGCATCCGTCACCGTGACGGCCACGCCCGAAAAGGGATCCGCCGTCACGCGCACGACGTCCTTCTCGATCAGGCCCGCAGCCCTCAGGACCCATGACGTCCTCTGGGGACCGCTCGCCGACGTGAAGACGGCCGACGTGACCGTCAAAGCCCGCCTGCTTCCCTTGGAAAACGAAACCTCCCTCACGGTCTCGACGACGCCGCTGCCCCTTGCGCACGGCCTCGTTCGCAGTCTTCCCGAAGCCTTCTGGCTGAGTTCGGACGCGGCCCTCTCGGCCGCCATGCCCTGGGCGCAGCTCGTCGGCGCCCCCGCCGCGAAGCTTCCCGCGGGCGACGCCGATGCGCTTCGCAGGGATGCGACCGCCCGCATCCAGAAGGCGCTCGACACGATCGAGGGCCAGCTCGGCTGGAACGGCCTCTCGGCATGGCCCTGGGGCTCCCCGAGCCTCATGGCCACGACATGGGCCCTCGACTTCGTGCTCACGCTGCGTGAAAACGGTCGTGACGTGCGTCCCGAACTCGTCCGCAGGCTTGCCGACGCCATCAGCAACGCCCTCGATGGCCTGACGCCCGACACGCTCGGCCAGGCCCGAACGGCCGCTTGGGCTCTGGCCCAGCTCACGCGCGAGGGCACGCTCGAAGCGGAGCGCATCGAGGCGCTCCGAAACCGCATGGACGCCCGCGAACTTGACTGGCGAAACGACCCTGCGGCGCTCTACATTGCGTACGCCTACCGCCTGATGCGCCTCACCGATGAAGCGGACGAACTGCAGAAGGCCGCCATTTCGATCGACGTCTCGAAGTCCGAGGGGAACGATACGCTGACACTCGGCGGCATCCCCGCCCTTGCATCGGCCGTGCGCCTCGCGCCGACGCCAGAAGGCACCGCACATCTCCTTCAGACGCTCGAATCGAGGCCGCTTGCGTCGCTCACGGATCGCGAACGCGCCTTCCTTGCGAGCGCGCTCCTCTCGGCGCCCTCGAACGGCGCACACGCAGGAAAGCTTGATGCGGTGACGCTCGCCTGCACGGCGCCGGCAGCGGAGAAGCGCCCCGCCGAGTCGCTTGCGAAGGGCGACGGCTTCGTGACGCTTTCGGCGCCGGGCTGCACCGCCTTCCGCCTCTCGTCCGCCGCCTCCCTCAAGGGGCTCTACCACAGCACGACCGCTGCGGGCTGGCCCGCCGAGCCCCACAAGACCGCGTCCTACGAAGGACTTGAAGTCGTCAAGCGCATCCTCAACGAGGCGGGCGAGCCCGTCACGTCGGTGAAGGCGGGCGACGTAGTCACGGTCGAGATCCGCGCGCGCCGCACCTCGGGCAACGCCGAATCCCCCGTCGTCATCACGGACCTCTTTCCCGGCGGCTTTGCACCCGCCTCCACGGACGAGAGCCTGCAGGGGGTGGACGTCCGCCAGACTGCGGTTTCGGAGGACCGCATGGTCGGCGTCTGCATGCTCGAGCATCAGGAATCGACATTCACCTATCGACTTCGAGCGCAAACGCATGGAAAATATACGGTGCCGGCCGTTCAGGCGGCCGACGGCGCCGATCCGACGATCAAGGCGCATGACAAGTCCCTGACCCTCACCGTGACGCCATGAGCCTCACGGACAACACCAAACGGAGCACCTCATGAGAAGGTTTGCCCGTCTGCTTCTGGCCGCAGCCGTTCTGGCGGCAGCGGCCGGCGGCGGACTCATGATCTGGGCGAAAACCCAGCCAAAGCCCGGGCTCGTGCCCGAAGACACCCACTGGTCCCAGGCCGTCACCGACCGCGACGGCCGCCTCCTTCACCTCACGCTCTCCGAGGACGGCGCCTACAGGCTCCCCGTCCTCCAGGGAGCGGTGTCGCGCGAGGCGCTTGACGCGGTCGTGCGCTATGAGGACCGCTTCTTCCACTCGCATCCCGGCGTCAATCCCCTCTCGATTAGCCGAGCCGCCTGGTCCACCCTCACGGGCACCCGCCGCATCGGCGGCTCGACCATCACCATGCAGCTCGCCCGCAGGCTTCAGGGACTCGACACCCGCAGCTGGCGCGGCAAGCTCGAGCAGATGCTCTGGGCGCTGCGCTACGACATGCACTACACCAAGGACGAGATCCTCACGGCCTATCTGACCCTGACGCCCTATGGCGGCAACGTCGAGGGCATCGAGGCCGCCTCGCTCGTCTACTTCGGCAAGCACGCCTCGCAGCTCACCGCCGCCGAGTCGATCGCGCTCTCCGTCGTGCCCCAGAACCCCGTCAAGCGCCATCCCGTCACGGGTCCGGACTTCGACCGTGCACGCCTTGCCGTGGGCAGGAAGGCGATCAACGACGGGTTTGTGAGCGAGCGCCTGCGTCCCGTCGTCGAGGGTCCCCTCAAGGTGAGGGGCACGCGAGCGCTTCCCTTCGAGGCCCCGCACTTCACGCGCCTCGTCGAGGGCACGCGTCCCGATCCCGTCCTCAAGACCACGCTGAGCCTGCCGCTTCAAGAGTCGATGGAGAAGATCCTCTCCGAAAACGTCGCTCGGCTTCGCCCCTACGGCATTGAAAACGGCGCGATGCTCGTCGTCGACTCGCGCGACATGTCCGTCCTCGCCCAGGTGGGCAGCATCGATTTCTTCAACAGCGCCATTGCGGGCGAAGTCGACGGCACCCGCGCGGCGAGAAGCCCCGGCTCCACGCTCAAGCCCTTCGTCTACGGCCTCGCGCTCGACCAGGGCCTCATCCACTCGCGCACCGTCCTTCTCGACTCGCAGCGAAGCTTCCGCGGCTACCAGCCCGGCAACGCCGACAAGCGCTTCCGCGGACCGCTTCCCGCCGTCGAGGCCCTCAACGACTCGCGCAACGTGCCCGCCGTGACGCTCGCCTCCGAGATAAGGCCCGACCTCTACGACTTCCTGCGCGAGGCCGGCGTTCCGATGAAACATCCGCGCGAGCACTACGGCCTCTCGATCGTGCTGGGCGGCGCCGAAGCGAGCGCCGAGGACCTTGCAAGGCTATACGGCACGCTCGGCAACGGCGGCCTTCTGCGTCCGCTCGTGCGCCTTCCCGACGAGGAGCCAGCAGCCGCCAGACAGATGCTCTCGCCTGAATCCGCCTGGATCGTGCGCCGCATGCTCGCCGAGGGCGGAGAGGCCCTCAAGGTCGAGGGCGTGTCCGTTCCTCTCCTCTGGAAGACGGGCACCTCGAACGGCTTCCGCGACGCCTGGACCGCAGGCTATGCGGGCCGCTACATCATCGTCGTGTGGCTCGGCAACTTCAACGGCAGGCCCGATCCTTGGCTACAGGGTGCGCTCGTCGCGCAGCCCGTCTTCAGGAGCGCCGCCGTGCGCCTTCTCACGGACCGCGAGTTCGCCATGTCCGCTCAGGACGTGAAGCGCTTCGACGAACAGCCCGCAGGCGTCAGGTCCGAGCCCGTTTGCCGCTCGACGGGCGACCTTGCGACCGACGCGCAGGGCCGCGTGCGCTGCACCGACACGGTCGGCGCCTGGTTCATTCCCGGCGTGAGTCCCATCCGCGACACGGGCTTTCTTAAGGAAATCCTCGTCGACGAGGCCACGGGACTGAGAGCCTGCGAGGAAGGCGACGGCGTCAGGCGAGTCTTCGTCGAATCCTGGCCCTCCGAATACCAGCAGCGCTTCCTCGAGGCGGGCATCGTCAAGACGCCCATTCCCGACTGGAAGCCCGAATGCAGGCCCGAGGGCGCCGTCTCGGGCACCCCGCCCGCCATCCTGAGCCCGCGCGCTGGCACGCGCTACTACACGGGCACGGCGGGCCCGAAGCAGGCGGGCATCGTCCTCAGGGCCAGCCTCGCCCCTGACGCCAAGATCGTCTACTGGTTCGCCGACGACCGCTTCATCGGTGCTTCGGACGCGGGCGGCTCCGTCGTCTGGCAGCCTGAGCCCGGCTCGCACCGCGTGAGTGCGGTCGATGACCTCGGCCGCAGGTCGCACAGGACCGTGACCGTCAGACAACCCTAGGACATTTCCATCCGCCTTCCGGGCTGAACATCAGGCCCGCAACCAAAACGGCCGCTTCCTCGCGATGAAGGAGCGGCCGTCTTCATTGGGTGCAGGGCACGGAGCAGACCAACTCAGAGGCCGTCCGCCGTGAACGAGGTTCTTCCGTCCTCGGGACCGATCTGCACGTTGAGGTTGAAGGCGTAGCGGTCGGCGGGATGCGTCGAGATGGTCGTGAGGATCGCGTGCCCCTTGACGTCGAGATAGCGGCGCGTGATGCGCCGGACGGGGCTGCCAGGAAGGCCCTCGAGATGAAGCGCGGCCTTCTCGGAGAGCAGCATTGCCTCGACGACCTGCCTGATCTCGACGCACTTTTTCCTGTAGACCCTGGAAATGATGTCGATCATCAGCTGCTCGGGCTGTCGGGGCGCCTCGTCACGAGGCGCTGCCAGCTGCGGTTCACGTACTCTGTGGTCCAGGCGATGGGCGGGTCGCCCGGCTTCGAGCCCGTGCGGATCATGGAGAAGCGAATCAGCGTCTCGCCCGGCGGAAAGCCGATGCGCGGCGAGAGCTCACGGCTCACAACGAACTCGCGGATGTCGAGGATGCGGCGCGGGTTGTTCGAGGCGAGCCTGTCGAGGTCACTCATCGAGCTCAGCTCGCGGTTGAGGCTCTTGGCCTGTCCCGTGCTCACCACCATCGTGCCCACGTGGGGCGTGCGGCGGATGAGGCCCGCGGACTCTAGCTTCTTCATCGCCGCCCTCACCGTGAAGCGGGAGACGCCCTCCGACTTGCACAGCTCAAGTTCGCGCGGGAGCATGGAGCCGACGGGCCAGCGCCCCGTCCTGATCCCGTGCATGAGCCTCGCGGCCAGCTGGTCCTGAAGAAGTTCTCGTTGCATGTTTCGTATGAGCATGAGTGAAAAATGGCCGTCCGGGCATAGCTGTCCGAACGGCCTGAGCTTAACAGATTCACTCATGCCGGTCGAGAAGACCACGAGCACGTTGAAGGTGACGAGCATGAAGTTGATCTTGTAGAACCTCGGGCGCTCCAAGCAGCCCGCGCCGAAGCAGACCGGGTCCGGCCCCCGCGCATTTGGTCGTGATCCTCCCGCCTTTCTGCTCTCAACGCCCAACATCCCGTCGATGGTCCAGAAAAGTCAGCACGCCGTTCACGCAAATGAGAATCGGGGATGTTCACGTGTTTGAGAATCAGAGACGCCAACAAGAGTTCTCACCAGTCCTTCCCCTGTTCGTGCGGCCGGCGGACTTGCACCGCATGGATGCGCGTGCGCAGCGAGGCGGCCCCACAAAGAAGCCCCCGCATTCTTTCGAATGCGGGGGCTTCAAAGCCAGCTTCAAGAGCCTTTGGAGGCCGGAGTCCGAAGGCTCCGGCTCATGAGGCAATTAGAAAGCGTAGCCGACCGTAGCGTTGAACGTGTTGTTCACGCGGTTGTCGGAGCCAGCGCCCAGCTTGTAGTTCAGGCCGAACGTGAAGGCGTCCTTCTGAGCGGACACACCAAGCTTCATCTGGAACAGGTTGCTGTCGATGACCTGCGTGGAGAGCGCAGACGTCGCGGCAACGCCGTTGATGCCCAGCGTCATGTCGGCATCCGTGTCGCCGAAGGCCGGGACAACGGAGAGGTCGAGCAACGGAGCAACGTTCCAGCCGGCGGCTTCAACATTGCCCGTGACCGTGACGCCAACAGGCATCTGGAAGATGTTCATGGAGTCGATCTTGGTCGTGTAGGCGGATTCGAAGTCGTCCGTGGTGAGGTGCGTGAAGCGCAGACCAGCGTGCGGAACGACCTTGAAGGAGCCGGCGTCGACCAGAACATCACCGCGAAGGCCAAGCGTGAAGGCATCCGTATCGGCAGAGAAGTCGCCGATGTTGTAGGCGTTGACGGAAACGTCGTTGGAGCCCTTCATGTAGCCGAGGTCGGCAGCGAGGTTGAACTGGCCGAAGGCCTTGGCGCCGTAGACGGAGAAGCCGACGAAGTCGGAATCCGTGCTCGAGACGGCGAGCGTGTTCGTGCTGTCGGTATCAGCCGTGGCGACCGTGAAGGCAGCGCCGAGGGTGTAGCCGCTAACAACAGAGTCAACGCCGAGAACGCCGCCATAGACGTCGGACTTGTAGCCCTGGCCGTCCATGAGTTCCTTGGCTTCGTAGTGACCGCCCATGACGTCAGCCCAGACAGTCACGCCTTCGGCGCGCTGAGCGAGAACGTTAGTGCGGGCAGCAACGGAGTCGTTGAAGGCGGAAAGAGCATCCATCGTGACGGAAGCAACAGCGGACGTGGCGCCGAGCTTGGCGGCGTCATTGCCGATGGCGATGACTTCCTCGCGGTCAAGACCGTTGCCGGAAGACATCAGCCAGTTGTTGAACTTGGCGGACGTGGAAGCGCCGTTCTGAGCCTTGCCTTCGTACATGGCCGTCACAAGCGGGAGGGTCTCGAGGCCTTCGTAGGAAGCAACCTTGGCATCATCAAAGGCGATCGTGTGGACCTTATCCTTGAGAGCGGCGGACATGAGGCGGTCACCGTTGAAGGTGATGGCACCGGTCGTGCCCTGCTTGTAGTCAGCCTCAGTGAACATCACCTTGTCGCCGAATTCGGCGTCGGCAAGGTAGATCGTGCCGTTGTTGGTCACAGCATTGGCGAAGACAGCATGGGCACCGGTCTTGTCGATCGTGTTCATGTCCACAACCATGAGGTTGTTTTCAAGAACCTGAACGCCCGTCTTGGCGTCTACAGATGCAGCATCGAACCCGTCCGTATTCCAGCCGGAAGCAATGACGTTGCCGGCGATCGTCTTGTAAGACGTCGTGTCGGTGGCTTCATCGTAGGTCTTGCCGCCGTCAACATAGATGGCAGACTTCATCTGGCCTTCATTGGTGCCGAGAACGGCGTGGCCGGCAGCGGCAACAGTCTTGACGGCAACGTCAAGATCCGTCGTGCCGAGAGCAACGAGAGAACCCTGACCGGCAACCACGGTCGAGTTGGCACCGATACTGCCAATGGCAACCTGAGAGGCGTCGTTGAGGCTGAGAATATGGCCGTCCTTCCAGGCCGGGTCAGCGAAGACCGTACCGGAAACGAGTTCGTTCACGACGAGCTTGCCGGCGGCGTCATCTTCGTCGGAACCGACACAGACCGTACCGGTAGCGGTAAGCTTGTCAGCCGTAAGGGTTCCGAGAACGTCAGCGTCCTTAAGATTAACTTCACCAGCCGTCAGAGTGCCGAGAACGAGGGCGTCGCCCTTGACGTCAAGCTTGCCAACAGCCTCCTCGGCTTCAGCAGCCTTGCCCATGACGAGAGCGCTGTCGGCAGCAACCGTGAGGTTCTGAAGCGCAGCAGCACCCTTGACCGTCAGATCGCCGGCGGCAACATTGAGAGCGCCGGTTTCACCAGCAATAGCGCCGACAACAGCACCGGCACCGGTGGTCGTGAGCTTGCCATTTTGACCAATGCTCACACCCTTGAGCGTGACCTTATTGTTCTGGCCTTTAACAGTGACGAGGTCGCCCGTGCCGTTGAGCTTGAGGCCGGAGTCAACCGTAAGAGCGGTCTGACCGGTAGCAAGTTCAACCTTGCCGAAGCTGCCGGAGAGGGCTGCTTTAACATCCGTCACCGTAGCGTCCTTGAACTGTTCGAGTTCAACACCTGCGAGGCTGGCAACATCGTCGGCCTTGACCTTGCCGTCCGTGAGAACCTTGTTGACCTCTTCAGCCTTGATGGTGACCTTGTCGCCGAAGACGATCAGGCCGTTGCCGAAACGAGCAATAGCATTCTTGACAGCGGCAACCTTACCGAGGTCAGCGAATTCACCGGCGGCGTCCGTGAACGTGATCGTGCCGTTGTTGGTGAGGTTGCTGTTCGTGGTAGCAGCGCCCTCGGTAATCTTGAGACCGGCAGCCTTCGACGTCAAGACGAGCGTGCCGTTGTTTTCAACCGTGAATTGACCGGCCGTGAAGCTGTCAGTCACCGTCAGCGTGCCGCCAACAGTTGCCGTACCGCCGTTATTAACCTGTTCGAAGGTGTAGTCGCCATTGATGTGGGCAGTGGCGTCCTTAGCCAGTTCAACCTTGCCGGTGAAGGCTTCGCCTGCAACCTGGAGAGCACCACCGTTGAGGTTGACCGTGCCTTCCGTGAACTTGAGGATGTCAGCCTTGCCATCATCCTTGGACTTGGCATTAAGGGCATTGATGTTGAGCGTGGAACCCTTCTGGAGATCCAGGGTCTCGAACACCACGAAGGAGGCCTTGCCATCAAGATTGACGCCGGTCTTGAGCGTAGCGCCATCTTCAACGGTGATCTTCTTGAAAGTCATCTTGCCGTCGTTCGTGAACGTGCCGCCGGCAATGGTCAGGGAACCCGTCTTGGACTCATAACTATTGATTGCGCCGGTGTTGACGGAGTCGGCATTCGTCACAACCGTGCCCTTAACCGTCATCGTGCCGCCGTTCGTGAGCGTGTCGACCGTCAGCGTGCCATCAGCCTCCTGGCTGAACGTACCGGCCTTGGCCGTCACGGCATCCTTTTCACCCTTGACTGCAGCAGCGACCGTGAGGGACTTGGCGGTAAGGTTGCCGGAAGTCTGCGTGAGAGCGGCAGCCTGATCGGCCGTACCAGCAGCGACCGTAATGCCTTCCGTCACAGTGGCGTCACCCTTAATATTGACAGCGCCAACATACGTAGCCTTGGCAGGATCAGCCTTTGCTTCAGTGCGCTGCGCATATTCCTTCGTGCCAACGGCAAGGGACTGCATCGTAAGGGTGCTGCCTTTGTTCACGACGAAATTAATGGCGTGATTAGCCTGAACAGCGCCCATGGCAAGCTCAGCCTTGCTGTCCTGCTGACCGACGGTAACGGTCGTGGCAGTGAGCCCAACAGCATCTTTACTACCATTGTTGACGCCAATCTGAGCGTCGATGTCATATTCGGCGATGCCGCCTTCAATGACCATCTTGCCTTCCTGAACATTGAGCTTGCCAACGAAGCCGGTCATGTCAGCCGTGGTAAGCGTGCCCTTGCCGGTCTTTTCGATGGTGCCGTGATTCGAAACGATGGAATCCTTGATCGTCAGGTCGCCGGCGAGCGCGAACGTAGCAGAAGCATTGCTAAGGTACATGAAGTCGCCCTGCTTTTCGTACTTCTTAACAGCAGCTTCTTCAGCGTTGGTGCCGGCCTTGTTGCCTTCATAAACCAGAGACTTGCCTTCGGTGACGGCAATGGTCACGTTGCCGCCGTTGATGCGCAGAGCACCACCCCAACCGCCTGCCTGGTTGTTGGTAAAGGTCGTGTCGGTAAACTTGACGTCGCCGGCATTAAAGGTGTCAACCGCACCACCGTTGGCAGCGGTGTTGCCGTCAAACACAACGTTGGTCAGGGCAAGATCGGCTCCATCCTGAACACGAATGGCGCCGCCGTTCTTCTTGGCACTGTTGCCAACGAACTTGCCGCCGGCCTGCGTATAGGAAGCAGTATTGCCGTTCAGGAACAGAGCACCGCCATGTCCGTCATCACCGACGGCCTTATTCCCTTCGAAATTGACGTTCTTCGCGACAACCTGGGTGTTCGTTGCGTTGATGGCACCGCCGAAGGTGCCTGCAGCATTTTCACTGAACGTGGTGTTCGTGATCGTCGTTTCACCAGCGCCAGCAAGCTGAAGAGCACCGCCCTGCTTGCCGGACGTGTTCTTGGAGAACGTGGAGTCGGCAATGGTCGTCTTGACCTTAGAGCCGGTAATGTAGACAGCACCGCCATGGGACTTGGTCGCGTTGCCGGTGAACGTGCTGTCAGTGATCTTGACAGTATTCTCACCATTCGACCAAACGTTGATGGCACCGCCGAGAACGGCTTCATTGCCGGCAAAGGTGGACTTGGCAACTTCGAGATTTGCACCTGCCGCACGAATAATGCCGCGGGCACCGTTGTGCTTCTGTTCGCCAGTCTTGACTTCGTCAAACTTGTTGTTTTCGAACGTGACGTTGTCAATCTTCAGCGTGCCCGTGGTGGCGGTAACAACCGCACCGAAATGATCTGCGCTGGTAACCTTGCCAGAGAAATTGCTGACTGACGCTGCCGTTCTTGAGCGTGACGACATAGTCCTTGCTGGAAGCGGTCAGATCAAGACTGCCGGCGGCGTACATATCCTTGTTGGTAACGTTCTTGAGGGCCAGCTTGTCACCCGAAGTTCCAATGAGAGAGCTCGCCACATCAGTCTGCTTCTCTGCCTTCGTGAAAGTGGCCTTCAGCGCCGTATCCGTCGCCTTGATTTCGGTATCAGTTTCAGTGGCCATGGCGGAACCGGAGACGCCGGCAATCATCGCGGCGACGGCAGCGGCCACAACCGTCTTCGTGCCCTTGCCCTGAACAGACGAGGTCACCTCGTTCACAACCATCAAGGCGCCGCGCGCCTTGTTGAACACAACCTTGAATGTCGAATTCATGTTTATTTATTCCTTCTAGAAAAACGTATGCGAAGGTTCTCTTGCGAAAACTGCGCAGAGATCAGTTTCGATGATTTGTGTTCAGGGGGGGGGGGGGGGGGGGGGGGATAAACCCCAATACCAGTTTGTTCAACAATAACCAATCACACAAAGACTACTGCGGCACAGTCATTTTACTGGAACTTTAAACGATACGCAAAGATTGTCATATCATTTTAATTATTTGATGTCTGTTGTTGCATTGCAACAGTGTTCGGTGAAAAATCGCTGTTCCGCATCACTGCTGTCCAAAAAAACGTTCTCTCCTGAGGTTGACAGTCAGACAGTCAGCATGCGCTAAAAAGGTTGAAGATCTGATTGTGGAGAAGCAGGCGATGGAGCGTACCAGAGCGAGAGGTGAGTGTCTTTGTGCGGCCTTTCAAGGTGCTTGACGAAGAGAAGGCAATGAGGCCGAGACCGATCTCGTTGGCGTTGAAGCCTGTGAGAAGGCAGATGCCCTGCCGACGCTGGCGAACATGAAGCCAATGGCGACAATGATCTCCTGACGAGGTACCGTACCTGTTTTCGCGAGTCCCTCACGGCTCATGACGCGGGGCTCGAGCGTGCGCTTGAGCTCGAGGTTCATGTCCTTGTGCATAAGGAGCGGTTGCGCGACGAAGCAGATCATGGAGAGAACGACAGCCGGAAGGAACCACTGTCCTCCAAGAAAGATCGACGCCGAGGCTGTCGTGGGCATGCAAGGAGCAGAGGACCCGGTTGACGGACTTCGAAATCTGGAGCAGGACGCTGCCCGAACAGGCCGTCAAGGAAACATACCGGGCGCCATGATCAGATCGGCGAGACCGAGCGAGTTGGCGACGCCGAGTGAGGAGCCGCCCAAGAGCGAGAGCGTCTTGCAGGAGATGCGGCGGCCTGGATCCGACTGCACGGAACAGAGGAAAGGGGGCTCGGCCATAGAAAACCTTACTCTTGCATATAGATTTTTATATGTCAACTGCCCAATGCCAGATATCGGAAGTCGGAGCAGTTGGCTGTTGGATCTCGAAGGCGACGTTCAGCGCACGAGCTCGTAGGGCCACTGGATGACGCCGAGGAAGTTGCGCACGTCGCGGTAGCCGCTCGCCGCCATGATCCTGCCGCCGATGTCGCTGCGTCGGCCCGAGCGGCAGTAGATGAGGACGGTCTTGTCGAGATCGGGGCATTCGGGAAGCGTGCGGCCCATGCGGATTTCGCCCAGAGGGACGTTGATGGCGCCGGGCACGTGGCCCGTGGCGAACTCCGAGGGCTCGCGCACGTCGAGGATGACGACGTCGCCGTCGTCCATCATGGCTCTGGCTTCCTCGGGAGTGATGGTCGAGAAGCCTTCGGAATTGCGATCGTCCATATCGGACCTCCAGAATGTATTTTTCATAAAGAATCGGCACGCTCCGTGCGTGCCGATTTTAGCGCAGGCTCGGGCTGCTTCAGTCGTCGGAGCCCGCCGCCTTCACCGCGGTCTTGGCGGCCGCGGCCTTCGCGTCGAGTGCGTCAAGATATTCGGGTGTGATGTCGCCCGTGACGTAGCGGCCGTCGAAGCACGAGCAGTCGAAGGACTCGACCGACGGGTTCATGTCGCAGAGCACCTTGTTGAGGTCCTCGACGGGCGGGTAGATCACGGCGTCGGCGCCGAGGATCTTCGCGACCTCCTCGGCGCTCTTGCCGTCGCCGCAGAGCAGTTCGGAGCGCGTCGGCATGTCGATGCCGTAGACGTTCGGGAACATGACGCGAGGGGCGGACGAGGCCACGAAGACCTTGACGGCGCCGGCCTCGCGGGCCATGCGCACGATTTCGGTCATGGTCGTGCCGCGCACGATGGAGTCGTCGACGAGCAGGACGCTCTTGCCCTCGAACTCGACGGGCATGGCGTTGAGCTTCTGGCGCACGCTCTTCTTGCGGACCGTCTGGCCGGGCATGATGAAGGTACGGCCCATGTAGCGGTTCTTGATGAAGCCTTCGCGATACGGCAGTCCGAGCACCTGGGCGAGCTGCTGGGCGCACGGGCGGGCGCTGTCGGGAATCGGCATCACGACGTCGATGTCCTTGAGGTCGACGGCCTCCCTCACGTGGTCGGCGAGGATCTCGCCCAGACGCAGGCGAGCGGCGTAGACGTTGATGCCGTCGATCGTGGAGTCGGGACGGGCGAAGTAGACGAACTCGAAGGCGCAGGGATGAAGCGAGGGCTCGTCGGCGCACTGCGAGAACGAGACGTTGCCCTCGAGGTCGATCCACATGGCCTCGCCCGGCTTAAGGTCACGCTCGGTCTTGAAGCCCAGGCCGATCATCGTCACGGACTCGGAGCTCACCATGTACTCCGTGAAGCCGTTCTCAAGCTTGTTGGAGCCCCAGCAGATCGGACGAATGCCGCAGGGATCGCGGAAGGCGAGCATGCCCTTGCCCGCGATCACGGCGACGCAGGCGTAGGAGCCGCGAACACGGCGGTGCAGCGCGCGAACCGCGTCGAAGACGGCCGTCTTCGTCAGCCGCCGGCCCTCGCTCGTGGCGCGGGAGAGCTCGGAGGCGAGCACGTTGAGAAGAACCTCGGAGTCGCTCGTCGTGTTGAGGTGGCGGCGGTCCGTGTCGTAGAGTTCGCGGCGCAGGTCGTCCGCGTTCGTCAGGTTGCCGTTGTGCGCGAACGCAATGCCGAACGGCGCGTTCACGTAGAAGGGCTGGCATTCGTCAGGCGACGTCGCGTTGCCCTGAGTCGGGTAGCGGACGTGGCCGATGCCGATGCTGCCCGTCAGGTCGCGCATGTTGCGCGTACGGAAGACGTCACGCACGAGGCCGAGCCCCTTGAAGAAGTGAAACTGAAGGCCGTCGAGTGTCGCAATGCCGGCGGCGTCCTGGCCGCGGTGTTGCAAGAGGTGAAGCGCGTCATAGACACGCTGGTTGACCGGCGTGTCGGACATCAGGCCGATAATCCCGCACATGATGCTTGTTTTTCCTTTAGCCCGTGCCGCACCAACGAGGGATCGGCGGCAGGCTGTGATTGAGGAGAGTTGAGAGAAAAAAGTCGTCTAAAAACGACCAAGGGGACCATGCATGTGCAAGGTCCCCTTGATGAAATTCGTCACAATCCCGTCACCTTCGTGCCTCTGAGCGCCCGAATCCACTCGGGCATGTAGGGCATCGACCACTCGATCACGGTCTCGGCAGGTCCGATCATGACGGACTGCTGCCACATGCGGCTTGAGCTGAGCGACTGCGACAGCCCGAAGAAGAACACGCAGGCGGCCACAACGATGATGCCGCGCACGAAGCCGAATGCCGCGCCGAGGATGCGGTCCTCGAAGGTGAGTGCAGCCACCTCGAGCATCTTGCGCAGAATGAAGCCGAAGAGCCCGACGACGAAGAGGCAGGCCACAAGAATCAGAACGGCCGCAATGATCACGCGCGGAATGTAGCCGATGCTATCGAGCGGAATACGGTCGGCGATTTCACCCGCGAAGCTCATGCTCAGCATGAAGCCGGCCACCCAGCCGACGATCGAGAGCACTTCGCGGATGACGCCGCGCATGATGCCCACCACCGTCGAAAGAACGAGCAGGGCACAGATGATCCAGTCGATTTCAGTCATCTTGAAAAAGGCTGCAGAATTGATGAAGCCGTTACTATAGCAGGAATGGGGGCGGGCGTTCGGGATATCCCGCCCCTCAGGCGTTTACGAGCCGGCGGGCGCCTAGGGATTGTTGCCGACGATGAGCTGGCCCGTGTGGCCGTCGAGCACAAGCGTACCCTGAACGCCACGGGCCTCGTCGCGGGTCGCGTAGTTGCCCACGCGCACGCGCCAGAGCGTGCCCGCCTTCTGGCTCACCGAAACCTTGTAGGCCGGATAGCCCTTGGCGGAAAGCTCCCTGACGAGCTTTTCGGCATTGCGCTCGCTGCTCGTCGCGAGCACCTGAACGTAGAAGCCCTTGCCGTCCGTGGCGGAGCTCTTCTTCGCAGGCTTTTCCTCGGCCTTCTTGGGCTCGGGCCTGGCGGCGGGCGCAGGCGCGGGTTTGGCGGCCTCGGCCTTGGGCGCGGGCTCCGTCTTCACGGGCTGGCGAGCCTCGTTGGCAAGGTTGGCTCTGGAGGTGGACTGCTCCGCGGCGGCGCCGTTGGCCGTCACGTCGACGTCGCCCGAACTGCCGGGCAGGGCGTTGAGCGTCGTCCTCGCCGTTTCGGGCACGGCCGGAATCTCGGTCGAGACGGGCGGCTTGACGTCCTGCTCCCTGTCGAGCAAAAGCGGCGAGACGACGATGACGCCGAGCATCAGGGCGGCGGCACCCACGAGCCTGTAGCGGGTGCGCTGGCGCTGGACAAGGATCTCCTCGTCGGGCACGTCGTCCTCGACCTCGTCGGAAAGCGGCGCGGCCTTCCTCTTCATGAATCCGAACGCAGGCATCCTGAGACGCTTCTTCCCCGTCGGCTCCTCGTCCCCTGCGGGCGCGGCGGCCTCGGGTTCGGGCGCGGGACGCCGCGGCGCCTCGGGCGAAGGCGCACTGCCGATTTCGCCGATCACGAGACGGGTCTCGGGCGCGGCATCCGCCGCGCGGGGCGCGAGGCTCGGCTCGATCTTGGCCGCAGGCTGCGGAGCCTTCGGCTCGACGAACAGGGAGCCGCGCGGCGCAGACTCGGGAGCGGGTGCAACAGGGTCCGCAGATGCTGCGGGCGCCGCGGGAGAGTAAACGGGAGTCTGAACGGACTCCGGAACGGGCTCGGCAGCGCGTTCGGGCTCGACGAGCGGCTTTTCCTCGCCCACGACGTTGAAGGCCGGCGGATCCTCGCGGACATCCCAGGGGGAGGGCTCTCCGCCTTCGCCTCCGAGCTGAGGCTCGATGCGGGGCGCTTCGGCGGCCTGTTCGGCCGGCTTCTCTTTTTTGAACGGATTGGGAAACTGCATGGCGTGTGGCCCCTCAGGTGGTGTTGGGTCTTCCGGTCCTTCGCTGCATCAGCGAGCGATGCCTTCCCCTGCGAAGACTTCGAGCGCGGCGGTCACGGTGACGAAGGAGCCGAATACGACGATTCTAACAGCCTGTTCCGCGCCCGATTCTGCGCCGCCTGCAATTTTTACGGCGCTCTCGCGCGCGGCGGCGAGCGCCTGCGCAACGTCGGCGTGCTCGTGGATGCGGCCGGGCTCGACGCCCGCCGTAAGCATAGCTTCGTGCAGCTGTGCTGCGGTGGCGGCGCGCGGCCCCGTGAGGGAGGCGACGTGCCACTCGTCGAAGGCGTCGGCAAGAATGTGCGTCACGCCCGCCATGTCCTTGTCGGCGAGCATGCCGCAGACGGCGATCGTATGTTCGCCGGGCCTGCGGCTTCGGACGACGTTGGTGAGAAGCACCTCGGCCGCCTGCGGATTGTGACCGACGTCGATGACGGTGGGCACGGGATCGGTGGTGATGAGTTCGAAGCGGGCCGTCAGGCGGACCTGGCGCAGACCCGTGCGGATGTCGTCGAGCGTGACGGGCACGCGGTCCATCAGGGAGGCGATGACGGAGAGGACGCCGCCCGCATTGCGGTACTGGTTGACGCCGGCGAGCGCGGGCTCGGGCAGGTCCTCGAAGAGCGTCGCGCCCTGAGCGAACGTAAACGTGCCGTTCTCCTTCACCGTCACCGTCCAGTCCTCGCCCGCGAAGAGTCGCTTCGCGCCGATCTGCTCGACATGATTCCTCACCGTGGCGGGCACGTCGGCGTCGGCGCAGACGGCGGGGCAGCCCGGACGGTAGATGTGAGCCTTCTCGAGGCCGATCGCCTCGCGCGTGTTGCCGAGGAAGGCGACGTGGTCGATGCCGATCGTCGAGATGACGGCGGCGTTGGAGTCGATCGTGTTGATGGCGTCAAGACGGCCGCCGAGCCCGATCTCGAGGATCACGACGTCGAGCTCGTCCTCGCGGAAGATCCTGAGGATGGCGAGCGCCGTGTATTCGAAGTAGGAGAGCGTCATGTCGCCGCGGGCCTTCTCGACCGCGCGGAAGGCGTCCATGAGGCGTTCGTCGTCTACTTCGCGCCCGTTGACTACGCAGCGCTCGTTGAGGCGGATGAGGTGCGGCGAGGTGTGCATGCCGGTCGTGTAGCCCGCCGCGCGGTAGATGCTCTCGAGCATCGCGCAGGTCGAGCCCTTGCCGTTCGTGCCGCCCACGGTAATGACGGTTCGGGACGAGAAGTCGAGCCCCATGCGCTCGACCATGGTCTTCATGCGATCGAGTCCGAGGTCGATGGGCTTCGAGTGCAGCACTTCGATGTGCGTGAGCCACGCGTCAAGGGTCTTGGCATCAAACATGAAAGGGAATCTCCAGTCTGGAAAATGGAAAAGCCGTCCGAACGATGCGTCCTGCGCTCGTCTCGGGCGGCTCGAAAATGCGTGCGGGTCGGGAGAGCCGTGCGTCAGGCGCCCGCCACGGGCGGCCTGCGCATCAGGTGTTGCGTGAGGCAGGAGATGCGCGAGCGCATCTCGCGGCGGTCGACGATCATGTCGATCTGGCCCTTGGCAAGCAGGAACTCGGCGCGCTGGAAGCCCTCGGGGAGCTTTTCACGCACGGTCTGCTCGATGACGCGCGGGCCCGCAAAGCCCACGAGGGCCTTGGGTTCGGCGATCACGACGTCGCCCATGAAAGCGAACGAGGCGGAGACGCCGCCCATCGTCGGGTCGGTGAGCACCGAAATGAAGGGGAGCCCGGCCTTGTGCAGACGCGTGATGGCGGCCGTCGTCTTGGCCATCTGCATGAGGGAGAGAAGGCCCTCCTGCATGCGGGCGCCACCCGAAGCCGCGAAGCACACGAAGGGCGCGTGCAGGCGGATCGCCTCGTCGACGGCGCGGGAGAAGCGCTCGCCGACGACGCTGCCCATGGAGCCCGCCTGGAAGCGGAACTCAAAGGCCGTCGCGACGATCGGCTGGCTGCGCAACGTACCCGACATCGCGATGAGCGCGTCGGTTTCGCCCGAGGCCGCCTCGGCCGCGGCGATGCGCTTCGGATACGGCTTGCTGTCGACGAAGCCGAGCGGGTCCACGCTGCGCACGTTGGCGGCGATTTCGACGGCGCTCTCGGGATCAAGGAAGGCGAGAAGGCGCTGGCGGGCGCCGATGCGGTGATGGTAGCCGCACTTCGGGCAGACCTGAAGGCTGGCGCGGAGCTCTTCCGTGTAAAGCGGCTGCTCGCAGCCCGGACACTTGGTCCAGACGCCTTCGGGAATCGGACTCGGCTTGCGCTCGTTGTCGTCCTCGCGCTTGATCTTGGGGAGAATGTGCGTAATCCAGCTCATAAGCTCTTCATTTCAGGTTCGTCCGCTCCCTGCCGTGCGACGGCGGGGACGGACCGTTTCAAAACTGCGCCAATTATATCGCCCGGGAGGAATCCCAAAGGCGCGCCCCGCATCGGCTTCACGGATTAGCGGAAGGATGCTCGGGATCCTCCCAGCCGAAGGGACTCGGCCCCGCGGCGGGAATGGACGGATCCTCGTAGCCCACGCCCATCAGGTATAGGCCGTTCGGGCTGAAGGTGGGCGCGGCCGCGGCGCGGCTGCGCGCCTTGAGGACCTCCTCGACCCACTCGGGCTTCTCGCGGCCCGTGCCCACGTAGATGAGCGTGCCCACGATGTTGCGCACCATGTGCTGCAGGAAGGCATTGGCCTCGATGCGCACGCCGATGAGGCGGCCGCGGCGCTCAAGCTCGAGGCGGCGGATCGTACGCACGGGACCCGAGGCCTGGCACTCGGAGGCGCGGAAGCTCGTGAAGTCGTGCTCGCCCACGAGGCAGGCGGCACCCTCGCGCATGCGCTCGACGTCGAGCGGGCGGAAGACCCAGCCCGTCAGATCGTCGAGAATGGGAGAGCGCACGGGATCGTTGTAAATCCAGTACTCGTAGGTGCGCGAGCGTGCGGAGAAGCGCGCGTGGAAGTCGTCGTCGACGCGCCTTGCCCAGCGCACGGCGACGCCGGGCGGCAGGTACGTGTTGAGGCCGCGCACCCAGCTGCGCTCGGGGCGGTCGGCCTGCGTCTCAATGCTCACCACCTGCTGCATGGCGTGCACGCCCGTATCCGTGCGACCCGCGCACATCGTCGGCGTCTTCACCTGCAGGAAGGTCTCAAGCGCATCCTCAAGCGCCTGCTGCACGGACGGGCAGTCGGGCTGGATCTGCCAGCCGTTGAAGCCCGTGCCGCGATATTCAATGCCAAGCGCTATCTTCACTTCGGATCCGTCTGAGTCTTGATGCGTTCTTCAAGGACTTCGGCGCGATGGCGAAGCTCGTCGCCGCCGCGGCGCTTCACTTCCTGGAGAAGCTCGAGGGCCTCGTCCACGGCGCCGAGGCTCACGAAGCTCGTGGCGAGCTTGAGCTTGGCGTCAAGCGCCTTGGCAAGCGCACGTTCCTTGTCGGTTTCGGGTTCCGCGGGCTCGGGCTGTTCTGCGGGCTTCTGCTCCGCGGGAGCAGGCGTGGCAGCTGCAGGAGCGGCGGCGGGGGCGGAAGTCTGAGCGGGGGCGACCGCATCGTCAAGCTCGAGCGAGACGCCCTCGAGAACGGCGGCGGCCTGCCTGGAGGCGCCGAGCACGGGGCCCTTCTCCTCTTCGTCAAGCGGCGGCAGCTCGTCGTCATCGGGCTCGAGCCACGGCTGGTCGGCCGGGGCCCCGGTTCCTTCGGACTTCAGAGCCTTTTCGGAATTCCGGGTCTCGTCCTTCTGCGCCATGGCGTAGGCCATCGCGCCCGCGCCCATGGCGCCGGCGGTCGTGCCGTTCTTCACGGCTTCGTCAACGGTCGTGCTGACGGCCTTGAGCTGGGCTTCGGAGGTTGGCGGGACATCCTTCTGAATCTGGACGGCAACGGGCTTCTTCTCCTCGACGGGATCTTCCTCACGCTTGCGCGAGCGAAGGCCGAGGAAGGCGAGAAGCGCCAGAACGAGGGCGCCGACGCCCCAGAGGAGCAAGTTGTTCGTGCCGCCGGAGCCTGCGGCATCAGCCGACCGGGCGGGCGCCTCGGTCTTGACGGGCTCGACCTTGCGCGCATCGGCGGCGGGCTCTGCCGGCTTGGCGGACTCGGCGGGCTTTTCAGCGGCCGCAGCTTCTGCGGCTGCAGCCTTCTCCGCGGCCTCTTCGGCGGCCTTTGCTTCGGCACGCGCCTCAGCGGCTTCGGCCTCTTCCCTGACGGCCTCGGCCTTCTCCTCCTCAAGGGCCTGCTGGCCCGCCTCGGCGACGACCTCGGGGGCCTTGCCTGCGGTGCGCTCGCGGTCCTGAGCATCGGCCACCTTCGCGGCGGCCTCGCCGGAGAGCCGTTGGGCGTCAATCAGATTCTGCGTGGGGCCGGGAATGGCCGTGTCCGCACCGTGCACTTCGTGGAAGGCGGCGACGGGATCAATGGCGAGGACCTCCTCGACCGTCGGCGGATTGAGGACGGAACGGACCTCGAGCCTGCCCGGATCGCCTTCCTTGAAGGCGGTGCGGTTGAGGTTTCGGAATGCGATGACGAGCTGCTCGAGCGTGGCGCCGCGGTAGCTCGGCCAGTAGAGCAAGGCGACGGACCAGAGGGTCATGTCCTGCTGCACGTGGAAGGCCTGCGAAGCGTCGAAACCGTTGAGCGCCACGTATTCCTTGACGACGTTGGGCGCATAGCGGCCTTTGCGGCGGATCTTCCCCTGCTTCTCGGCAGAGGCGGCGGAGACTTCCTTCTGCGGGGCGGCAGCCGTCTTCACGGCGAGCGCTGCGGCCCCGGATTCGGCCTTGGATTCGGACTTCGTCTCGGCCTTGCCCTCCTTCTTCGCCTCCTGATTGTCCTGAGCGGCCTCAGGCTCTCTGGGCACGACAAGCGGCTCGGGGGAGAGGCGGCGGGGCTCGCCCTTGACGGTGGTGCGTTCGGCCGAAGGTGTCACGACGAATGAGCCGTCCTTCGTCTGCACTTCATAGGCGCGGACGGTGACGGTGCCGCCTGCGTTCATCTCCATGAGAAGCGGAAAGCTGCCTGACTGAAGGGCCTGCTCGCCGTAGAGGCGCAGGCGCACGGTGCCGTTGCTGCCGTCGCGCGCAAGCTTGAGGTCCTGAACCTGGGAAGGCCAGTTCACGCCTTCGCGCAGGTAGGTGGCGGGAGGCGCCACGCGAACGAGTAGCGGAGAGATCGTCAGATCGAGGTCGTTGATCTCCAACAGGGCCTCAAGGGGCTCACCCGGCTTGCTTTCGACAGTCAGGTCGCCGAGCGAGACGGCCTGCGCCGAAACGGCGAAGCCGAGGATTGCAAGCGCCGTTGCGCCCGCCAGCATGCTTTTTCTGAACATCAGTCAATTCCGAACAGGCCCGCGAAGCCCGTCGGGCGTTTCGCGGAGTCATGAATAACCTGTTGATAATACCGCATGGAACCGTGCGAGCGGAAATACGCATTTTCCGCAGGGCGAGCCCGTGCGGCACCCGCTTCAGGCCTGAAAAAAGCCGCCGTGCCCGCGGGCGACGGCGGCTTCGGGAAGCCGTTTCAGGATACTCAGGCGCGCTTTCTGAAGGCGGCCCAGTACATGAGGACGAGAACGACGCCCGCGATGGTGTTGCCGACCGTGGCGGCAGAGAGGTTCTTGACGATGTTCTCGATCGTGATCACGTCGAGCGGCACGCCCTCGGGCGCGTAGCCCGAAAGCTTGAGGACGAAGGCGAGCGGCAGGAAGTACATGTTCGCCACGCAGTGCTCGAAGCCCAGCGCCACGAAGGCGGAGACGGGAAGCACGACGCCCACGGCCTTGTCGACGACGGTGCGGCCCGCATAGCCCACCCAGACGCCGAGGCACACGAGCAGGTTGCAGAGGATGCCCTTGATCATGATCGTCGTCCAGTCGGCGGAAAGCTTGCCGACGGCGATGCTCATCATGCCTTTGGCCATGGGACCCGTGTCGGCCACGTGCGCGAAGTAGACGAGCGTGACGAGCGCGAGGGCCCCGACGAAGTTGCCGAGCCAGACGCGCACCCAGTTCATGACCGCCGCGCCCCAGCTGATGCGGCCGTCGACGGCCGCACCCGCGAGCATGGTATTGCCCGTGTAAAGCTCGGCACCTGCGACGAGCACGAGGTAGAGGCCGAGCGAGAAGACGGCACCGCCCATGAACTTCTGCACTGCGAAGGGAAGCGTGGAGTCGCTCATGAAGAGCGTGCAGAAGAGCCCGCCGAGCCCGATGTAGAAGCCGGCGAGTACGGTGAGGGGCAGCTGGGTGCGCAGATCCATGCTGCTTTTGGTTACCCCGAGGCCGAGCACCTTTTCGGTGATTTCCTTCGGGGTGAGTGCGTCGGGACGCAGTGCGCTGTTGTCGGTCATGGGAAGCTCCGGAATGTTTGAATAACTGTGGGCGAGGCCCGTTTGGAAAGCGTCCTCGGACGAGGCGTCGTTTTCCAAACCGGCCGCAGCTTCTGGCTCGGAGGAGCCTGACCTGAAACGGCGGAATCAAAGGAACGGACATTGTATTGAAGTTTTCGCGCCCCTTCGGGCGACTACTTCCAATTTTCGCCGAAAGATGTATTCACTTTTTTCCGCGCCCGTCTTCCGAAAACGACGAAGGCTTCGAGAGCGCCTGTTTCCTGGGCTCTCGAAGCCTTCTGCGTGATGCGTTTCGGACGAATCAGCTCGTCTGAACCTCGTCTTCGGGCGTGCCCACGAGGTCGTACTCCTCGCTGCCCGTGATGCGGACCTTCACGAAGTCGCCCGGCTTGTAGGGCGTGAGGGTCTCGACATAGCACTTGCCGTCGATCTCGGGAGAGTCGGCCTTCGTGCGACCGATGGCAAGACCTGCCTCGTCGTCGTACTCGTCGATGATGACCTCCTCGACGGTGCCGATCTTGGCGCGGAGCTTCTCGGCCGAGATCTCGGCCTGAACCTCCATGAAGCGGTTGCGGCGCTCCTCGCGAACCTCGTCGGGTAGCGCACCGGGGAGCCGGTTGGCCTGGGCGCCCTCGACGGGCGAGTAGGCGAAGCAACCCACGCGGTCAAGCCTGGCCTCGCGCAGGAAGTCGAGCAGGTACTCGAACTCCTCTTCGGTCTCGCCGGGGAAGCCCGCGATGAAGGTCGAGCGGATCGTGATGTCGGGGCAGACCGCGCGCCAGGCGGCAATGCGCTCGAGGTTCTTCTCGGCGCTCGCGGGGCGCTTCATGGCCTTGAGCACGCGCGGGTGCGCATGCTGGAACGGCACGTCGAGATACGGCAGGATCAGGCCCTCGGCCATGAGCGGCACGATCTCGTCGACGGACGGATACGGATAGACGTAGTGCAGGCGCGTCCAGACGCCGAGCTCGCCCAGGCCCCTGCAGAGGTCGAGCAGATGCGTGCGCAGCGGCGGATTGGCGCGCAGATCGAGCGCGTAGCGGCGGTCGACGCCGTAGGCGGCCGTGTCCTGGCTGATGACGAGGAGCTCCTTGACGCCCGCGTTGACGAGGTTGCGGGCCTCGCGGATCACTTCGCCCGCAGGACGGCTCACGAGGCCGCCGCGCAGATTCGGAATGACGCAGAACGTGCAGTGGTGATTGCACCCCTCGCTGATCTTGAGATAGGCGTAGTGCTTGGGCGTGAGGCGCACGCCGCAGGCGGGCACCAGATCGCCCCAGGGCTCGTGGGGACGCGGAAGATGGGTCTCGACCATCGCGATGACGTCGTCGACGGAGTCGGGGCCCGTGACGCCGAGCACCTTCGGGCAGTGGTTCAACACGTAGTTGCTGCCGTCGGCCTCCTTGCGGCCGCCGAGGCAGCCGCAGACGATGACGCGGCCGTTTTCGGCGAGCGCCTCGGTGATGGCGTCAAGGCTTTCCCTGACGGCCTCGTTGACGAAGCCGCAGGTGTTGACGATCACGATGTCGGCGTCGTGGTAGCTCGTGCCGATGCGGTAGCCTCGGGCGCGGAGCTCGGTGACGATCCGCTCCGTATCGACGAGGGCCTTGGGGCAGCCGAGGGAAACGAAGCCGACGACGGGAATCTTGTGGGACATGGGAGTCTGAACCTGTAAAAGCGGTTGTTCGGCGGGACCGGGAGATCAGGCCTCTTCGGGCTTGATCCAGATCATCGCGGCGTGGCGGCCGGACTTCTCGCCGTCACGGCGGAAGCTGTAGAAGCGGCGCGGATGCGAATAGGTGGAGAGGCCGCAGTCGAAGACGTCGTCCTCGGAGACGCCCTCGGCGGCGAGCGCCATTTTTGCAAGCAAGGCGAGGTCGCACATCAGGCGGTCGCCTTCGCCCTGCGTGAAGGCGCGGTCGGCTTCGGGGAGACCGGCGAGCATCGCCTCGCGAACGTCCGGGCCGACCTCGAAGGCCTCGGGACCGATGCGCGGGGCGAGCCAGGCGACGAAACCCGTGCTTTCGGGGGCGCGTTCGCGCATGACGCGGATCGTCTTCCCGATGATGCCGGCGGCAAGGCTCTTCCAGCCCGCATGGACGGCGGCGACGACCGTGCCCTCACGGTTGGCGAGGAGCACGGGCAAGCAGTCGGCGGTCATGACCGTGCAGACGACGCCCGGCTTCGTGGAGACGGAGGCATCGGCCTCGGGTTCGCCTTCGGCCGTGTCGGCGTCGACGACCTCGGTGCCGTGCACCTGCCTGAGCCACACGGGATCGGACGGCACGAGCTGTGCGACGATGGAGCGGTTCATGCGCACACAGGCGCCGAAGTCGCCCGTATGCGGGGCGACGTTGAGGCCCATGATGCCTTCGGCGTTGCCGTAGGCGCCGCTCGAGACGCCGCCGTCGCGGCACGTGAAGAGCGCGTCGACCGAAGCCGGGGCGCGGTCCTTCCAGGCGGGCTGCAGAATGTCGAGTCCGGGTTTCGTCAGTTCCATGACCTTCCTCCTATATCTTGTGGTGCCTGCTTCAGAGGCGTTCGTTCTCAAAGACCCTGACCGGGACGTTCCAGGGGCCGAAGCCGAGTTCGTCCATCAGGTCGATCATGTCGTCCTCGGGCGGCACGAACCACTCCATGTACTCGCCCGTGACCGGATGGTCGAGGCCGAGGCGGGAGGCATGCAGCGCCTGGCGGTGGAAGTCGAGCTCGTTCTCGACCTTGACCGTGAGGCCGGGCGCGCGGCCGCGGTAGACCTGGTCGCCGATGAGCGGCAGGTCCTCGCTCGTGAGGTGGACGCGGATCTGGTGCGTGCGGCCCGTGTCGAGGCGGCAGGCGACCCAGGAGACGGGCAGGCCCTCGATGGAGCTCCAGCCCACGCAGCGGGCACGAGTGCGTGCCGGCTTGGCGCGCACGCCCGTGCTGCCGGGGAAGCACTTGAAGCGGGTGCGGCTGCGCGGATCGCGGCCGATCGGCGTCTCGACGACGAAGTCGGGCGCGGCGGAGCCGAGCGTGAAGGCCCAGTACTCGCGCTTGACGGTGCGCTCCTGAAGCTGGCGCACGAGGTTCGTCTGGGCGGCAAGCGTGCGGGCGACAACCATGAGGCCGGTCGTGTCGCGGTCGAGGCGGTGGACGATGCCCGCACGGGGCACCTCGCGGAGCTCGGGATAGCGCCACAGCAGGCCGTTGAGCAGCGTGCCGCAGGGGTTGCCCGCGCCCGGATGCACGACGAGACCGGCGGGCTTGTTGACGACGACGATCGCATCGTCCTCGTAGACCACGTCGAACTCCACGTCCTCCTCGGGCGTGAAGGCGAGCGCCTCGTCAAGATGGGGCTCCTCGAGCAGCGAGATCTCGTCGCCCTCGGTGACCTTCTGGCGCACCTTCTGGACGACCTCGCCGTTCACCTCGACGCTTCCCTCCTCGATGAGCTTCTGCAGACGAGCTCGGGAAACATCGGGCATCAGGGTGGCGAGAACCTTGTCAAGGCGTTCTCCCCAGAACCCTTCCACCGTGAAACTTGGTAAAGTGTCATCATCGGCGCCGTTCCCGGCATCGGGGAGGTCGTTATAATCCGAAAGTTCAGAATTTTCGCAACTGCTTGTCATGAATTTCAAGTTTCCTAATAAGCGCCTCGCCGCGAGGCTGATGGCCGTGACGGCCATCACGCTGGCGACCGCCTCCTGCTCCTGGCTCGAATCCCTCGACAAGGATCCGACGGCGGACTGGTCGGCCGACAAATTGTATACCGAGGCCCGAGCCGCTCTTGAAGAGAGCAACTGGACCGATGCAAAAGACTATTACACCAAGCTCGAGGCTCGCTATCCGTTTGGAACCTATGCACAGCAGGCCCAGATCGAGCTGATCTACGCGAACTGGAAGGACGGCGACGCCGCCCAGGCCGTTCAGGGTGCGGACCGCTTCCTGCAGGCCTATCCGAACCACGCCAACAGCGACTACGTCATGTACCTGAAGGCGCTTGCGACCCTCAATGAAAACGACGGCTGGTTCGCGAAGCTCGCCGCGCAGGACCTTGCCGAGCGCGACGCCAATGCCGCCCAAGAAGCCTTCGACATCCTCAAGGAGCTCGCCCTGCGCTTCCCCGACAGCCGCTACGCGCCCGAAGCGCGCCGCCGCATGCACCAGCTCGTGCTGGCTCAGGCAAAGCATGAACTTGGAGTTGCAGAATACTACTACGTTCGACACGCTTATGTCGCGGCCATCCAGCACGCGCAGCGAGTCGTGAGCGAATTCCAGAACACGCCCATGCGCGACGACGCTCTTGAGATCATCGCGAACTCCTACGACAAGCTTGAAATGCACGACCTCGCCGCCGACACGCGCAGGGTCCTCGAGCTCAACAAGGGCAAGACCGTCAAGGCCCGCCGCTGAGTCGGGCTCTGATTTCCGCTCGCAAAGAGGAGGCTTCCTGAAGGAGGTCTCCTTTTTTTGTTTACCACCCTCCTTTTCTTGATCAGGATCAAGTCAAGGATAATCTCCTCGAAAAATTCCACAAACGATATTGAGAACCATTCTCAATTCATGCACAATACATTCAACGACAGCGAAACGCCGCCGCCTCCATCCAAGGACAACGGGGGTCGTCCGGAGCGGACGGCGAGGAAAGGAACCAAGCGCCTTCCCGCAAAGCGGGGCAATCTCCACCCGCACGCTGTTGGGGGTCTGAGAAGGGCCGGATGCGTGCAACGCGCATCCGGCCCTGTTTTTTGCTCTCGTGCAGAAGGCACCCTGCTGTGAGCGCCCTGCTGCGGGCGTCCTACTTTGAGAGCCTTGCGGCCACCTCGGCGCCGCGCTTCATGCTCACAGGCGCGAGCGCCAGAAGGGAGAGCACGAAGAAGAGGCCCGTGAAAAGGATGGCCATCCTGTGTTCGTTGCCGGTGATCCAGGTGATGGCGCCGTAGGAGAGCGGACCGACGATGGCAGCAAGCCACAGCGCCATGTTCCAGAAGCTGTAGAACTCGGCCAGGCGCGAGCTCGGCGCGAAGACCGCGACCATGGCTCGGCCTGCGGACTGGGACGAGCCCATGGCGAGGCCCGCGAGATTGGCGGCGACCCAGAACTGCCAGCGCTCGGTCGAGAAGGCGGCGACGGCGATCATCGCGATCCAGACGCAGAGCGTGCCCGCGAGTGCGAGCTTGTGGCCGATGCGGTCCTGCACGTAGCCGAAGGCGAAGGCGCCGACGGCGGCCGTGATGTTCACGAGGAAGACCATGAGGAGCGTGTCCTCGGTCTTGAACCCCATGACGGCGGCGGCATAGACGGCCGAGAGCGTGATGACGACGGAGACGCCGCACTGATAGAGGAACCCGCAGACGGAAAGCCAGGCAAAGTCGCGGAAGTCGCCGAGCGAGCCGAGCGTGCGGCGCAGCTCCGCAAAGCTCTCCGAGGCGGCGCTCCTGACGGCCTCGCGGTCCGCAGCGTCAAGACGCGGCACGCTCCTCTCCTTGAGGAAGAGGAAGATCGGAAGCGCGGCGGCCGCGAAGACGAAGGCCGTCACGGCCATCGTGCCCGCCACGGTCTGGTCCATCCCGTAGCCGAGCTTCTCGCCGCCGAGCACCACGCCCAGACAGAGGCCGAGCGTAAGGATGCCGCCGCAGTAGCCGAAGCTCCAGCCCCAGCCCGAAACCTTGCCCACGGCGTCCTCACGGGCGAGCTCGGGCAGGAAGGCCGAGTTGAGGGACTCGCCCACGTTGTAGGCGACGTTGCTCACGATGATCATGAGGGAGGCCCAGACGATCGTGCCCGGTCCCGCGAACATGAGGCCGAGCGTGCCGCCCACGGCCATGAAGGTCGCGACGGCGAGCCAGCGCTTCTTCGTGGCGGTCGCGTCGGCCACCGTGCCGATGACGGGCATCAGCAGCATGCTCACCGCATTGCTCACCGCGATGACGACGGTCCAGAGGAACGTCGCCGAGGGGGCGTCGCCCGCCACCACGCTCACGAAGTAGGCGTTGAAGACGGCCGTGAGCACCACGGTCGTGTAGCCCGAATTGGCAAAGTCGAATGCGGCCCAGGACCAGACCTCGCGCATCGCGACGCCGTCCTTGAGAGCGGACCGGGAGAAAAACGGCATGTGGTTCTCCTCCTTATCGCGCGGTTCGTCCGCGCATGACCAGCATGTTGAGATGCGCCATCACGCTTCGCGCAAGGCTTCTGACGGCGTAACCGCCCTCGAGCACGCTCACGAGACGCCCCTCGCAGAGGACGTCGGCCGCATCGAGCAGCCTGCGCGTGATGCGCGCGTAGTCGAGCTCCTTCACCTTGAGCTGTGCCATCTGCTCCTCGACGTGGGCGTCGAAGCCCGCCGAGACGAAGATGATGTCGGGCCTGAAGGCCTCGAGCTGCGGCAGCCAGACGTTCTCAAGGATGTCGGTGAAGACCGCGCCGTCGGCGCCTGCGGCAACGGGACTGACGACGACGTTCTTGGGCGTGGGCTCCATCATGCGGTGCGGATAGAGCGGCCACTGGAAAAGCGACATGAAGCGGATGTCGGGATGGTTCGCGACGATCTCCTCGGTGCCGTCTCCGTGGTGCGCGTCAAAGTCGACGATCGCGACGCGTCTCGCGCCGTGGCGGCGCATCGCCCAGTAGGCGCCGATCGCCACGTTGTTGAGGTAGCAGAAGCCGCGAGCCTCGGCGCGCGCCGCATGGTGTCCCGGCGGGCGCACGCCGCAGAAGGCGTTCTTGATGCGGCCCGCATAGAGCTCGTCGACCGCCTCGACCACCGCGCCCGCACTCTTCATTGCGGCGTCGAAGGTGTCGGGACCGACGCGCGTGTCGGGCGCGTCGAAGGTCGCAAGCGCGGCGGGATCGCCCGCCGAAGCGGCCTCGAGGCGCCTGACGTACTCGAGGTCGTGCGCGAGGATCACGGACTCGATCGGCGCGGGCTTCGCATAGTGAACCCTGACGAGGGCGTCCATCCCGAGGGCGAGCATGTTGCGCTCAATGACGTCGAGCCTCTCGGGGCGCTCGGGGGCCTCGGGAAGCGGGTTGGGCACGGCGATGCGGTCGTGCGTGAAGTAGCCCGTGAGCGGGCGAACGTCCGTTTGATTGATCATCTGCAATGGCCTGTTCTTGTTATTGGCGGCGTTCATGCGGGCTGCCCGCCCGCGCAGTCCGCGCGGGCCTGCGGGAGGCGCCCCATGACGGAAAGCGTACCACAGGCGGCCCACCCGAAAAAGAGACCGCTCGGGAACGGGCCCCGCAGCTTCGACGCCTCCGAGGCGCACTGCACGTGCGACGCCTCTCCCGCAGGCATCCCGCCGTCAATTTGTGCCATCCTGAAACACGGCCCCGCGCCGGTGAGGCCCGTCGGGCGAGCCTTGCTACAATGCCTCAGGTCACCCATCCACCGCACAACCTTCATGACGACACGATCCCGACTCCGCATGACGATCTACGCGACCGCCTGCGCCGCCTGCATGGCGGCCTGCGCCTGCGCGCTCGCCGCGGATGCGCCCGCCAATACGGCGAAGGCGCCCCAGTCGACCGTCTCGCCCTCCGCATCCTGCTATCTCGCCCGGCCCGACGTCGTCGAATTTCTGGGCCAGATCTCGGAAAAGCACGGAATTCCGCTCGAGTGGCTCAAGGACGAGGTGGCCGTCGCCCGCTACTCGGAAACGGCCGAGCGCCTGATGACGCCCAAGCCCGGCATCAGAAAGCCCGGCTCCGACGTCGTCAAGTCGCCCTTCAGGAACTACCTCGCCTACGCACGCGGCTTCCTCACGCAGGAACGCATCCTGCGCGGGCGCGAGTTCATCGAGCGCAACGCCGCCATCTTCGACGAAATTGAAATGAAGAGCGGCGTCTCCCGCTACGTCATCACCGCCGTCATCGGCGTCGAGACCTTCTACGGCCGCAACATGGGCCGCTACCGCGTGCTCGACAGCCTGATGACGCTCTCCTTCGACTACACGCGCCGCGCCGCCTTCTTCAAGGAGGAGCTCGCGCACTTCCTCGAGTTCTGCTGGCGTCAGGAAGTCCAGCCCGTCACCGTGCTCGGTAGCTTCGCGGGCGCCATCGGCTACGGCCAGTTCATGCCGAGCTCGCTCGACCGCTGGGGCGCCGACGGCGACAAGGACGGCAGGATCGACATGGTCGAGAGCGAGCCCGACGCCATCGCCTCCGTCGCCAGATTCCTCACGGCCCACGGCTGGGTCGCGGGCCGCGGACTCCTCTACCCCGTCAGGGCCGACGCCGAGATCTTCGACGCGACGGGCTCGGGCGGCATCGCCGCACACGCCACCGTCGAGGGACTGCGCAAGGCGGGCGTCGACACGGGAGAGCACTTCCCGCTCCTCGACGACGAGCCCGTCCTGCTCGTCGACCTGCCGCAGCTCGACGAAAAGGGCCGGCGCACCACGAAGTGGTACATCGGCACCCGCAACTTCTCCTCGGTCCTGCGCTACAACCGCAGCTACTTCTATGCGGCCGCCGTCGCCATGCTCGCCAACCGCATCGCGGGCATCGACGAGCCCTGACGCCTCCTGCGCGCACCCGCTCGCGCCCGAGGCGAAGCATTTGCTATATTTCCCTCGATGATTTTTTCCATCTCCTTTCCGGAGGCCCTTCATGTCTTTTGTCTTTGCCCCGCCCCAGCAGGCCGTCGTGCCCGTTCAGGACGAAACCTACTCCTACTTCCCGATCCGCCGCGTCTTCGGCATCGCCAGGAACTACGCCGAACCGGGCGCCGCGACGAAAGACACGCCCTTCTACTTCACGAAGGACTGCTACACGGTGGTCCCCGTGGCCGACGGCGAATGCGCCCGAATCCCGATGCCGCCGCAGAGTCAGGTGCTCAAGCACGAGATCGAGCTCGTCGCCTGCCTCGGCAAGGGCGGCCGCAACCTCACGCTCGAACAGGCGGCCGAGGCCGTCTGGGGCTGGTGCGTCGGCATCGACTTCACGCTCGGTGACCAGAAGCTGCCGTCGGGCGCCACCGACTTCGCGCGCGCCAAGTCCTTCGAGCGCGCCGCGCCCGTGAGCCACGTGCGCCCCGCCTACCGCTGCCCGATGCCCGCCCCCGCCGACCTCTGGCTCTACGTCAACAACCAGAAGCGACAGGGCGGCTGCACGTCCAACCTGATCGTCCAGCCCCTTGAGACGATCGTCGAGCTCTCCAGATTCTGGGAGCTCCAGCCCGGCGACATGATCTTCACGGGCACCTGCGGCGGCGCCGACAAAGTGTTCCCGGGCGACCACCTTGAGGGCGGCGTCAACGGCGTCGGCTCCATCAAGGTCGACATCATCTGACGCCGAAACGGAAACGTTCACTTACGTTTGGGTGGCGCGTCCGCGGACGCGCCACCCTTTTGCGTCATGGATCAAGCAGTCAAAAGTTGCTAAGATCATGGATTGACCGCGAGACGCCCTGAGAAACGGGCGTTCCGCTTCAAAAAAGGAACCGCCGCCACGGCCTTCGCGCCGTTGCGCAGACGCAGGGAGTGCCACGTCCCCGCGTCATTCAACGAACCGAACGAATCACAAAAGAGATGAGCAACAACAACGCCTACCATCGCGAAAGCCTGGCCTCGATCAGCCAGCGCCGCCTCAGCACGGTCAAAAGCAAGAGCATCTACGTTCTTCCGAACGCATTCACCGCTGCCGCGCTCTTCTCAGCCTTCTACGGCATCATCGCCGCCATGAACGGCGACTTCTACGCCGCCGCGATCGCGGTCTTCTTCTCCATGCTCTTCGACGGCATGGACGGCCGCGTCGCCCGACTCACGCACACCCAGTCCGAATTCGGCGTCCAGATGGACTCCCTCGCCGACGCCGTCAGCTTCGGCGTCGCCCCCGGCCTCATCGTCTACGAATACACCCTCAAGGGGCTCGGCAAGCTCGGCTGGGCCATCGCCTTCATCTACTGCCTGTGCGCCATCCTCCGCCTCGCCCGCTTCAACTGCAACGTGGGCGTCGTGAGCAAGAACTACTTCCAGGGCCTTCCCTCTCCGGCCGCCGCCGCGCTCGTCTGCGGCTTCGTCTGGCTCGGCGTCGAGGGCAAGCTCCCCGAATGGCTCCTGCCGTACCAGAGTGAAATCGCCGCCGTCGTCACGCTCTACGCCGGCCTCACGATGGTCTCCAACGCGCCCTTCTTCTCCGGCAAGAGCTACGCCGTCGTGCGCACGATCCCGTTCTGGTTCGTCGTGGTGTTCGCACTCCTCTTCATCGTGATCTCAAGCAACACCTCGCTCTCCGTCTTCGTCCTCTTCTGCATCTACGCCCTCTCGGGCTTCGCCTACGGCTTCTACTGCTGGTGGACCGGCCGTCCGAACCCGATCCAGGCCGACATCGCCGCCGCACTCGCAGCCGAGGCCGAGGAGCACGAGGACACGCAGCACTGACCTCGGACACTCACCCGACCCCATCCAAACGACGTCGCCCTGAAAGCGACGTCGTTTTTCGTGCCCGTCATCCGTTTTTCTACGCAATGACTTTCGCTTATAAGCGACACTTTCCGTAGTCGTTAACGGCAATTGGACTCAACGGAAACTTTTCAATCCAGCCGCAGTCCTATCAAACGGCGAACAATGGCATTCAGTACTCGTCGCCAACTCACTGAAATCAACATTTCGCACAGACCAAACCGGTCGCTCTCAAGCCCGCACGCGGCATATGCTCGAACGCAGTCATGTCCTCCTCTATACGCTCCAGGCCTTGACTCCTCAGAGAGTCCCTCCCGTTAGGCCAGCCTCCTCACACCTGAATCCGTTTCGCCTTGTACTGTGCCAGCGCTCGTTGGCGCGGATTTCATCGGCGCTACCCACAGGTCTCCACGAAGCCTCCCTTTTACCCTGTCGAGACTGACGACCTGAGTATGAGGCAAACGAGGAAAGCGGCTCATACATTTACCTTTACGTGTATCATGTAAGCGTAAAACACAGCGAGGCTCGACATCATGCTTTTAACTATACGACATCATGAAAGGCAACCGCCTCATGAAAGTATAGTTTCTCTCGCTAGTTGAAGGGCTTCTTTTCGCTGTATTAACTCACAAACGCCAGCAACGTTTAATCGAGAAGAAGGACACGGTATGAGTCTTTACCTAACAAAACTACAACTCATCAACTTTAAAGGCTTTGCAGGACAAAATCCTCCGATAACTTTCCACGGTCCTGATGGTGTAACACCTGGCAGTGGACTTAACATATTAGTCGGTGAAAATAATGGCGGTAAGAGCACCATTTTTAGCGCCATCAGGTTCCTATATGACGGCTCTGGTACTGATCCTATTCTTACACAATCTGTTGGAAATAAGGAAGATGGTGGCGTCATCGCTACCTTCGAATCTGACAACATCTCGGAAGTATTATCAGCTCACATTCCGAATAAAAAACACGTACCAACAACGATCGATCTAACTAATCAAAATACTATTCGCCTACGCAGAACAATATCAAACAAAAAATACCTATATGCCTTAAACAAGGATGATTCCTTCAACAGTGAAGGGCATAATCCTACAGGCATTGATAGTCTTTTAAAAAGTTGTTTCAATTTATTTGAAATAAGTGCCTCCGATGATCCTGAAAAGCTAGCAAGCTATTCACCTAACTCACTTACAAAAGGCCTGCTCGAGGACATATTTAAAGAAGCACACCAATCCCCTGAATTTTCGGAATTTGTAGAAGTTTTTGACAAATGCTTCAATGGCGAAGAATCTAGCCTCAAAAGACAAATGTCATCAATCGCAACCAACGTCAGCAATGAAATTTGCAACATGTTTGGCGAAGGTAAGGTATCATTCAAATTCCCAACACCTGAAATTAACAGTATCTTTAAATCGATTAACTTGAATATTGACACTACCGGCGATGATCTCAAGATGACAAATCACGGACAAGGCATGCAGAGATCAGTAGCATTTGCATTACTGAAGGTTTGGGCTGATATTCAAGAGGAACGGCCTAAAAATGAAATTCCCAAACCCTACGCTTTCATTCTTGATGAGCCAGAAATTTGCATACATCCAAGAGCTCAATCGAAATTGCTTAGCACATTAGTTGAAATATCCAAGCATCATCAGGTTTTTCTAGCCACTCACTCCCCAATATTTCTGCATTCACACGAAATTAAGGACGCAAACGTAATCCTCTGCGAAAAAATTGAAAACGCACGAGAGATATCACAGATCAAACAATTCTCACATCTGTTCAGTTGGAGTCCATCATGGGGAGAAATTTCATGGTTTGCTTACAAAATTCCAACTGTAGAATTTCATAATGAACTCTACGGCGCAATTGAAGCTATTTTAAGAGACCACAAAGACGAATACATTGAATTTAAAGAAAGAAATAGCTTCAAAGTTTTGGAACTTTCCCTAGATCAATGGTTTAAAAAACATGCCATAAATTATATTGGCCATGAACCAAATACAGAGATTTGGGCCAAAAACGGATCAGGGAAACCCGAAGAAAATAGACGTACAATTTACCTAGCCGTTAGAAACGCAATCCACCACCCAGAAAATACGAAAACATCACCCGCTCCAAATGCTGTAATTAATACGCACATTAGAGAATCAACACAAGATCTAATTTTAATACTGCAAGGACTCAAATCTGAATACAAGCTAGCATAATTTCAAAGTGGATATTCTTCCCCCAGGTTGGAAACCCAGAATCTCGGATCGGCCGGTTGTATAACCAGCTGGCGCGAGATTTTTGGCTTCTAGGTGAGAAGCGAACCACATTTTTGACTCAACTTAGAAAGGGGTTCATCTCGGAAGTCCGTGGAACGCGGCCTTGACTTTTAAGAAAAAGT
>ERZ831773.659-NODE-659-length-43904-cov-10.034528_pt1 | contig 43904 bp, 58 predicted proteins | sample MGYA00519696_ERZ831773 | MGnify/ENA primary metagenome ERZ831773 (study PRJEB31850, sample SAMEA3708720) | human gut metagenome | biome: human gut; feature: human-associated habitat; material: faeces | place: China | collected 2014 ...
CGCCTTATTTATTATTATTATATTTCTTCCAGAATCTGACCGTCGGTGCTGATGGTGACGACCTGCCAGGGGATGATTTTACCGCTTTGCTGCAGCGCTGTTCTGACCGCCTGTTCCATACCGCCGCAGCAGGGTACTTCCATGCGGACGACGGTAACGCTTTTGATATCGTTTGCAAGCAGGATCTCAGTCAGCTTGCGGCTGTAATCTTCGTTGTCCAGCTTGGGACAGCCGATAAGCGTGATATGGTTTTTTATGAATTTACGGTGGAAATCGCCGTATGCGAAGGCGGTACAGTCGGCGGCAACCAGCAGCCTGCTGTTTTGCAGGTAGGGTGCGTGCGGGTTGACCAGCTTGATCTGGACAGGCCATTGCTGCAGCTCGCTGTTTTGGGGCGTGGCTGCCTGCTGCGCTGGTGCAGGTTCCTGCTGATGCAGTAAACGGGCCTGTGTGCCGGGGCAGCCGCAGGGAAGTTCAGCTTCCTGGCTGGCTTTATTGGCCAAAACGGCAGCTTCGTCATAGGCTGCGGCTTCACGTACTTCAAAGGTTATGGCATTGGTAGGGCAAACGGGCAGGCAGTCGCCCAGGCCGTCGCAGTAATCGTCTCGCAGCAGGGCTGCCTTGCCGTCCACCATGCCTATGGCCTGTTCGTGGCAGGCCTGGGCGCAGAGACCGCAGCCGTTACATTTTTCCTGATCTATAGTGATTATTTTGCGTAACATGATGAACCTCCTGTTGTCTTTCTGTTTTTATTATAGTACGATAGTAGGAAGAAAGCTGTTGTTTTTACAACGGAGGTAAAGAAGAATGGATAAATATTTGCAGATCATAGCGTCGGCATCTTTGTTCCGCGGTATTGCGAAAACAGAGATCGCGGCAGTGCTGCAGAATCTGGATGCGCAGCTGAGGGTCTATCCCCGGAACAGCTTTATCTGGCAGCTGGGCGAGCAGGTAACGACAGCTGGTTTTGTCGTTGCCGGCAGCGTGCATATCCTGCGCGAGGATTACTGGGGGCGGCAGAATATTCTGGCGCAGCTGGGCTGCGGGCATCTGTTCGGCGAGGTCTATGCCTGTCTGCGGCAGGTGCCGCTGACGGTGAGTGTGGCCGCGCCTAATGGAGCTACGGTGATCTTTCTGGACATTAAACGTCTGCTGGCGGGTTCGGCTCGCAGCGAAGCTGAAAACAGGCTGCTGCATAATCTGCTTCTGCTGATGGCGGAGCGCAATCTGTTTCTGACTCAGAAAATGGAATATCTGACGAAGCGGACGACGCGGGAAAAGCTGCTGGCGTACCTTTCAGAACAGGCGCGCCTGCAGCAGAGCAATAAGCTGACGATACCCTTTAACAGGCAGCAGCTGGCCGATTTTCTGGCGGTAGACCGCAGCGCGATGTCAGGTGAGCTCAGTAAGATGCAGGCGGACGGACTGATCAGGTATAAAAAGAATAATTTTGAGCTTTTACAAAAATAAAACCAGCCGCTTCAAGCGGCTGGTTTTGCTTATACTGTTATTACATATAAAGGAATTGCAGACAGGTAGCAAATAAAGCTGCCGTTAAAACCTTGATGACTGCGCCGATAATGGCTGCCGTCATGGCCTCGCGTTCGGTAAGGTCGGTACAGCCGCTCCAGATAGCGGGGATCTGCCCGAAGATGACCTGCAGCGGGAAGCCGGAGGAAGCCAGGATATACGAGCCGACGACCAGCGGCGGGGCGATTGTGGCGGCAATTTCCTTCAGCTGGGCCATTGCCAGCGACCCGCCGACTAAAATAGAAACAGAACCGGTTTCGGCATGGATGTTGAAGGCATTGAGCATGGTATTGATACCGGCCTGAATACCGGTCCACAGACCGAAATGGTCTAAAGCGCCGATTGCCGCAAAAACTACGGCGCAGGAGGGAATGATGAGCAAAAACAACAGCTCAGCGCCTTCCTTGGCCGCATTGAAGATGGTCGGCAGAAAACCGGTTTCAGGTGTGAAGCGGGGCAAGTCTTCAAGCGAGACAGCTTTGGTGTCGCGCCAGATAGTGAGACGCAGAAGCAGCGGCGTCAAAAGCACCGGCAGGAACACCGCCAGAAAAACGACGACCCAGACGGAAACCTTGGCGGCGTTCAAAGCAATCAAGCCGAAAACGAAGATCGCAAAGGAGGACTGCGACTGCATCATGGTAGCGATAGCGATTTTCTGCTCGTCTTTGGTGGCTTTGGATTTTTTGAGGATCGGGCCGCCAATACGGCCGGCAGCGTTGATATCGCCGAGGATATTATATACGGACGGTACGGCGACAGCGGCGTTGACACCGATGACCTTCATCAGGGGCACGAAAATACGCATCAGGGCGTCGGTAAAGCCAAGGCGTTCCAGCAGGCGCCCCATGGTAACGCTGATGATGATCGCGATACCGATGGAACCTGTGATATAGACCTTGATGATAATAGGGGCGGCATGGTTGAACATATTGTTGAACAGGTTCCCGATACCGCCGGGGTTAACTACCAGCATCAAAAAGGAAAAGGCGACTAAAAACAGGCCTACGTATTCGATCAGTTCGATCTTTCTTTTTCCACCATTCATCATAAACCCCTCCGTTATTCTGTTTTTGGCTTAGGCAGATAATTGCGCGCCATGGTTTCGCCGTAGTTTTCGATGTGGGTGCAGCCGCAGTGGTCCAGCGGCAGGCTTACCATACGTTCGCGGAAGATGTGGATATCCAGCTCGGGGATCTGTAGACGCAGGGCCCAGGCCAGGGGGATTCCGTTTTCTAAGATCTCCAGCGCGTGAGAGTTGCCTGCGATCAGGTTCAGGCCCAGTTCTTCGGCTTTTTTGACCAGCGGGTCGCCGGGCAGCGGTCTGCTGATCGTGCAGACTACGGTGTTGGCTTCGGGGTATTCGGCGTAGGCTTTTTCCAGGTCCTCGGCCGAGAAACCGGTATGCGGGAAAACAGTGATGGTTTTGCCCAGCTTGTTGTCGGGGCTGCCGACAAAGATTTTGGCGCGGGCTGCGATCGAGGTTTCGTGGATCTCGGTACAGCCGCGGATCTGACGTTCAGAGGTGAGCACGCGTGATTCGATATCAGTGCCCATGATCGTGTCAATACGGTTGAGCAGGTCGCCCAGTGTTTCTACTTCCGGCAGGGCGTTGCCATACCAGACGATCTTACCGGGGACACCGCCAAAGCGGATGTTGACGTGTTTGGCGCAGCTGCCGTGGATCCAGGCGATACCGGGATGCAGGCCGTGAAAGGCTTCGTGCAGCTCAAAAACAGCCAGATGATACAGATTAAAGTAATCTCTGGCGGTAACGCCGCCGGTATTGGAGCCTTCCGCGATTGGGTGATGGGCGATAAGGCAGTCGATGCCTGTTGCGCCAGCCAGTTCAATGGCGCTTTCAGTCAGGGTCATCATAACCGCTACTTTTTTGACGGGCATATCTGGATCGCCCCAGACGAGACCGGGCAGTTCGGTCACAGCTTTGCCGGGGATACCGGAGGTCTTGGTAACTACGAAGGGGTTAGCGCCGCCGTAACCGAAGGAGTCGGTGATGACGCGGCCGCCGGTAATAACGTCGAGGGCTTTGAGGATATCGCGTACAGTTGCCATCAGATTATCACATCTTTCTTATAAGTTTGAGAAAATATTGGTGCAGCCTGCCGCTTCGACACGGTCCTTAATAGCATCATCGTCGGTGCTGTAAAGATTTTTGGCCTGCATCCGTTCAAAATAAACTGAGCCGGAGAAGGTGTATTTTTTATTGCGTGTCTCGGCGTCCAGCATTTGCTTGACAACGTAGCCGATAAATTCGCCGATAGCTGTGGTTTCAGGCAGTATGACTGGCGCCAGACCGTTGGCGGCTCTGGCGGCGTTATGCCCGGCCAGCGAGCCGCTGACGATAGCTTCCGTATGGCCTACCATTGCTCCGGCACGTTCGCCGCCGCAGAAAAGGTTGGTTTTGCCGTCAGCCTTTAAGGAAGCATCGACATGGGCGAAATTAAAGTAACGCATAGAGTTGCCTTTGCCGCCGGACAGTGGGTCTTCGAAGCGGGCCCGTTCAAAGCCGGGGATCATACGCAGCTCTTCCAGCGGATAATAAGGCGTCATCAGCTTGGCTGAGCCGGTGTCCAGCAGAACGATGTTGTCGGCATAAGCGTCGAGCGCATACTGCTGGCAGGCTTTCATAGCCAGCTTTTCTTTATGCTTTTTGATTGCTTCGGGAATCGGGACGACGCAGCAGCCTGTCTTTTCCAGCTCGGTAACGATCTCAGGGGCCAGTGATTCTTTGAACAGCTTACAGGAGCCGCTCATGGCGCCGAGCCCTGTAGGTTTTTCTGCTGTCCATTCTTCCACGCCGGACTGGGTAGTGACGCTGACGCGGGGGCCGAAGCTGTGGCAGCGCAGGATACACATGGCGCAGCCGTTGCCGTGTTTATTGCAGTTGAGCGGCATAGCCGAAGAACCGCTGACATCTACGAAAGCGTCGGCAGTAAGGCGCAGGCCGCTTTTGGTAATAACGGCGATGATCGTGTCGCCTTCGTATTCCGTTTTAACGGCCGGATCAGCCATCAGCAGCTTGATGCCGCGGCTCAGGAGCAGTTTTTTGACCGCGGGCTCGATTTTATAGATATTGTAAAGAGTAGCGTGTTTATGACCGGGAAAATCCATGGTTTTGTGAGTTGCAACGGCTTCCATAACTGTAAACAGGTCGCCTGCGCCCATGGCGATACATTCTTCGGCGGCAGTATAGCGGCCGTTGTTGCGGAAAATCCCGCCGACCAGCCCTGTGCCTAAAAGCATATCGGTACGTTCGAGCAGAGTTACGTCGGCACCGGCTTTTTCAGCAGTAAGAGCTGCGGCACAGCCGGCCCAGCCTCCGCCGATAACGACGGTTTTTTTCTTGGTCATCCTGATTCCTCCAAACGGGGTAAATTTTTATTTAATTATACCCCTTTAGTATAACAAATTAATAATTAAAGAGTAAAGTACATAAAGTATGTATACATATAAAAAATTGCAGGCTGTACTGGCGCGGCCGGTTGTGGTAAAATAAACGAATAAAAACAGTTCTTGCTGGTGGAGGGATCAAGGTGACCAAGTATAAGAAAAATGGTAAAAAACTGGGTGTGCTGGGAGGAATGGGGCCTGCTGCGGCGGCAGAGTTCCTGCGGCAGCTGGCGGCAAAGTGTCCGGCGGCAACAGATCAGGAGCACCCTGTGGTATATATGATCGGGGATTGTGAGATACCTGACCGCAGCACAGCGATCTTCGGCAAAGGCGAAAGTCCGGCGCCGGTTCTGGAAGCGCGGCTGCGCCAGCTGTGTGATATGGGGGCAGAGGTACTGGCGGTGCCCTGCAATACGGCCCATTATTTTATTGATGATTTTAAAGCTGCTCTGCCGCAGCCGTTAGTGCATATCATTGAAGAAACTGTCCTGGCGGCCCAGCGGCTCAATCCTGAAGGCGCCTGGATGCTGTCGACGCATGGTACGCGCGCCAGCGGTCTGTATCAGAAATATGCCGATAAACACGGTTATACCTTATATCTGCCCAATGAGGAGCAGGCTGAAAAAGCGCAGCAGGCTATCTTTTATGTCAAAGCCGGCGAGCTTGACCGGGCAGGCGCTGTGACTAAAGCTCTCGTAGAAGAACTGTGGCGCGAGCGTGACCTTCCGGTGATGACGGCCTGTACCGAGCTGCCGTTAGGATACGCGGCTTCCGGCCTGCCGCTGGACAGAGAGGTTTCCAGTATCGGGGCTCTGGTCGATGCCTGCATCAGGATGCTGTATGATGAAGTAAAATAAGCATAAAGAAAAGGACTATCTCGATGAGATAGTCCTTTATTTTTGTTTTACCAGCGCCTGCTGGAACCGCCGCCGCCGCCGGAGCCTCCTCCGAAACCGCCGCCACCGCCTCCGCGTCCTCCGCCGCGCAAAAGTGCGAGCAGGATGAACTGAGTGATGATGCCGCCGAAGAACATATGGTCAACGATGACGAGTACGATCAGGCCGACTGCGATCAGTGCCTTCATCCAGCCAGGCATCGGCGTATCGCCTGTGCCCTGCTGGGCGCCGCCGTTATAACGCACACCTTCCAGCTTGACATCATAACTTTTGGCTACGGTAGTTGCGACAGTCAGATAGCCCTGCACGATGCCTTTTTCGTACTGGCCCTGTTTAAAGTAGGGCAGCATCTGCTGGTCCTGGATCCGTCCCGTCAGGCCGTCGGGCAGAACGCCTTCCAAACCGTAACCGACTTCGATCCGCGATTGTCTGTCATCGACAGCTACTAAGATCAGCGCGCCGTTATTCTTTTCTTTATTACCAAGTCCCCATTGCCGCAGCAGTGTCAGTCCATATTCGTCAATGGGCTGGCCGTCAAGTGTTTTCACCGTAACTACGGCGACCTGTGCGGTGGTTTTATTATCCAGATCCTGTCCGATGGCATTAAGGGCCTGACGGGTCTGCGGTGATAAAACACCGGCATAGTCCTGCACGTAGATGCCGGAGGACACGCTTGGCTTAGGTGGTACCTGGATCGCCGCTTCTGCCCCGACGGCAAAGACCGCCTGGATCAGAAGCATCAAAAGGACGAGCCAACGTTTCATAATCAGTGAGCTCCGTTATCGGTTAAAATTGTACTTGCGGAACAGTTTTTGCGCTTTCGTCTGCTTTAAAGTAATCACGTGCGTCAAAACCGAACATACCGGCATAAAGAACAGTCGGGAAGGATTTGATCTTGGCGTTGAAGCCCTGAACTGCGCCGTTGTAATCCATACGGGCTACGGCAATGCGGTTTTCCGTACCGGCCAGCTCGTCCTGCAGCTGCAGGAAGTTGGTGTTGGCTTTCAGGTCAGGATAGTTTTCTGCGATCATCAGCAGGCGGGAAAGAGCGCTGCTCAATTCGCCGTTGGCCTGGCTGGTTTCGGCAACCGTCTTGGCGCCGCCTAATTTAGCGCGGGCATCGGATACAGCTTTAAAAACGTCGCTTTCGTGGGCAGCATAGCCTTTAACGGTATTGACCAGATTGGGGATCAGGTCGTTACGGCGCTGGAGCTGGTTTTCGACCTGCGACCATTTGCCGTTGACGTTTTCATTCATGGAAACAAGGCTGTTGTAGCCGCTCATAATAATGCCGGCGAAAATAACAACGACGGCGATAATAATCATTAAAGTTTTGTTCATTTTTTATTCTGCCTCCAAAGTTTTTTTTACTTAATGCTTATCTTCCATTGTAACTAAAGCGGGGGCTGCTGTCAAATAGCGCAGCGCCTGAAAATGTAAAATATCTGTGTTATTATGTATTTGTTTTATAATATTGCCGTGGATATAATTAAAGCAGAGAGTTTGCCCGCATATTCCTTGTGATATAATGTTGTTAGCAGATCATTAAAGAAGGCGGTGTTGACGTGGGTGCACTTGACGGTATCAGGATCCTGGATTTGTCGCGGCTTTTGCCGGGACCGTATTGCAGTATGCTTTTGGCGGACTTCGGAGCGGAAGTAATAAAAATCGAAGAGCCGGGGCGCGGCGATTATTCGCGCAGCTTCCCGCCATTTCAAAACGGGTTCGGGTACTGGCATTTGCAGCTGAACCGCAATAAAAAAAGCGTTGCGCTGGATTTAAAAAGCGACGCCGGCAGAGCGGCCTTTTTAAAATTGGTGCAGACGGCGGACGTAGTCTTGGAAAGCTATCGGCCCGGCGTTTTAAAGCGTTTAGGTATTGATTATGAGACCGTGAGCAGGCTGAATCCCAAAATAGTTTATTGCGCGATCACAGGCTATGGCAAGCGGGGGCCTTTGGTCGACCAGGCTGACCACGATATCGGCTATGTGAGCCTGGCGGGCATCACGTCGATGAGCGGCGAACCCGGAGGCAGGCCGGCGATACCGGGTATTCTGATGGCGGATATGAATGCGGCGCTGATGGCGGGCATGAGTATCCTGATGGCTGTGCGCCATGCCGAGCAGACCGGGACCGGACAGGAAATAGACATCTCGCTGTATAATACGGCGCTGACCCTGATGCCCGGCGCCGCCAGTTTATATTTCGGCAGCGGTTTCGTTGCCGAACGCGGCAATAACTGGCTGACCGGTGCATATGCCAACTATAATATCTACGAAACGCGGGACGGCCGTTATGTTTCGGTAGGGTGCCTGGAGAAAAAATTCTGGAGCAACCTTTGCCGGGCCTTAGACCGCGCCGACCTTATCGATGCCCTGGACGATGAAGCGCAGCATGAGCGCGTTAAGGACGAGCTGACCGGGATTTTCAGGACTAAAACCATGCAGGAGTGGACGGCTTGTTTGGAGGGGAAGGATACCTGCGTAACGCCGGTACTGAATTTTGACGAAGCCTTGGCTGCGGAGCAGACCAGTGCGAATGCAATGGTGCTGACGGTAGAAGATGAAGAGATCGGCACTTATAAGCAGCTGGGCTTTGCCATGAAAATGTCGGCAACGCCGGGAACGCTGCAAAAACGGGCGCCCAGGCTGGGCGAGGATACGGAAGCCGTTTTGCGCGGCTGCGGTTTGAGCGAGGCTGAGCTGGAAATGCTGACAAAAGAATAAAGGCAGAAAAAACTAATTTTTTATTTATGAAGGATTTATGTTCTATATATAATATATGTTATAATATTATATATAGAATATTTTTTTTGCTTAAAAATATCGTTCGCTATGTAATAACATAGTGGCTTTTATTTTTGTTCACCAAAAGACAGTCGTTGTAATTATTTTGGCGCCATGATCAAAGCGGAGCGGGGATCAGCCTTCGTATATATATGGCAGTAAGTCACTAAGGAGCTGAGCTAAAATGCCGTGGAAAAGGTCTTTAAACAGTTTGGCAATGCTGATGCTGATGAGCAGCCTTGCCAACGCGCAAAGTGCCGACAGTTTTAAAACAGCTGAATATAATGAGATGGGCTATAATGTGCTGGATGCGGTGAATGCGGCGTCGGCTTATGCCAAGGGCTATACAGGAAAAGGCGTCGTTGTGGGTGTCTGTGATGATCCTATCAATTTGCTTAGTCCTGAATTTGATCTAAAGCAAAATTCTGAGATGATCAATGTGGCTGGTGCCGGAGTATATAATTGGGAGAATTTTACTCATGGTACTCATGTGGCAGGTGTCGTGGCCGCATCTAAAAACGGCCTGGGTATGCATGGTATGGCTTTTGATGCCGAGATCAAGGGCTCTACTGCCGGTAGGATTTATTACAGTGACGGTTCGTTTGAGAGCCGCAAGGACCTTTATGCTTATTATGTGCAGCATCCGGAAATCAAGGTTATCAATAATTCCTGGGGAACCGGGTGCTATTTGACGAACATCAATGATAAGCAGGCTTATGAGTTGGTGCGAAGTGGCGTTCTTACTCCTGCAGGCAACCCGGAATGGCAGGATTATCTTTATAGCAATACCATACAGTTCAGAGCAGCGGTGGCCAACGATAAGCTTTTAGTGTGGGCTGCTGGCAACGACGGTCACACTATGGCGAGTATAGAAAATACCAGTCCTGTTTTTGACTGGAGCCTGAGCAACAATTTTATTACTGTTACTGCAAGCGATGCTGCGGCACTGCGGCGTAACAGTAATGGCGGTTTTGATGCAAGCTGCAATTCTATAGCAATTTTCTCCGATCTGGCCCAATATAGAGAGGACTGCGTTTTAAACGCTCCGGGTGTTGCGATTGCTTCCGCTAATGCTGACTTTGCGGCTGCTGGTCAAACGGATGTGACTAAGTATGGTACTTCTCAGGCTGCCCCGCTGGTAACAGGCGTGGGAGCCTTGGTCCAGCAGGCGTTTCCTTATCTTGGCGGCAAACAGATCGGCGATGTGCTGCTGAGCACTGCCAACAATCAGCTTACGGCTGTGGACGGGTTCTTTATAAATGTGCAGGACGATGCTGGCCTATATAAAGTAAATGTATTTTTCCCTGGTCAAAAAACGGATACAGATAAAGCATTAGAGGAAGCTTACGAAAAGAATGGCGAGCTTTTTTATGGGTTTTATGGCATAGAATCAGCAGAGGAGCTAAAAAAAATCAAACTGGATGTTTTTGAAAATGTACCTGTAGAGGCACTGTTCGGGCAGGGAGTGGTTGATGCCGGGAAAGCTGTTCGGGGATTGGGCGCTGTCAATGTCAGGCGGCTGAGTGCCGGCGATATCAGCGATGCTTATACGGTACATGGAAAGGCTGAAAAGCAGGCCTTATACAGCGTGGATACTCAGGGCTGTGATTCTGTCTGGAGCAATGATATCAAAGAAATACGCGCAGGTTATATTGCCGCTGATCCGCTTGGTTCAGGAAACGGCATTGATTTGGCAGGAGCTGACAGCGATGTCAAAGATCTGCATGATCGCTGGCTGTACTATAAAACCAACTGGCTGGATAAAGCGCCGGAAGATAATAACCGTTATATGGTTGAGCAATATATCAAAGACTTCAACAAGCAAATTGCAGACACCGGGCTGGTAGGATTGCACGCCGGGCTGATAAAACAGGGGGAGGGCATTCTGAATCTGACCGGCAGCAATACCTATCAGGGCAGTTCTATCGCAGCAGAGGGCACGCTGCAAATAGATGGCTCTGTGGCCGGCGATGCTTATAGTACAGGCAGTGGCACGATTACAGGCAAAGGCACGGTCAATGGCAGCTTGTATAACGATGGCAGAGTGCAGGCCGGCAGTTATGGCAGCATCGAAAATATGCAGGTTAGGGGCGGCTTCAACGGCAGTGGTACGATATTGCTCAATACAGACGGTAAAAAATATAATTGTCTTAATGTAGACGGCGCTGCCCATATCGACAGGATGGAGGTCAAAGCGGCTGATAGTGCTGCCCCCGGAGTCAGCGGCGTATTTATTACTGCGAATAGCATAGTTTCGGGGAGCAGTACAGAACAGGAGTTTTCCGGGATGCTGGATGCCCAAATAGTAGTCGATAATAAAGAGGGCAAGCTTACTACTTTTGTCAGTAATAATACCGGCGGCAACAGCGCTACCTTTGCTGCTTTGAATAATATGTATTTTTCGCTGGATAGTGACCGGCAAAAACAGATGTACAGGCTGTATGCCCTGGATAAAACTAATGCTGCGGCTGCTTTTTCGCAAATAGAAAATGGGATACTGCTGGATCTGGCCCATGATGCCATGAAAAACGGCTCTGTAATGAGAGCGGTATATGAGCAGCCGGCACTGGCGCGGCAGGACGGATTGTGGATGCTGAATAACAAGCGCTGGGGACGCATTGGCGGCGTAGATGGGCACGGCTATAATCTGACCATTGGCAAGGATTTCATTTCCGATGAACATGGATATTATGGTCTGCTGTTTGATTACGGCAGCAATACTGTCAGCGGAGCTGCGGGCAGCGGCGAATATGACAGTTATTCATTGGGCTTATATGCTGGAAATAAAAACAAACCAGGCAGTATAACAGGCTTTGTCAGCTATGGTTTACAGGCCAATAAGGGGACGGCTTATCTGCCGGTACTGGGGCAGACTGCCGAAAGCGACTATGACAGTAAAACATTGGGGATAGGCGTTGAGTATGCCTATGATCTGGATTATGGAAAGCCGGAAGAATTGTGGCATGTCAGTCCTTATGCCAGGCTCAATTTTACCCATTATAGGCAGAAGGCCTTTAAAGAGCATGGTGCAGGTGTTTTTGACCGCAGTTTTGGCAGCTATAGTGATAATTATGCCGAAGGGGAGCTGGGCTTATCCTTTGACCGCAGTGAGGGTACGGGCGGTTATGGCATTCGCCTGGGTTATAAGCGTATCCTGACTGGCGAGCGGCAGCTTATGGAGGTCTGCTTTGCTGAAGATGAATGCGGGTCCCTGCTGCCGGTACGCAGTTGGGGAGAGGGCAGGAACCATTTTGCGGCGGCGGCTTATGTCAGGCATGATTTCAGCCGAAAATGGTCGGCTGGCGGCAGTCTTAGCGGGGACTGGTCTAATGGCGGACGGGAGATCGGGGCCCGGCTTGACTTTGCTTATCATTTTTGATTTCTTGATAATAAAAAAGACAAAGCCACTGTCACACTTATCACAGTGCGGCAGTGGCTTTGCTGCGTGAGCAATCGGCACATTTACAGTGCGTTTTGGGGGATGGCTCAGCGAACTTGGTATTTAAGTTCTTTTTCCATCAGGGCGCCGTTTTCGGGGTTGAATTTCATTTCGCCGCGTAATTCGGGAGTGTAGAATTTCAACTCATATTCATAAAGGCCGTCGTCGCTGTCAAGTTTTACTTTAGTGAAGGTTGCGTTGGGGAATTCTTTGCGAACGAGGTCCTGAACATCAGCGGCAGAGAGTACGACTCTGGGGCTGCCGAGAACTGTTTGGGCTTCCATTTTGAATTCTTTTACAGCGCCGCCGTTTTTGAGCACTTCAACTTCATATTCGGTGTTGGTAGCGTTGTCGTAGAATTTTACTTCATAATAAGCTGCGTATTTGTGGCTTTCGTCTTTGGTCACCAGATGAGTGCTGCCTGCTGGTACCCACTGAGCAGCGATGCTGCGTGCCTGATCGGCGTTGATGAACTCAGCGGCAAAAGCGGTTGCGGTGATTGCTAATGTACAGATTGCGGCGGCGATGACCGCCAGGATTTTTCTAGTCATGTTGTTTACCTCCTTGCGCCGTTTTTGTGCGGCGTTTTCTTTGTTTTTATTATAACGCGGGAAGATTAAAAGAAGATTAAAAGAAAATTTAATAAAAATTTATTTTAGGAACTTATTTGTTGATTTGCTTTTTTATTGTAAAATTCTAGTAGAAGGCTTCTTGGAAAATAGGAAAGACCAGGTTTTTTTAGGCTTGTGTTATAATAAAAATAATTGAGGAGGTTGCGCCTATGAGGCTTTTATTTGTGGAAGATGAGCCTGACCTGCGTGAGGTGCTGAAAAAGCAGCTGCAGGGCAGCGGTTACAGCGTCGATGCCTGCGGCGATGGTCTGGAAGCGCTTGATTATTTACAGCTTACGGCCTACGATGCTGTTATTTTAGATATTATGCTGCCGGGAGTTGACGGTTTGGCGGTACTGAAAAAAATGCGTACTGCCGGCGATAAAACGCCGGTACTGCTGCTGACGGCGCGTGGCAGCGTTGAAGACCGCGTCGCCGGTCTTGATCTGGGTGCTGATGATTATTTAGTCAAACCCTTTGCCTTTGACGAGTTGGTAGCGCGTTTGCGGGTGCTGCTGCGCCGCAGCAGTGGACAGGTATCGAACGTGCTGCAGTGCGGCGGTCTGGAAATGGATCTGAACAGCCGCCGCGTCAGCAGAGACGGACGTGAATTGCAGCTTTCCGCTAAAGAATTTGCTGTTCTGGAGTATTTACTGCGCAATCAGGGCGTGGTCTTAGCACGCGAAACGATCGAAAACCATGTTTGGGATTACGATTTTGAAGGCGGCTCCAATGTAGTCGACGTATATATCCGCTATCTGCGGAAAAAAGTAGATGACGGGTTTGAGAAAAAACTGATCCAGACAGTGCGCGGCGCCGGCTATGTGCTGAAGGAGACTTTATGAAAAAGCTGTCGGTTAAAATGAAAATAACCCTGTGGTATACAGGGTTGATCGTGATAATTTTGAGTGCTATTTTTGCGGCTGTTTTGCTGGCAACAGACAAGGTGTTGCTGTTGGGTGTACAGAACAAGCTGGAAGAAGAGGTCTATGATTTTGCCGAAGAACTGAAGGTCGACAGCAATGGCCGTCTGCGTCTGGAGAAGCTGGATTTTTTAAAGGATGGGGTCAGGCTTGCTGTCTATCACGAAAACGGGCAGATGATCACGGGACTTGTGGCCAGCGGCCTGCCGGAAACACCCTTTGCAGACGAGCTGCTGCAGAAGGCCGGAAGTGACCGGCAAAACTGGTTTGTATATGACTTTTATTTTAAACCGCGTCATGCTGATAATTTTTACTGGGTACGTGGAACGGTCCCGCTCAGTTCTGCATATGCGGAACGGGATAAGATTTTGTGGCAGTGCGCGTTGTTTTTCCCGCTGCTGATCTTACTGGCGGCCCTGGGCGGCTACTGGATCACTAAAAAGGCTTTTCGTCCGGTAACACGGATCACGGAAGCAGCCGCGCAGATCAGTAGCGGCAGCGATCTGTCCAAGCGGATCGAACTGGAAGGTGCCGATGACGAGATCGATACGCTGGCGAAAACCTTTGACGGGATGTTTGCCAGACTGGAGGACGCTTTTGAAGCCGAGCGGCAGTTTACCGACGATGCTTCCCACGAATTGCGGACACCGACCTCGGTGATCCTCGCGCAGGCCGAATGCGGTTTACAGTCGCCTGATCTGGCAAGCAAACAGCAGGCACTGGAGAGTGTACTGCAGCAGGCCGGGAAAATGTCGAAGCTGGTCAATCAGCTGCTGCAGCTGGCCCGGGCAGACAGGCATAAAGAAAGCCTGCATCTGGAAAAGTTTGATTTAAGCGAACTGACCGAGATAGTGGCAGAGGAAGCCCAGGGACTGGCAGAAGCCAAAGAAATCACGCTGACGGCAGAGATAGAACCGGGAATCTTAGTTGAAGCTGATCAGACTCTGCTGATGCGTATCTGGCTTAACCTGCTGACTAATGCGGTCAAGTATGGCAGGCAGCAGGGGCAGATCTGGCTTACTTTAAAGAGTGACGGTAAAAATGCCGTCGGTACTGTTCGTGACGATGGTATCGGAATCAGTGCGGCCGAGCTGCCAAAAATCTGGAAACGTTTTTACAGAGTCAATACCGCCCGCAGCAGTGGTGACGACGGCGGCACCGGTTTAGGACTGGCGATGGTGAAATGGATGGCCGAAAGTCATGGCGGCACAGTAAGCGCTGTCAGTACCTTAGGCTCAGGCAGTACTTTCAGCTTTACGATCCCGCTGCGGCCTTCGGAAAAATAGATAGGCAAACAAAAAAGCTCACTTCGCAAGAAGTGAGCTTTAATTTCTGGTGGCCCCGGCAGGATTCGAACCTGCGACCTTTTGATTCGTAGGCAAGGGTTTTAAAATAAAATCTTGCGTAAAAAATGCCCTGTAAGCGCATAAATACAGCGATTACGGTATTTTCTGTGATCTGTTATCTGAGCGTGGTAATACCGAAATTTTGGCTAAAAAGACAGTATTTTGGGGTATAAGTTCCCCAACTGTTCCCCATAATTACAGAAGCACCGTTTATCAAAACGGTGCTTTCTTTCTAAGCAATATTATAAATATTGGCGGCTGTTTTGGCAATCTCTAAAACTTTGTCCTGCCGGCGCAGGGCATATTTGTTGGTTGTTTCTAGACGGCTGTGACCTACTACAGCGGCAATGTCTGCTGCGGCATAGCCTTGAATAAACATTTCTGTTATAAAGCTGTGGCGCAGATAGTGAAAGCTGCGGTAACGCACGTTAGCGTGCTTTAAAATCATCTTCCATGCTCTTTGCATATTACGGACGCTGATAGGCGTTCCGTTGGCTGTGCAGAATAAATATTTACTATCCACATTGCACGCTGCCAGGTAGTCTTGCAGGATTTTACCTATACCGGTATCAAAATATTGTATTCTAACAGAAGCTTTGGTTTTGGTTTTTCCCACATAGGTTCGGCCGTTTATATCAGCTTTTACTGCATCTTTTATTTTGCAGTAATTTTTTTCAAAGTTTAATGTACTGCGCTCGATTCCCAAAATTTCACCTATACGTGCGCCTATAACACTTTCAAGTGAACAGAGGGCATAATAGCGTAAAAATTTAGGCGTGTTTTTTAATTTGGTAATAATAAGTTTTATTTCTTCCGGTGTAAATGGTTCATCGTATTCCGGTTCATACTCAGGAACAATGGCTATATCCATAGGATTTTCAAGAATAAGGTTATTTTTCCTTGCCGCTCCAAATAGGATTTTTAAGAATTTATATACCTTTAATTTATTGGAAGCGGACAGATCAGCTTCTGCAATAAAAGCATTGATATCTTCAGGCGTGATTTTATTCATCACTTCATTTGCCAGCGGATAAAGCTTTGAAGCCAGGTAGGTGTAGTAATTGACAGTGCTTTCAGCTATTTTAGGATTGGCAGCCTTATTTTTTATAAAGGCAAAGGCGAAATCCTGCAAAGTAGTATCATAGCTGTAGAGCGGATTTAAACTGCTGTACACAAGGCGCATTTTGTTGAGCCAGTTGATTACTTCCACTTTATCAACATGCCTGAATTTATGCGGTTTACCGCTGGTGTCGCGCAGTGTGCCGCACCATTTTTGGCGTTCCTTGTCCCATGATAGGCCGCCTTCGCCGTTAGATCGTCTTTTTTTCATATAAAAAACCAGCCTTTCTTTAAAATTGTGTATAAAGTAGTAAAGGCTGGTTGCAATATGTTATAATATTAGCGTAATCAGCCTTACTTTTAACGGGGTGGGGTTATTACATTGCCGTTGATACTGGTAATATCTGCGGCTTACGCTCGGCGCTGGTAACGCCGGGCGTTTTTTATCATTTTTTAATAGATTTTATTTTAGCGGCTTCTTGTTCTAGTTCCAGCAAATCTATGTGGTCAGCTTCCTTTGCTTCTACTGCCTTACGGCGTGCATCAAAGCTTTTATAAATTTTGTTAGCGTGAGCTATGGCCTGCTTGTGTGAAACTTTACCGTGCGATTGTAACAAAGGAACATCATGATCAAGAAGAAGTTTATCTACGCTGGCACGCCAAAATTCAAGCGTTAGGTCTTTGCGCTTCTTTACTCTGAATTCAGCACTTTCTAGAAAGATGTTTACTAAACGATTTAATGAGTCTAACTCATCTTGCAATAGGTAGTTTTTAGCTGTAATAATATCTGATTTTCGAACTATGGACCCTTGCCATGAAGTTAAGGCCATATTGGGTTTATCAGCATTAGCACGTGATACAATCAGCTCTGCTGCAGTTTGTCCTGTAACGCCATATATAAGTTTATTTTGTGTTTCTGCAAAAAATAATTTAGTAGTGTTTTCGTTAGGAATATAATCGCTTGAAAGTGCGAAAAGATCACGCAGTTTTTGATAAAAGCGTTTTTCACTGGCACGAATATCGCGTATCCGTTCCAGTAATTCATCAAAATAGTCAGGTCGTCCGTCCGGATTTTTTAGGCGTTCGTCATCCATAACAAAACCTTTTAAGAGATATTCTTTTAATGTACTATTGGCCCACTGCCGGAACTGAGTGCCGCGCGGTGAACGTACACGAAATCCGACGGCCAAAATAACCTCTAAACTATAAAATGTTACAGGTTTGTCAGACTTTGCAATGTGAAAATAATTCACATTGCTTTTTTCGTCAAGTTCGTTTTCTAAAAATATATTTTTTATATGTTTAGAAATACCGCTGCGTTCTTTGTCAAACAGTTCGGCTATTTGTGCTTGTGTTAGCCAAACAGTATTATTATCTGCATAAAGGTTAATACTGACTTTACCATCTGCTGTATTGTACATAATGATATCAGCCATTCGTATCATTCTCCTTCATCTAAAATTGTGTATAAAGTAGTAAAGGTTGGTTGCAATATATTAGCATATTCAGACTTGCTTTTAACGGGGTGTGGTTATTACACAGTCGTTAGGTGTACCAATATCGGGCGAATACTTTTATTATATATAATTAATTAAAATAAATAATTAGAATGGACTTTTAGCTTAATCCCCAATTATATAAGTCTTTTGCATCGTCAAAAATTTTAAACATAGGTTCTTCTTGTGCATTGTTTTCGGATATCCAAAAATCAGATGGTGGAGAAATAAGACCTAATCCACTTAATCTATGTGCAGAACTTGTATATGAAAAATTGTCAGAATGATTGGGTTGCTCTTTAAAAATGAATATTAGAACATCAAGATCTGATAATGGTAAAGTTTTTATGATATGAGATAATGTTTTAAATTTTTCAAATGTTATATTTTTCCTTATACAATTACAATATAATTTAGCTAAAATTTCACTTTGCCTTTCTTCTTCAAGGCTAATTATAATACGAAACACTTTTTCCAATTCTTTACTAACAGTCTTTTTTGAAGTTAGTTTACTTGCTACATATTTTGATATTTCTTCATTAGTTAAAGTTTCTGCTTCTAGTTGCGTTAAAAATGCTTTTAATTGAGACAGCTCATGCTTTAAAAGCATTCTTTGTCCGAAAGTATAAATTTGACATAAATTTGAAGTGTGACCAATGAGATCTGAGAAATCTTCTAATGTATCAATATCAGGTAAATATTCTTTTAAAGGAGAATTTTGGATTTTATTCTTTATATTAATGATTGCATATTTTATTGTTTCTAAGTTTTTATTCATCAATAATCTTTCCTTTATTTTTTACTGAAATCAACGAATATTACCCGACCTTGTTTGCGAACGGGTCTTCGCCGTTTTCCGTTGTTTCATCTTTCTTATTTGCTTTAATATAATAATCTATACTATTTTCTATCGCTCCTTGCTGCTCGGCAGTAAGCTGGCGATATTTTTTTATTAATTCTTGTTCAGATATAGTGTAATCTTTAACAATATTTGCTTCATCGCCCAATATTAGTATAGTAGGACTAATATTTAAAATTTTTGATAGTTGGACAATGATTTCTAAAGGAATTTTACGTACTCCTTTTTCGTATCCTGCGTATGTTGATTGTGCGATATTAAGTTTTTGCGCAATTTGCGATTGTGATAGCTTTGAATTTTGACGTATAAAGGCTAATCGTCTACCAAATTCAATATAGATATTCATAGTAGTACTCCTTCCATGAATACAATTTAACACATTATAACGCAAATTGCAATTAAAAATTCAATAAAAGATTGACAAAAACGCATAATGCGTTTAACATAATAATTGAATAACGCAATTTGCGTTTAAAATATAAGTGCGATAAGGAGGTAAAAATGGTAAGAAGAAAAGTTGTATATATTTTCCCTAATTTAATAGCGGAAATGAGTAGGAACGGAGATAGCTTGCAAAGTGTATCTAATGAGCTAGGAATGAATTATCAAGCGCTATCTGCTAGGCTACGTGGATTCAAAAGTTTTGAGTTGCCTGAAATAACTTTTCTTATGAAAAAATATAGGAAAAGCTTTGAGTACCTGTTTGAGGTGTCTGATGAAAAAGCAGCAAAGGGGGCTTAGGAATGGAAAAATTAATTGATACAGCCATTAACGATTTGGAAAAAGCTGTCGCGGAATTAAAAGAAGAAAATAAGAAAAAATTCCCGGATTTTAATCCGAAAATAAAAAAGATAAAAAGCATTTTGCGTTTTATAAAATATAGCAAATATTAAAATGTATATGATTTAAAAGCTGACTGCGCGGGGTGACTGGGTGTATGGAAAAAGAAAAAAGCCCTGTAAAACAGGGCGGCAATAATAAATGTGTATGTAAAGCAGCTGTTATTGAAGTTATCGTAACAGAATCAGTAGTTGGAAGTGGTAGTGATGCAGACCCTATAAGAAAAATAGTTCAATATTGGAGCTTTGAAGGTGAATTGCTGGCTATTAATGACCCTATTAGTCGTTGTGGCAAGATTGTTTAGTGATAATTCAGCAAAGGAGGTTAGGGCTGGAAAAAGAAAAATCCCCATTATAGAGGGGATTTGAAGAGGTCAGGTAGTATTAATTATTTTTGTTTGTCTTGAGAAGCTTTTTTTACAATTCTTACTTTGTCACCAACAGATATTGGCTGATCGTCGATTGGGAGTGGTTGTATCTGATTACATGCGACATTCAAATCTGCTGCAGTTGTCTTATTTGAAATTATAGAAACTATACTGCTAGGCAGTGAGATATTTTTTTTCTCGTAGTTTTCGCAAACGGAGAGATTCTCGGCAGTATCAATTATTATTATTAGTGCTTTTCGTTGCGCTAAAGAACCGATTTGATTTCCGGTGTCTGGATCGAATACAGGATCAGGTTCTTCGAAGATTTCAAGTATATCACCTTTGGATAATCCCTGATTTTTTCCTGCGTTTATTACTACTGTTTCCATGTTTAGGATTCTTGCAATCTTAAAAATTTCGTTCATTTTAATTCTCCTTATAGAAAGTTGGTGAAATTATGAAAGAATATTGGCCTGCAATTTTGATGTTTGGGACTGCTATAGTTCTTGCTTTATATGTCCTTCTCGTCTCTTTGGCAAAGATTTTTGGAATAGTTTAAAAGAATCTGGGTTTCAATTGCTGTTATAAGACGGTTGTTGAAGTCGTGGATTATTTCATTTGCTTTATAACACCTTTCTTCTAGCAATTTATTGTCAGTCAATGCTTTATCGGCAGAATTTCTTGCCCATTCTAATTGCTGAGTTAATTCCTCAATTTGTTTATCTTTTTGTTCTAAGGACTTTTTTGTTTTATTATCTGTGATTTTTTTCCAAATATAAAAGAAGCCGCAAAGTGTAAGAAAATAAACGATGATTATTAGAGCAAATAATTTATTGGCACTATCGACAAAAGAAACAAGTTTTAATAACTCACCTAACAATAAAATCACTCCTTTGAAAAATTATAACATATTGGGAATAATGCTTCAACGAAGAAGAAAAGTAGGATGACGTGGATAGTAAAGAACGGAGGTTCGATATGGCTGATAAGTGTGTAAAAAAACACTTTATAAATACAGCTGTCAATTATAAAGCTGCTTGTGATGAGTTGGTTGATAAAAAAATGCCTGAATGTAGTTTGCAAAGACTGTCGGTATATGTAGAAACAAAAAAAGAGCTTGATAAAAAACTTCGAGATATTCCGGGCGGGAATAAAGAAATTATTAACAAACTCTATGCTGTCATTGAAGAAGCCATTATTGACGAATTAATTGTGGCTAAAAATTACTGGAGGGATGAATGTGAATGAATATTTTGAAAAAGAAGATGCCGAACTTGCAGAGAAAATGCAAGCTTGGCTACCGGAAGAAAAATATATTCTTTTGGAACGTCGTATTTTGATTACATTTTTGCGAGTAAATGCCAGGATAAATGCGGTTGAGAAATCTTCGATATGGATCAGAAGTTTAGAATGTGTGGGAATTGCTTTATCTGCTGGATTTATCGGTGCAGCTGTTGTAGCTGTTATAACAAAAATTTAACAATAACAGCGTAATCTATACATCAAAAAAAAGTAGAAAAGAGGGAATGGATATGTTTATTAAGGTTGAGGTTGATAACTTTGAGCAGTTCGAAAAAGATTTACAACGTGTGCATGAATTAGAAAAAGAGCTTAAAGAGTTACTCTCAAAGATGGGGTGGAATTTACGCTTGAAGATGAAAATTGACGGAGGAGAAAAGCAGTCAGCTTTAAAAGCTGACTGCGTGGAATGATTGGGGTATGGAAAAAGAAAGAGACACGCAAAAGTGGGATTATTGCAGCTTTTATATCGTATATTTGTGCAATTTAACAGTTATGCTTTTATTTCATGTGCAAAATGATTATCTATTTTTCTTTCTGCTAGTTGTTCATATTATATGCTTCCTAAAACTTTTAAGGTGGTAAGTATGAAAAAAGAAGAGGAGTTGCAAGAGCAGAGTTATAAAATGTTAAAAATTTTGACGGAAATAAGAAATGCTTTAGAAGTATTAATTATATGCGTAATATTTCAAGCAGCATATCTGAGAACGGAAGATTATTTTTATGTAGTAATAATGCTGGTGCTTTTTATTGGATATGCGTTAATTCGTCGGAAATAGGTGATTACATGACATTATTGCTGAAAAAAATGAAATGGAATTTGTATCGCAGTTTGCTTTTATGTCTTATTGGTGATGGAGCAGAAATTGTTTTGGATGTCAAAAAAGAAAAAGGGAAACATTACCGTGGTGTTTGGATAATGTTTCCCGAAAATGGGTTACTCACATATTGGGTTTATTTAAAATGCCAGAGGAACGCAGGAAGAATTAGTATAGTTCTTCTGAATAAGAAATTTTAGAAGCATTAATGATAAGAAGATAGGAGCTGACGATGGATATATGAAAAAAGTTCAGGACACGCATTTAAACATTGGCGGGCTGAATTGGCCTGTACTTATAAATGTAGAGCGGGTTTGCCGGGTGATGGTCGATTTGAGAAATAACATAGATTTAGGGCTAAGATACGTACTTGATTGCATCAAAGCGATCAATCGCAGAATAAAAGTGCGGAAGCGTGTCAGCTGCTGTTTTAAAATCACAGAAAGGTCTGAACGTAAAAATGCAAAATGCTGGAATAAAAGGAGTTCCGGCTGGTGCTGAAAGGTGGTGCAGTAAATGCAGCGTATGAGTTTGAGCAAGTTTTGTAAAATCTATGGCGCAAGTTATTATGATATGTTGAATTATTGCCAGCGTGGCTTGTTACCGCATAGTGGAGGCGGTAAACGCGGATGCCCGATCAGAGTTTGGGATGAAGATGTTATTGCTTTCTTGCGCGATCAGGATCAGCGACAGGCTGAGCTGAAGGCTGCGAGTATGAAAAACATGCAGCAGGCTGCAAATATAATCAGTTTTCGCAAAAATAAACCTAGTGATGAAAACAGATTTAAAAGCGATATTCTTGATCTTAAAAGTGAAACTAAAAAGCTTTTGGCAAAGCGTAGAGCTGCTGCACAATAGGGAGGGATGTAAATGAATAATGAAAAAGAAAAGAACGTATAGTGTTGACGCACTATACGTTCAAGGGTAGATGTAACTTCGCCAGTTCTCATCTACCCATTATTTTATCATAGTGGGGTGATATTGTGAAATACTTTTTAACTGTTTTAGGGTTGGCCTGCTGCTTGTGGTATTCGTTTTTTATGGATGAACCTAAGCAAACTGTTGCTGTAACTGTAACGGTGCAGGCGGGTGATACTTTGGAAGAAATAATTTACGATTTAAAAGAAACGTATGACGATCAGCGCGACTGGCGGGAGATTTGCGCACAGGCTGAAAGGGATAATGCTTTTGGACGCTATATTCTGCCAGGTGAACATATTATTTTTAATATGGAGGTCGCGGGAAAATGAAACCTGAATGCAATAACTGCCGGTGGAAAAATAAACGGTATCCGGGTGTTTATCCGTGCTGTGACTGCATTGGACTTAATACTTTGGCAAGCTATAATTTCTTTTGTTTTCCCGATCAGCTTAATATGTTCGGAGTTGCTGAGCTTTGCCATTGCCGGAGCTGTGGCCGGCGTGTGCATATGGAGTTTGGCGATCGTGGTTATAAGTATATTCGCTGTAAATGTGGAAATACCATGCAGGCAAAAGTAACTGTAGAAGAAATGATTCACCGCTGGAATAATCGTGCGCCTGCCCGGACTAAGATGTGGAGGACGAATGAATATGAAAGATAAGCGCTTCTGCTGTCGTTGTGAAGAAGTGTTAATGAATGGTTTTTATTTTCATAACAGTGAAGTTGGTATTTGTAATAGATGCGTAACGGATTTAGCTATTCAGCTGATTAAAAATGAAGATAAGGAAGTCATAAATGCGTTGAGTAAAAATATTGGTAGTGAAAAGGAAGGATGAATTTTATGGAATTGTATAAAGCACTGGAAACAATCAAAAATGAATGCACAAAACACACCGAATGTGTGGATTGTCCTTTGGGATTGGGTCATAGCTGTTGTGGCATTAATACAAATGGATTTCCGGCAAATTGGAATTTACAAAAGCCTGTTAATAAGTTATTTGTGGTAGAAACAATACATGCGGAAGAACGGTGATAGATATGGAAAATAATATTTTGAATAAAGAAAATGTTGCTGAACTGATGGAACTTTTGGCATGCAAACGGTACTACTCTGAACGTTTGGAAAGCGTGACTGAAATTAAAGAAAGAATGCAGTATGGGGTTACTTCTATTGAAATGCGATTTCACTATTTTAATAAAGAAAGTGGTAGGGCTGTTAATGATGGTATTAATTTTTGTAGCGATCTTAGTGAAAATAAACTGGAAGTTGCAAACATGCTTTCTCAACATATCCTTTCTGATATGGAAGCTGATTTGGAACTTCAAATTAGACGGCTGGAATCCTGTTTATGGGATAAATTTAGATATACAGAGGATGCGTTGCCGGAGAAAAGTGTTAAATAGAATATAGCTAAATAAAAAATATAAGGTGATGCTATGGCTGTTGAAATTTATGTTAGTTCTGAGGAACTCAAAAAAACTTTGGAATATGTTGCGCTGATTGGTGGCAATATGGCTTCCGGCAAAAAGCAGGATGATGATCTAAAACAAATGGCCGGCGCTTTGCGTATTGTAGCAGTAAGCCCACATGAAGATAATAATTATATGCTTATGTTCTGCCGGGCAGGAGCTGCAGAGCAGCTGACGTACAGAATGGAAGGAATAAGCAACGGCTGCGGTCAATCAGCTGATATTTGTGTTGAATGTAAACGCTTTTTGGCTTTGGCAAAAACTTTTACAGGTGATGTAAGGCTTATTTTTGCTGAAAAAGAGCTGCAGATCGTTGTAGAGAGCAGTCAATATAATTTAACGATACTATCAGCCCGCCTGCCTGAATTGAAGATACCTGAAGGCGGCGTGTGCCTTTCTACAGGATTTTTACAGGAAGCAATGAAGCATTGTAGTGCTGCTATTGCCAAAGACGCTGTTGGTGCAAGGGGCGGGATAGAAATAAATATTGCGGACGATGGCAGTGCCGTCTGCTGGAGTGCGCAAAATTCCTGTGTTGCAAAGTATGTAGTACCGCCTGCATGTTGCAATCAGGCTGTTAAATTGATCTTGCTGCCCTTGAATATCCAGCACATTGCAGAACTGGCTGAATTGGGTGAAGTTCGATTGGTCAGCAGTGCACAGGGTATTTTTGTTACTGCACCGCGCTTTGATTATATGTGCCAGTCAGTAAGCGGTAGCTTTCCTGACTGTAAAAAGGTGGCTGCGAGTAACAGCGAAACTAAGTGTATAACTATTAATAAAAGCAAGTTGCTGGCAGCTATTTCAAGAGCTTCAGTTATTGTTGGTGATGAAATAGGCAGTAAGATAAAAATTTGCAGTGACGCAGAGCGGCTATATATTGAAGCTGTCAGCATCGCTGGGACTGGTATTGAAAGTATTGCTTTGGATGCCGTTGAAGGCCAGGACGAAGATACAAATTATTTTTCGGCTGGCAGGCTGTACAGGCTGATATATAACTGCCGCGGTGATAGTGTTACTATTGGCAGTAATGGCAAGTATAAGCCGATTTTTGTGCGTGCTACAGGCAGCGATAGTTTTTATATAGTTGCATCCATGAAAGGTTAAAGGCTATGAGTGGATGGATAAAATTGCATCGTAAATTGCTGAAAAGCCGTGCGTGGTGTGGTGCGGATGCAGAAGGCAAGGTAATACTGATTACATTGCTGTTAACTGCCTGCCATAGTGTCACGCACTGGCAGATAACAACAGATAAAAACGCTGTGCTGAATCCGGGTGAATTGTTTATCAGCTACCGCCGCTTTGCTAAAAGCTGTGGCGTATCTTTAAAAAAGCTTACAAGTGAATTTAACCGTCTTGCCGTAGTCGGTTTTTTAGAATGCAGAAGTAAGCGTGAAGGTACGATCGTGCGTATCAAAAACTGGGAATGCTATCAGCTGGCGGATACACCTTTGGATACACTTTTGGGAACAGATTTGGAGACACTTGCGAATGCCGATACTGCAAGGGCTTCCAGTGAAAATATTGCCGCTGCGGAAACACCAAAGGGAACAGCTTTGGGCACATCTTTGGCGACACATAACAAGAATTATATATTATTAAAAAATAAATTAAACAACACTGACACGAACAAGAAGCTGCGCAGTGTTGCATCGGAACCTGAATTTGTGTCAGCTTTGCAGGAATACAATGCTGCTTTTACAAGTGCAAAACACAGGCTTGATGGCGATGAAATACAAATGCTGCAAGCTTTTGCTGTTAGTGCTAAAGCCGTATGGGTATTGCAGGCTGTAAGAGAGCTAAAAGCAGCTAACAGGGGTAAAGTGATTCGTAATCCGAAGAATTATCTTTTTGGCATACTTGGTAACTGGCTTACAGATGGTTTGCCAAATGACAATAAAGCTGCACAGCAGTCGCTGGATGATTTTTACAGACAGGAGGGCATAACGTGAATGTTATAACAAAGCAAAATGTTTTAAAAGCGTTTTACCAGTTTGATAAGAAAAAGATGCCGATCATGGAAATAAACGGTAAACTTTCTGCCAGCATGGATATTGCCATGCGCAAAAGGCTGTGTGATGAATGGCTGGTTGCGTTCCGTACTGTTGATGCCGTTGTATTCGATAAAGCAGCTGAGCTTGCCCTTGCTTCCTGTAAAAAATATCCTGATGAACTTGAAATGTGGGATTTCATCAGTCAGGCTGCAGAACTGGGCAATAATGAACCGGCAGAGGAAGAAGCTTTACTTCCAACACCGCCCGCTCCGAAAAAAGTACCGGAATATGTTCAAAAACCTCAACGGATTGCAAAAATAATAGAGTTGGCAAAAGCAGGCAGGTTTGCGGAAGCGGCGCAGTATTTCAAAGCTTCTGTCGAAGAAGATGAAATAATCTGCTACGCTAAAGAACATTGGCCGGAAGCAGAAGCTGAATGGATCAAGAAAAATAAAGACGAACTTAAAGAACTGGTTGAGCAGGAACATATCTGCGGCAAATGTATGTGCTTGAAAAGGTGCAGGACTAACGGCTACAGGCGTGTTGGCTCAATAGATAAATATACAGGCTTTTTGATTGTAAAGATGGAAATTTGCTCGATGAAAAGGATGGAAAAAAATGCAGGCATACAAAATTAATGGATTGCTGGTAAAAGTGGAACGGTGCGCAGCTGATATGTACATAGTCAGAAATATTCCGGGAGTTTTTGATGATCAGGTTGCTATTGGTGCGATCGTCCATAAAGAGTTAGCGCAAAAGTTTTTAGACAGCTACGCCGTGAAAAGCAGTGATAAAACATTGGACATCTTGGATGTTGACTTTGAAGAAAAACTTCCTGAAGGAATACGGTATTGCCGTGGTTGCGTATACTGGAACGGAAAAGGATGTGAAGCAGGTGATAAAGGCGTGTGATGAAGAAAAAAGGATGGCTGTACAGAAACTGGAAGAATATGCTTTGAACCGTGAAGCGCTTAAAGGTCTGCGCAGTAAGCTGAAAAGATTGGCAGACGCCGGTAAACCTGCTGTTGCTTCTGTTGCATCCTATGATGCGGCAGCTACCAGCACAACACCTTATCATCCTAGCATGATGAATATTGCTGAAGAATGTCAAAGGATACTTTTGAAAATAGCAGACAGGCAGGCTGAAATATTAATTATTGAAGATGCGCTGCAAATAATCAATAAAGGAATAAACTGTGAGCATTACAGCGATATTTTGATAATGCGCCATGTAGACGGCTATAGTATGGAGCGCATCACGGAGAAGCTGGGATACAGTTCAAGGCAGGCTATTTATAACCAGTACAATAAAGCTTTATCTAAATTTGCTAAGGCTTTGGAATGGACAAAATGAGGACAGATTTTTGCTTTTACCTGTGGTAATATGGTAGTGATAAGAAATGTAAAAACGTATTCGGCACTTGCAATGTTATATTGCAGGTGCTTTTTTATGCGTGAAATGAGGTGACAGCTTGCCAAACAGAATAAAGCGTGAATGCCGTAAGCTTGGCTGTCTTAGCCTGACGGATAATGCAAACGGTTATTGTGATAAGCACCAGCAGGAAAAATTCATGCGCTATGACCGTTATCGTAAAAGTGCTGCTCAGCGTGGCTATAATGCGCGTTGGCAAAGATACAGAAAAATATTTTTGCAGAAACATCCGATTTGTGCAAATTGCCGCAATGCGCCTGCGAGTGTAGTGGATCATATCAAGCCGCATAAAGGCGATTATGATTTATTTTGGGATGAAGCTAATCATCAGGCCTTGTGTAAACGCTGCCATGATATTAAAACTGCTACTGAGGACGGCGGCTTTGGTAATGATATTTTGAAAAAATAAAAAAATATTTTTTCTTAAAATTTTTACTCAGGGTAATCCCTTACGAGGGGTAGGGGGGTGCAATTTCCTGCAGCTTTTCACATCATACCGCACCGTACTCGAACTTTTGAAAAGTTCCCCTATCATATATTTTTTTGCAAATATTGATTGAAGGAGGTGATATTTATGCCGACACCGGCTCAAAGTGCTAAAGTTATGCTTTTTAACCGTGGCAATAAAACTGGTAAACATTATACAAAAACAGAAATTGAGAAACGGCAAAACGCAGAAGAAAAAATCAAGCGTGCTGAAGTAGTATTGAAAACACCTGCGTTTTTAAAAGAAAAGTCGTGTGCTGCGGCTTTGAAAATTTGGAAGGAAATTATCAAGGAAGGGAAAGAGATAGAGCTGTTTGACAATGTTGATGCACGCATATTGGCAAACTTCTGCCGCTATCAGGCTTTGTTTGAAGATGAAGCTGTGAAGATGTTCCCTGATAAAAAGAAATTAGATATGTATGGTAAGCAGGCTTTAAGCTATGCTGAAAAGCTTGGACTTACGCCAACTGCCCGCGCCCGCCTTGTTGTCAAACGTGCTAATGCTTTAAATGACGATGATGAACAGGATTCAATGATGGCATGACCTGTTATGATGATTTATTTGTGACTGAGCGCTATGCGCGCGAGGTCGTTGACGGACTGCGCCTTGTGTGTAAGCGGGAACGGCAGGCTTGTCAGCGACATCTTGATGATCTGGAGCGGCAGGGTACAGATAGCTTTCCTTATGTTTTTGATGAAAGCAGGGCAAACAGGATTTTTGACTGGTTTGAAAAATACTGCGTGCACGTGCGTGGCGTATATTCCGGGCAGCATATCCAGCTGCTGCCTTTTCAGTATTTCGACTTGGGCTGTGTTTTTGGCTGGGTACATAGAGAAACAGGCGCACGGCGGTTTACTAAAGCTTTTAATTTCCGCGCCCGTGGCAATGTCAAAAGCACTGAAATGTCAGGCGTTGCTTTATACGGCATGTGTGCTGACGCTATCTATCCGCCGGGTAAGCCTGAGCTGCGGCGCTTTGAAATGGCACCGGAGGTTGAATGCGCGGCCGTGGACAGGGAACAGGCAAGACGTGTTTGGGGTGATGCCTGTTCTATGGGTGAAGCTTCTGTAGAAATCAGTCAGAAGCTTATTATCAAGCGTACGCGGGTAGAGCATAAAACGCGTAAAGGCTGGATGCGGGCTTTGAGCAAACAGACGAAAAACAAGGATTCCGGTGCGCCGTGTATGGTTATAATTGACGAATATCATGCGCATCCGTCCTCCGAGATCGTTGACGTGCTGAAATCCGGCTTCGGCAAACGGCTGCAGTCTTTGCTGTTTATCATTTCTACGGCTGGTAAAGATGCAGAAAACAATCCCTGTAAGGCAGAATATGACCTGTGTTGCAAAATCTTAGATGGCGACACTGATGAGCCTATTGATGATTATTTCTGCATGATACGCGAACTGGAGGATGGCGACGATCCTTATGATATCAACGCTTTAGTTAAAGCGAATCCTGTGCTGCAGCATGAAACTGAATACAGCAAGCATTTGCTGAAAGAAATCGTAAGCGAGGGACGTGAAGCATTTGTAAGTAACGACCCAAAAAAGCTGCGCGAATATCTGACTAAACGCTGTAATTTGTGGCAGGACAGCAGTGAATTGAAATATATGGATGGCCTGATGCCTAAGTGGAAGACACTGAAGGTGACCCGTGATGAACTATATAAAATTATCAGCGGCAAGCGCTGCATAGTTGGTTATGACCTTTCAAAGCGCATTGATCTGACAGCTGCGACTTTCATTATTCCGCTTGATGAAAAGCGTGTAGCAGTAGTTTCGCATGGCTTTATACCTGAAGAAGCGGTAAAACGACATGAACAGACTGACCGCATAGCCTACAGGGAATATGCCCAGCGTGGCTACTGCACCATAACAGAGGGCGCAGCTGTTGATTATGATGTGATGAAGGTATGGGTAAAGCTTTTTGCCAATGAGCTGGATTTAGATATTGTAGAACATTGCTTCGATGGCTGGAACGCTTCTTATTTCATGCAGAAGCTGGAAGAAGAAGGGGAAACAGTTATTGAAGTGCGGCAGGGCATTCCGACTTTAAGCGAACCTACCAAAGAATTCAGGCTGAAAGTAGTGGAGGACAATATTATCCATGAAGGCAATGAACTGTTTGACTGGTGCTTGCGTAATGCGTATGCCTACACTGACAGCAATGAAAATATCAAATTGAGTAAGAAAAATAAAGATGATACGCAGCGTATTGACTTAGTTGCTGCCGGCATAAATGCTATGGCGCGCTTGCCTGCATTTTATGAAGAATACGGCGGCACTGGCGGCAGTTCCGGCGTTCGTTTTTTGTGAGGTGATGGAATGGATAAGGAAGATAAGGCTATTGTCATACTTGTGCTTTTGGGTATGCTGCTTGTCGTGACCGGTATTGCACTGATCAGCATACCGGCCGCTTTAATTGTCGCCGGCGTACTGTTGGTTGCTGTGGCAGCCAATATTGCCAGGCGAAAAGTAGAACAAACAAAAAAATGAACGGCTGTTTCCTTGTGGGAATGGCTGTTTTTATTTTACCTGAAGGGAGGTGAAATAAAAGATGGGTGATACGATACGCAGCCCGGCAGGCCTGCTGGTGGGTGCTTTCAAAAATCTCTTTGCACCGGGTACTGCAAAGAGTGCAACTGTAAGCAGCCAGTTTCGCCTTACACCGGGAATGATACTGAACGGAGTGCAGCTTAATAATGTGACTGCCATGCAGTATAGCGCAGTATGGGCTTGCATCCATGTACTGGCTGAAACATTTGCCAGCTGTAAATGCTATTTGTATCAGAAGCTGCCTGACGGCAGCAGGCGCAGGGCTGTTGAAAATCCGCTGTATGATGTGCTGACATATGTTGCTGCACCGAATATGCCGGCTTATTATCTGCGTGAAACTATGCAGTATCATGTGCTGAGCGGGGGTAATGCTTATGCTGAAAAAGTATTGGACAGCAAGGGAGAAGTTACGCAGCTGAACATGCTGCTACCTGTGAATGTGCTGCCGGCACAGGACTATAACACTGGTGAGATTTATTACAATGTCAATGACCGCGGCAAGCTGTATAAGCTGCCCGCGGAAAAAATATTGCATATTCCGGGGCTTGGCTATAACGGTGTTATTGGTTATAGTCCGCTGGCAATGGCGCGGCGTGCTATCAGTTTAGGCATGAGCAGTGAAGAACTTGGCAATAAATTTTTTGAAAATGGCGCATTGGCAACTGGTGTTTTGGAAACTGACAAGCCTTTGAAAGAAGATGCCTGGCAGCGTTTGAAAGAACAGTTTAAGGCTCGTTATGAAGGCAGTAGTAATGCCGGATCTACGATGATCTTGGAAGGCGGTATGAAATTCAATCGTATTTCTGTAAATCCTGAAGAAGCGCAATTTTTGGAAACACGCAAATATCAAACTGAAGAAATAGCACGCTTCTACCGTGTTCCGCTGCATCTTATTCAGAATTTGGAAAAGTCAACGTATTCCAATATAGAGCAGCAGACGATTGACTTTTATCAGAACACAATGCTGCCGTGGTTTGTGCGCTGGGAACAGTTTATGAACATGCGTTGTTTAACGCGCCAGCAGCGGCAGGAAGGTTATTACTGTGAATTTGATATGCTTTCCATGCTGCGTGGTGATAATCAAAGCCGTGCTAACATGCTGCACCTTATGCGGCAGGATGGCATTATCAATGCCGATGAATGGCGTGAGCGCGAGAACATGAATCCGCTTCCTGACGGACAAGGCAAAACAGTGTTTATTAATGGCAATATGCTTCCTGTTGAGGAAGCTGCCAAAAAGAAGGGGGCGAATAAAAAATGAGCATGGAATTGAAAGCCTGCCGTGAAGCGTTGAAAAGTGGTAATAAACCTGCTGCGGATGATCTTCTGTGCGTCAAAGCGTTTTCGATGGAGCAGGTTAAGGCTATCGAAGAAAAAGACGGCCGGATTATCTGCGATTTTATATTATCTAATGGAGCTGTGGACAGAGATTTTGACACCGTAAATCCTGACGGCTGGGAGCTGGAAAACTTCCGCAAAAATCCTGTTGTATTGTGGATGCACGATATGTGGAATTTGCCTGTGGCTAAATCTTTACTGGAGAAAGTAGAAGACGGAGAACTTATTGGCCGGGCTGAGTTTACCAGTAAAGATGAAAATGATTATGGTTATATGGTTGGGCAAATGTATAAGCTGGGCTTTTTACATGCGGTCAGCTGCCGTTTTCGTGGTATCGAATGGAAATGGACAGAGGACGTGAACCGGCCTTATGGGGTTGACTTTGTGAAACAGGAGTTGCTTGAATACAGCTGCGTTACTATTCCGGCTAATCCTGATGCTTTGCTGAAAGCAAAAGCTGCCGGTGTTGATGTAAGCCCTGCTGTACAGATGGCTGAAAATGTTTTAAGCAAGAACAGTTTTGACGCGCTGGCTAAAAGCATTGCTGAACGTGTTTATGCTGCTGTCAGTAAGAAAATGACTGTGGTTGATCTGCATGATGACCGGCTGGCACAGGAAAAAATGAAAGCAATGCAGATGCGGTTAAATTTGAACAAAAATAAAGGGGGACTAAACTAATGAACATGCAAGAGTTATTACAAAAACGTGCTAAAGCTATCAAGGCACAGGAAGAAATCATGTCTAAAGCAGCGGGTGGTTTGACTGCTGAAATGGAAAAGAATTTTGAAATTTTGCAGCAGGAAATTTCTGAATGTGACAGGCAGATAAAAATGCTGGAACAGGTTGATGAAAATACAAAGAAAAATTATGGCGGCAGCGTTTTTGGAAATGGTGGCCCGGCTGTACATATTGACCCGGTCAAGGATGGGGCTAAAGATAACGGCGGCTTTAAAAGTTTGGGTGAAGTGCTGCACGCTATTAAATATGGCGATAAAAAAGGCCGCTTGGAAAATCTTAAAGCACAAAATACTGCTGATGGCGCAAGCGGTGGTTATTTGATCCCTGAACAATTTTCGGATGAGCTTTTAATGGTTGGGGAAAAACGCAGCCTGATCCGTCCGTTTGCTTTGGTAATCCCGGCAGGAGAATATCCGGACGCACCGATCAATATGCCTGCATTGGATTATACTGCTGGCAATGAAGGCGGTGTGACTGTTAAATGGATCGAAGAAGGTGAGGAGAAGCCTGAAAGCAATGCAAGCTTTAGAAATGTTGAGCTGAAGCCTAAAGAAGTTGCCGGCTTTATTACTGTTACAGATACGTTACTGCGTAATGCGCCTGCTTCGTCTACTATTTTTGGGCAGCTTTTGAGTAATGCTATCGTACGTGCAGAAGACAGAGCTTTTATCAATGGTAATGGAATGGGCAAACCGCTTGGGTTTGCTACTAACGGTAATGGTGGCAAGCTGGTTGTACAAAGGGAAACTGCGGGTAAAGTTACGACTAATGATGTGGCCAATATGATGGCAGCGTTTCCGCCTGAAGATATTCCTGATTCTATTTTTCTTGCCAGCAGCACCATTTTGGCAGATTTGATTAAATTGCAGGACGCTTCCGGCAGATTTGTTTTTGTGCAGGGTGATCTGACTAAGGGTATTCCTACAACATTAATGGGGATGCCTCTTTTCCTGACTGGCATGAACGCTTCTCGTGGTAATACAGGTGACTTGCAGCTGGTCAATCTGAAAAAATATTTGATTAAAGATGGCAGCGGTATTTATATCAGCATGTCTGAACATGTCAAATTTACCAGTAATCAAACGGTTATCAAAGCCTTCCGCAATGTGGACGGCAAGCCGTGGGTAAATGCTCCGTATATGCTTGACAGCGGTGTACAGGTCAGCCCTTATGTATTGCTTGGCGGTACTACTGCGGCAACTACGCCGATCAGTGACTTGACAGCTGCAGCTACCGGCAGCAATGTAAAATTGACTTTTACTGCTGCTAAAAATGCTAATTCCGTTAATATCATGCGCAGTGATGATGGCGTAACTTATCAGCGCATTAATGTGAATGCTGTTTCGGTCGATGCGGCTGAATACACGGACACTAATTTGGCAAACGGAACTTACGGCTATAAAGTAGTTGTAACCGGTGGCGATAATGCCGGTGTGTCTAATGCTGCAACTGCTACTGTAACCGGCACAGCTGCTGCAAACAAAACTGCTTCTGCACCTAAAGAATAATCATGCGGTTAAAAGTGATTGTTCCGCCTGCAAGTGAGCCGGTAAGCCTTCAGGAGATGTGTGCCTATTTACGGCTTGACTGTGATGAAGAACAATCTTTGATAGGGCAGCTTATAAAAGCTGCCCGTCAATATTGTGAGGATTTTCAGCACAGGGCGTATTTAAGGCAAACGCTGGAATTGGTTGACAGGCCAATGAATAATATTTTAGAACTTCCGCGTAGTGAAAATCTGCATGAAGTTTTAAGCGTGAGTAATGCAACTTTGAATAATGTTGGATATACCGTTGTTCAGGATTTGTTGGCACGACTTTGTTTTACTGCTGAAAAAAATAATGTGACTGTCAGGTATGTAACTGGCGTAGAAGATGCTGCCGGTGTGGATGAACAGGTAAAGCTTGCAATCAGGATGCTTGTTGCGCACTGGTTTGAAAATCGTACTGCCGTAAGTTTTGGCAATACGATACCGCGTGAAGTTCCTTTGGCGGTGAAAGCATTATTGGAACCGGGGAGGATCATAACATTATGAATCCAGGAATGTTGAAGCACAGGATCGCTTTTTTACAGAAATCCGAAACAGTGCGTGACGAATTGGGCGGTAAGATGCCAGCAATGTATTCTGAAGCTTTTAAACTGTGGGCAGCTAAAAGTGAACGTCCTGCTTCAAGGCGCGAGCTGATGGGAGAGCATGTAAATTATGTGCCTGTGTTTTTTACAGTTCGCAGGTGCAGCGGCGCGAAAATGCCTGATGTAACCATGCGCATTCGGTGTAAAAATCTGATATATGAACTGCTGAATATTTCTGATCTGGATAACGGTTATCTGGAAATTGAAACAAAGCTGGTAAAACCATTATGAGCAGAAGCATGCGCATGTCTGTTGAAGTCGAGGGACTGGACGAAGCCCTGCGGCGCTTGAAAGCGTATGATACAAAGTCAACCGAAAAAATTTCAGAAGCTATCCGGCTTGGCGGACAAAATATAGGTAAAGAAGCACGCAGCCGTGTACCGCGCAGAAGCGGCAAACTGCGTAAAAGTATACGCACAAGGTTCGACAGTACGGCTATAACATCTACTGTCCGCACTAATGTGCCATACGCGCATCTTGTAGAATTTGGTGCAGCAGCTGCTACAGTACGGCCGCGCAGCAGAGCAAGAAAAGGCGGAAAACCTAAACTGGCTTTGCGGATTGATGGCAGAGGTTTCAGACGTTTTGTGCATAAAAGCAGTAAGCCGGGAAAAGGTGTAGTCCATATTCCGGCACGGCCTGCACGTCCCTATATGACACCTGCTTATCAGAGCGGCAAGCCGAGGATCGAAAATGATATAAAAAAAGTGTTAAGGGAGATGCCTAAATGATTAGAAACGTGCCTTTAACAGCTGTGCAGGCCGCTGTATATAAAGTGTTGAACAGGTGTATCAGCGGCTATAATGTCTATGACGACAGCACGCCTTTTGAAGATGGAGAACTTGTAGACAGCAGGTATTTGGTTATTAGCGAAACTACAGGTAAACCGTCAAGTGCTAAGCATGATTGCCCTGTTTGGGAGGTTACGGTGAATATCAATGCTTTCAGTAATTATCATGGAAAAAAAGAACTGGATGAAATGCTTGACGATATTGTACAGGTTTTGACCGGTTCTGCTGAGCTGGAGCAGATTGATATTAAAGGTTATTATTTTCATGGCTTGGAAATTGATATGGTGGAAGCCTTCAAGGAAGAATATGAAGATGGGACTGTCTGGCAGCATGGCGTTTTACGTGTCATAGTAAAAGTTGAACAAAAAGAAATGTAGGAGGTAGAAAATAATGAATGAAATTATCAAAGCGGCTAATTTCCCTATGCAGCCAAACAAAAGTCAAACGCTGGCTGGTAAAAGCCTGCTGTTGTTTTTGAACTATGGTGAAGGCGCTACTGTTGAAAATCCTAAATGGGGTTTAGTCGGCGGACAGCGTAATTCGCCGCTTTCCATGAGCGGGGACGAAATCGACGGCAGCGACAAAGCAAGCGGCGGCTGGGGTGAAAGCCTGCAAGGGACTAAAAGCTGGAGTATTGAGCAGGAAGGCGTTTATAAAGTAAATAATGAAATGCTGGATGCTTTGAAATATGCCTTCGTGAATGATATTGCAGTGCATATCATGCGCCTTGATAAATATGGTAATGCTGTAAAAGGTTTTGCGAATATCACGGAATTCAGCGACGACAATCCGCATGATGATGTTGCTACTGTTACCATGACGCTTAGCGGCATCGGAAAACCTGAATTTGTTACTAATGAGCCTGACCCTCGCAACACAGCAAATGCGATCTCTGACCTTGCTGCTACATCTGAAAGTGCAGGGACAGTGAACCTGACCTTTGCTGCACCTGCTGGTGCTGCTGCTGTTGTTTTACAGCAGAGTGAAGATGGAACTGAATTTACGGATACGGATGTAGCGATTGAAAACACTGCGACCAGCGCAGAAGTAAGCGGGGTAAAAGCCGGCAAGGCGTACTTTCGTCTAAAGGTAAATGGCGGCGACAAGAACGGTTATAGCAATATTGCTACTGTGACAGTATCTTGAACGCTGCCGAATAATAAGAAATATCAAAATAATAATTAAAGCAGGGCTGTCAAAGCCCTGCTTTTTCTATACCAAAGGAGCGATGAAAATGAGCTTAGACAGAAGTGTGACGATCAATTTAGGCGGCAAAGAAAGAAAAATCAAGTTTAATGCTTTGGGTGTAAGTCAGCTTGAAAGGATGCTGGATGACCACAATGTTTACAAAATGGTAAACGGCGGCGTTATTGCTTTAGGCGATTTGGCAAAATGCCTATATGTCGGATTGGCTGCGTATGACAAAAAAGTTACTATCCAACAGGTTTATAACTGGATGGATGAGTGGCTGCTGGATAACAGCAGTGAAAGTTTGCAGACACTTGTTATCATTGCCTTGAGCAAAGCGGGTGTTTTTGGGTTTGCAAGGAAGGTGCTGGAATCTGAAAATAATACGCTGGAAATTGAAGCGCCGCCTGATGATGAAGAAGTGGGGAAGTAACAAAAAGCTTTACAGAACTGCTGGATGAACTTTTGCCGTGGTGTTATGGTGAATTGAATTTAAAGCCGTGGGAAGTAGAACGGTTGTGCCTTGCAGATATTTTTTTGATGTTGGACGGATGGCAGCGCAGAAATGACCATTTGGAAGATATTGTTATCAGCTGGATCACATACCCAAATGTTTGCATAGCTTCAGGTAAAAAGAAGCGTCCGGAACTGAAAAGCTTTTTTGCACACAGGAAAAAGCGTAATTCCTCTAAAGAACAATCTGAGATAGCGCAGGATCTTTTTGAAGAATTTGGCTATGAATAGGAGGTGAAATGATGGCAGAAGTAGCACGTTTACAAGTAGTTATTGGCGCACGGATAAATGGATTTAATAAAGAAATGGGTGCGCTGCAGAAAAACGTTAAACGCACCTTTGCCAGTGATAACTTAGGCATAAATAAAGGCGCGTTAGGTGTTATTGCCGGTGTAGGTGTAGCTTTGGGGGCTTTGGGCCTTGCTTCAGTAAAAGCTGCCGGGCAGATGGAGCAGACACGGATTGCTTTTACTACACTTTTGAAAGATGGCGAGAAGGCAAAAAGCTTTTTAAGTGAACTTGAAAAGTTTGCGGCCAGTACACCATTTGAATTACCGGGCGTTTTGGATGCTTCTAAAAGGCTTCTTGCTTTCGGATTCAGTGCGGAACAGGTAATTCCTATATTGACTGCTGTAGGTGACAGCGCAGCGGCCTTGGGTATAGGTGAAGAAGGCATTCAGCGTTTGACTTTGGCAATAGGGCAGATGCAGGCCAAAGGCAAGGTCAGTGCAGAAGAAATGCTGCAGCTTGCTGAAGCCGGTGTTCCGGCATGGGAAATGCTGGCAAATAAAATCGGCACTGATATACCTACAGCTATGGATAAAGCCAGCAAAGGGCAAATATCTGCGGCAGAAGGCATTCAGGCTGTTATCAGCGGCATGAACAGTAAGTTTGGTGGCATGATGGAACAGCAATCACAAACTGTTAATGGTATTATGAGCAATATTCAAGATAGTGTTACTCAAACCATGGTTGTTATTGGTGATGAACTGATTGAAGCTTTTGATATTAAAGCTGCTTTGAAAGGCGCGCAGGACGCTATCGGCGAGTTTGCGGATAAAGTTAAAACTATGGGGCTTTCTAATGCTATCCGTGATTTGCCTGTATGGTTTACTGGTTCTATGGCTGTTATTGCCGGTGCGATAATGGGTGTGGCTATACCGGCTATAGTTGCGCTTGTTGGCACTTTATATACACTGGGTGTAGGTGCTGGCATAATTTCTGCACCGTTTATTGCTGCGGGTGCAGTTATAGGCGGGGTAGCTTATGCCATATTTGAAAATTGGGATTGGCTTGTAATTCAATGGGAGTATTTTTGTGACACTATGGTTATTGCCGTTGATGGAGCAACGGCAGAAATACAGAACGCTTTTGCCGGGGCTGTAATGTTTGCAGCGAATGCTTTGGATAAATTATTTTCTATTGTCAATGTCAGCAGTGATTTGGCAGTGCAGGCAAAAGAATGGGCGGCTAATACACAAAAAGCGGCACAGGCTACTATCGAAGCTGCAAAAGCTAATCAGCAGCTGGCGGACAGTAATAAAGTTAAGCAAGAGTTTCGTGTTTCGTCAATCAATGCACCTACTGAACAAAGTTCGGGCATTAAGATTGCTTCACCTGATGCGTTAGGTTTAACGAGTGGTTCAACAAAAGCAACAGGTGGCAGTAAAACGGGTGGTAAAAATTCCGGTATAGACAAAATCAGCCGGGAAATAGACAGGATCAATGAGCAGCTTAATACTGCCAAAGAGAAAACTTTGGATATGCAGCGTGATTTTAATAACTTCACGATGGAAATTAAAATTGGCGGGTTAAGTGAATTCGATCAGGTATATGCCAATATTGTAAAAGAACGGGATCAGCGTATAGCTGCCGTTGATGAGTGGAAAAATAAATTTGCTAATGCCGCAACTGAAGCGCAGCAGTTATATGAACGTGCCATGAAAACCGGTGATGATACAGTTATTGCCAATGCGTTAGCAATGCTTGAACAAAGAAAGGCTGCACAGGTTACTGCAGAGCAGGAAGCTGCTGCATCTCAAATTCAGATCAACAAAGACATGAATGAACAGCTGATGTCACAGGCTACGTTGCTGCAGGCTTTTAAGGCTGATTTGGATGAAATGCAAAAGCAGGGCGAACTGGAACGGTATATTGCTTATTTGGATGAAGAAAAGGCTGCCTTTTTACAAAATCAGGCTGAAAAGCAGGAATTGATGCAGCAGTATTATGACTGGCGGCTTGAAGCTGAACAGTCATATGCAAGTTTTGCACTGGAAGCAGCTAATACTTTAAAGGATGGGCTGGCACAAGGTTTTGCTAATGCTATTGTTGATGGGCAGAATTTTGGAAAAACTTTGCAGAATTTGGGCAAAGAAATTGTAAAAATGTTTCTTCAATGGCAGGTACAAAGAATGGCTGCCGCTGCTCTTAGCAAAATGATGATGGGACAGGAAACTGCTGCTGTAGCAGCACAGGCGGCTACAATGGCGACATCACTTGCGCCTGCGGCGTGGCTGAAACTGGTTGTTGAACCGGGCGCGTCTGGAATTGCTACGGGTCTTTTAACATCCGGGTTGAGTGCTGCCGCTGGTATTGGAACAGCAAGCAAAACTCTTACAAGTTTTGGCGGCGGAATTCAGGAAATGAGTAAGTTTGATTTTGGTGCAAATGGACTTGGTACAAAGAACTTTGCTGCCGGTGGCGTTGTTACTGCGCCTACTCATGCGCTGATTGGTGAAAAATCTTATCCTGAAGCGGTACTGCCTCTGCGCAGCAGCGTATTGCAAAAGATCACCAGCTTTTTGTTTGATGGCGTGGACTTTGGAGCTGCTTCAGGTGATGGTGCCAATGTTGAAATAATTAATTATGGTGATATTAATACCGGTGCTGATTACGATACCTTTATGGATGACATTCAATATTCTTTAGCTATGGGTGTGCGGGGGTGATGAAGTGACGATCATAAGACGTGAATATTTTCCTGTACGTAAGCAGGTAAAGCCTACAGAACAGCTTATTATCAATGGAACTGCCCTGCCATATGCCTACAGCTTTGACGGTGCTGCTGATATCACTGTGCGTGCTAAAAGCGAAAAGCGCGGTTACAGTCACGGCAGCACTATTTCAGGTGATGGCTTTATTGACGGTAAAAAAATTACTTTAGGCTTTGTTATTGAAGGCAGTACGCCAGCTGAACACGATGCCAAGCTTAACGATCTGTATCAGCTCATGTATCAGCGTGACTATCAGCTGCATGCTGGATATGATCGTGGATATTACAATATTGCCTGTATGTATAGTACAAAAGAAAAATGGATCAAGGGATTTAAAGGTCGAAAAGGTGAGGTTGATATAACTTTGCTTTTAGCTGATCCATTTAGGTATGCAAACAGTGAGGCTGAAGCAGAATTTAATTATGCTGATTCTGTGAAGGAAGCTGAAATGTTTATATATAGTAGCGGAAGTATAGAAACACCTTTGGAAATAGAATTAATTCCAAAGAATACGATGAATGACATTACTATTACTCATATTGAAAGTGGTTATAGCATGCGCATTACAGATACACTTTTAACTAAACCTGCGACGCTTATTATAGATACTAAGGCTGGTACTGTCAGGCGCGGGGCATATAATGCGATAAATACTTTCAGTGGGCAGTTCCTGACCGCTCAACCGGGCGAAAATACATATAAGTTTACTGGTGCAGCTGGAACAATAAAAATTCGTTGGCGGGATAGGTGGCTGGCATGAATTTACGTTTTGGCAGTAAACTTTTTGGGCGTTATATTTGGGCAGTGTCTGTCAAAAAAAAGAGCGGGCCGGGACCTGGTCCTGATCCTTCGGATGTAAAATATTTGCCTGACTATGTTCAGGTTATTTTTTATAACAAGGATGGTACTAAAACAGTGATATTTTCAAGAGATACAGAAAATAATCCGTTTAATAAAATCGAGTTTGAAAATATAAAAACAGGCTGTGGCAGTGCAACGCTTAATTTCAAACAGTTTCCAAGTTTTGCGGAAATAAGCTACGGACAGCGGATTGATATTTATTTGTTTGCTGATAAGCGGCCGTGGTACAGCGGGCATGTTTTAACGCGTCCTGACAGCGGTGGTACTGGAACAGATTATAAAATAACTTGTTATGGTTATTTTGATAAGCTGGAAAAAGTGCTTATTTTTGGTACTTATGAGAATCAGGAAATAGCAGATATTGTGCGGAATATTTGCAGACAGATTGAAGCTAAGACTGGTATTGTCTACAACGATAACAAAATATATGACGTCGGCTATGACATAAAGAAAATAGTTTTTGATGGTGTGAGTGCAAAAGAAGCATTGGAACAGCTTTCAGAGTTTGCCACAGATTTTGTTTATGGTGTGGATGAGTATCGGGAATTTTTCTTTAAGCCTCGCGTGGATGAGATCAATGAGGAAGCACGTTTTTGGGTAGGGCCACATATTGACGGATTTGAACCGACACAAAGCATTGATAAGATCGTAAATTACGCGCGTATCAAAGGTGCTGCCATTGACGGTGATGGTGAAAGCTGGCTGGTAACTGTTGAGGACAAGGAAAGTCAAGACTTATACGGTGTATCTGAAGAAGTGTGGACGTTGCCAACTGCTTATACTGCTGATGATGCTGAACGCTGGGGGCAGTCGGAACTTGCAAAATATAAGAATCCTGTTCTTTCTGCAAAGGCTACAGGCGTTAAGTTAAATTACCCTAAGCCGGACGGTGTTTTTTGGGTACGGCGTTTATCTACAGATGGGCAGGCGCTTATAACTGACAAGGAAGGTAAAGGACGTAAGTATCCAATAACAAAGTTAAAATATACGGTCAGTGGTGAAAAAGGTATTGATTTTTCTATGGAGTTGGGAGAACCTCCGTATCCGCCTACAGCAAAGTATTTGCTGGATATTGAGCGTAATGCCCGTAACAATGAACTTTTACAGCAGGCTGCTAATACTCAGCTTGTTAAATGATGTGAGAAGGATGTGATGATATGGCAGCTCCAAGTAATATACGGATAAATCCTTTTATTGGTGATGGCGGGACTACAAACTATGTGGATTTTACAGAAGTTCATATAATTCCGGCTGCTAGTCCGTTTGTGGTGCGGCTAAATGAAGTGCCGCAGAAGAAAGATCCTAGCAATATGAAAGTCGTTTATATGAATGAAGCAACAGGTGCGCCGACAACGACAGCTTTGACTGAGGTTGCGGCAACGCCGGGAGCAGGTGAATTCCGACCGGATTATTCGACTAATGCAGCTAGTGATGAAGATTGGAATACCGGCTTGATTGAATTTTCCAGCGCAGATGCAGGTAAAAGCATTCAGGTAAGTTATACCGGAATGGGAACGCTTGCAGGTGTGAAGAATAATCGTTTCCCGTCATGGTGGCTTAATCGTGGCGATGGTAGCGATGGAGATTTTGCACCTGAGAATAATACTACAATAAGCGGGATAAAGAAATATCGCCGAGTTTTTATAAAATCTGGTGTAACAGTTACCGTTGACAGATATGCACGAATACATTGTTTAGGTGCGGTTATTGTTAATGGTAATATAAACGCCGTAGGTATGGGATCTGTGGGAGGAATTGGCGGTTCAGGTAGTAGTATTGGTGGCGAAAAAATGGATGGAACGAATGGTCAAGATGGAAACAGTAGTGTAGGTGGTTATGGAGTTGGTGGTTATGGAGGTGGCGGACAAGGCGCCGCGGGGGGAACAATAGAAAGAACTGATGTAATGATTGATTCTTATTTTTGTATCGCAAGAGGCAGCGGTGGAGGAGGTGGTGGTGGCCGAGGCGGAAATGGTGGAAATGGTGGTAATGGTGGTGGTGATATTATAATTATTGCTTCTTCAGTTAAAGTTGGTGGATTGGTGAGCGTGGATGGAATGAAAGGATTCGATGCTACTGGTGAAGGTGGCGGAGGAGGTGGTGGCGGAGGGGGACGTGTTTGTATTGTCGCATATAGTGTTATAGGGGCAGATAGGATAACTGCAGCAGGTGGAGCTGGTGGATCTGGAAATGGTGGCGGCGCCCAAGGCGGAAATGGGATAAGAAATATCGTTGAATTAGGAGCAATATAATGATTTGAATATTTGATATAAATTGAGGTGAATTTAATGCTGACAATAGATGGCAAAAAAATATCTTTATCTAAAGGGGATACTTTTGATGTAACTTTTGCTGTTAATGGATATCTACTGAAAGACGGCGATAGCGTTATATTCAGCATAAAGAATACGGCTAATAGCAGCAATGTTCTTATGAAAAAAATATATACAACATTTATTAATAATAAAGTAAGAGTTCAGATAAGTGCCGAAGAAATGGAGAGTTTAACGATTGGAAGTAAAGTATATGATTTGGTTTGTATTACAGGTGATGTTAAAGTAACACTGAATTATCCAGCGAATTTGGTGATAAAAGAGGTGGTACATAATGAGTGATATTTCAAGAAATGAAATATGCTTAGATGTAGAGTTGGAAGGTGCTATTCCTATGTCTGTTCCTCCAGCAGATGCTTATATTCTATATGTTGAGCGTGCAGAGAATGCTGCTGCCTCAGCAGAAAGCAGTAAGACAACTGCAGCAGCCAGCGCGTCAGCAGCAAAGACAAGTGAAACTAATGCGGCCAATAG
>ERZ831773.666-NODE-666-length-43723-cov-12.499977_pt1 | contig 43723 bp, 30 predicted proteins | sample MGYA00519696_ERZ831773 | MGnify/ENA primary metagenome ERZ831773 (study PRJEB31850, sample SAMEA3708720) | human gut metagenome | biome: human gut; feature: human-associated habitat; material: faeces | place: China | collected 2014 ...
CATTCCGAACAGAGAAGTTAAGCCTCGTCACGCCGATGGTACTGCGTAACAGTGGGAGAGTAGGTAGCCGCCGTTTTTTATGAAGCCCCTTCAGTAGAAATACCGGAGGGGCTTCATCTGTTTATAAACTTTGCAGGATGATTACTATGAAAAAAATAAAAGAGAGGGCTTCTGTTTGTGAAACGAGGGTGGACGTGCGGCAATTACCTATCACTCCATAATTCTGATTGTTCATAACGCTTGTTTTTATTTAGTTTTCAATAAGTCTCTGAAAAAGCTGAAAGCGGAAGTCAGGCGGTTTCTGACATAGCTTTTCGTTGTGTCGGTGTTTTTTTGCTTTCTCAGCATGGATTGCAGGAAAGGAAGTACATCAGATTGTGCGGGCAGATTGTAGTTGGCTGCTTTTGATACGTTGCCTATCTTAATGGTGACCGCTTTGGCCGGAAGAGCTTGGAACATATCTTCGTCCGTTGTGTCATCTCCCATTGCCATAACGAAATCATAACGTCTGTTAGCCAGCAAACGCTCTACTTCCGAGCCTTTGTTGCAATCCGGTGATTTGACTTCAACCACTTTGTTCCCTTGTAGAATTTGCAGTTTTTGCCGAGTACAGATCGAAACCAGTGCATTGACGAGTTGCTGTGCTCTCAGTGTGCCGAGCCATGCGTCGCTTTCTCGGTAATGCCATGCTAATGCTGTCTCCTTTATTTCCAGATGTGAACGGGGAGTTCTGTCTACAAACATTTGCAGGATAGAAAGAAGTCCTGTCCCCCATTCTGTCTTCTTAATCTTTTTGTGCCAAACCCCGTTTTCTTTATAGAATGCTCCGTGTTCGGCAGCCATAGATACGGGAAGGAGGCCAAACCACTTTTCCAGAATAAAGTGATCCCGCCCGCTATTGATGACTATATGATTGGCGGGATCACTGGCTAATTGTTGTAGAATAGAAATAAGTTCAGGTGTAGGTTTGGCATCTTCGGGACGTGGCTTGAGTGCTGTCAGTGTACCGTCGTAATCCAGCAATATCAGGCGTTGTTTTGCCTGATTGTACTTGAGCTTGATTTGGGCGATAGTGGTGGGCACGATACGTTTTTTCCGTAGCGTATCATTTTGGATACACGTCGTATTCAGTCCGTTGATGAAGTCGGTAGCCCATTTATTGACAGTTTGTACGGATAAAATGGCTTGCATTCGTTGTAAACGTGCCCTTTGATCTTCTTCGGGCATTTCAAGTGCCTGGCAGATGGCGTGCTCTATCTGTTCCGTATCGTTCGGGTTGATTTGGATAGCATCTGTTAATTCTACGGCGGCACCTGCCATTTCGCTGAGGATAAGCACACCCGGGTGATCGCATTTGGCGGCTACATATTCTTTGGCTACCAGGTTCATACCGTCACGTAGCGGGGTGATCAAAGCAATGTCGGCAACATAATACATGGCGGTCAGTTCTTCCAGCGAGAAGCCATGGTAGAAGTAGCAGACAGGGGTCCAGTCCATTGTGGAGTAGTGTCCGTTAATGGAACCTATCTCTTCATCGATTTTTGTTTTTAATTCTGCATAACTGCCTACATGGTCGCGTGAGGGGACAATGACCATTGCCAGAGTCACTTTGCCATAATATTCGGGATGACGTTCGAGAAAAGTGGAGAAGCCATGTAGGCGGTGCAATATTCCTTTACTATAATCCAGCCTGTCTACCGACAGGACTAACTTGTGTTTGCCGAAAAGTTTTCGGGTGCGGTCAATAGCTTGGTGTACCTTTTCGTTTTCCGAGGCTTTATGGTAAAGCTCATAGTTAATCCCCATTGGTAGTGCGTCTACTCTCACTACACGATTACCGCTTTGTAGTTCATCCAGATTGAAGTCAAGATGAAGGACACGTTCTACGGTGCTAACGAAGTGGCGCATATAGTCATGAGTATGAAAGGCGATAAAGTCTGCACCCAGTAAGCCTTTCAGTATTTCGGCACGTTCCGGCAGGATACGGAAAAGCTCGTAGGACGGGAACGGGATATGGTGGAAATAGCCAATGCAGAGTTCCGGATATATTTTTCGCAACATACCGGGAAGTAACATCAGTTGATAGTCTTGTATCCACACCTTGTCTCCGGGACGTATCAGCCGGCAAATTTCATCGCAGAAAAGTTGGTTGACCTGCTGATAGGAGTGCCAAAAACATTTTTTATATAAGGTATAGGCGTAAAAATAGTGGCATAAAGGCCAGAGGGTACTATTGCTATATCCTTCGTAATAGTTCTGAATCTGTTTTTCCGATAAGAAGACCGGGTGAAAATTCATTTCCTGTAACTTCTCATTCATTTCTTGACGGTCTTTTTCGTTGTCTGTACATACGCCGGGCCACCCTATCCAATGTTTCTCATAAGAAGTTTGGAGAGAATCCAAACCTGTTGCCAGCCCGCCTTCACTGCGTGAAAAGACGAATGTTCCATTTGAACCGGCTGCTTTGACAGGTAATCTGTTTGATATAATATAAAGTTTCATATCTGTTTATAGGCAAAGCGTATACCAATTATTGTATAAGAGTGGTTAGCCGCTTGTTTTCAGTAGGTTATAAAAAGCTTCTTATATATTCTACCTTCCCAAAATGGAAATAACCTTCCAATTTGAAAAATCCTTTGTTTTTTCTCTTTCAGAAATTGCCGAAAAGTACTAACCTTTTCAAAATAGAATGCCTTTTTCAAAATGGAAGGGTTTCTTGTAAGGATAGATATTCTGTGAGATGTTTATAACTTTCTGTATATTAGTATGTTATGTGTTTTCTTGCTTTTGTGGCACGCATTTGGCATAAAGACTGGCAAGTAAAACTAATAATAATCACTTAAAAGAAAAAACATGGAAATTACATTATCATTTATTTTCTGCCTGTTAAGCGGCTTCGCCTGTTTCTGGTTATTCTGGAAATGTGTAGACTGGTTTGAGAATATTTAAAGAAAAAGGAGAATTGATTATGTACACAGCATTATTCGTATTAGGTATTGCGATCTTCGGTTATTTGATGTACGTGCTCGTCAAACCCGAAAAGTTTTAAAGTAACACACACAGTTTAAGGTAAAAAGTATATGAATACAGAAATTTTAGGCGTGGTTGTTCAGATAGCCTTGATGGTGATTCTGGCTTATCCACTGGGAAAATACATTGCCAAGGTCTACAGAGGAGAAAAGACCTGGTCTGATTTTATGGCTCCTATCGAAAGAGTCATTTATAAAGTTTGTGGAATCGACCCCAATGAAGAAATGAACTGGAAACAATTCCTGAAAGCATTGTTGATTTTGAATGCTTTCTGGTTTTTCTGGGGAATGGTACTCTTGGTTTCACAAGGATGGTTGCCCTTAAATCCGGACGGCAACGGACCGCAGACTCCGGATCAGGCATTCAATACCTGTATCAGTTTTATGGTGAACTGTAACTTGCAGCACTATAGCGGTGAAAGCGGACTGACTTATTTTACTCAACTGTTCGTCATCATGCTTTTCCAGTTTATTACCGCAGCAACAGGTATGGCTGCTATGGCAGGTATTATGAAGAGTATTGCTGCAAAAACAACCAAAACGATTGGTAACTTCTGGCAATTTCTGGTAATAAGCTGTACACGTATTTTATTGCCTCTTTCTCTGATTGTAGGTTTTATCCTGATTCTCCAGGGAACTCCGATGGGATTTGACGGTAAGATGAAGGTAACTACGATGGAAGGCCAGGAACAAATGGTTTCTCAAGGTCCTACGGCTGCGATTGTTCCTATCAAACAATTGGGTACAAATGGTGGTGGTTATTTTGGTGTAAACTCTTCTCATCCGTTGGAAAACCCGACTTATCTTACTAATATGGTAGAATGTTGGTCTATCCTGATTATTCCGATGGCGATGGTACTTGCACTGGGATTTTATACCCGCAGAAAGAAGTTGGCTTATAGTATATTCGGAGTAATGCTTTTCGCTTTTCTGCTAGGCGTATGTATTAATGTCAGTCAGGAAATGGGCGGTAATCCACGCATTGATGAATTGGGAATTGCGCAGGATAATGGTGCGATGGAAGGTAAAGAGGTTCGTTTGGGAGCCGGAGCAACAGCATTATGGAGTATTGTAACTACTGTAACCTCTAATGGTTCTGTGAATGGTATGCATGATTCTACTATGCCGCTGTCCGGAATGATGGAGATGCTGAATATGCAGATTAACACCTGGTTTGGCGGTGTAGGTGTAGGATGGATGAACTACTATACATTTATTATCATTACAGTGTTTATCAGCGGTTTGATGGTAGGACGTACGCCGGAATTTCTCGGCAAGAAAGTGGAAGCCCGCGAAATGAAAATCGCTACGATTGTAGCTCTGCTTCATCCGTTTGTCATTTTGGTATTTACAGCACTCTCAAGTTATATTTATGTGCACCATCCTGATTTTGTGGAAAGTGAAGGTGGATGGTTGAACAACTTGGGATTCCACGGTTTGAGTGAGCAACTTTATGAGTACACTTCTTGTGCCGCCAATAACGGTTCCGGTTTTGAAGGCTTGGGCGATAACACTTATTTCTGGAACTATACGTGTGGTATCGTTCTGATCCTGAGTCGTTTTATTCCTATCATCGGGCAGGTTGCCATTGCCGGATTACTGGCACAGAAGAAATTCATTCCGGAAAGTGCCGGCACATTGAAGACCGATACATTGACTTTCGGAGTCATGACATTTGTGGTTATCTTCATTATTGCTGCGTTGTCGTTCTTCCCGGTACATGCATTGAGTACAATTGCTGAACATTTAAGTTTGTAATACTGAATTAGAGAAGATATGAAAGATAATAAATCAGCTTCTTTGTTTCCAAAGGAGCAAGTTATAGAAAGTTTGAAACAGTCATTCGTGAAACTGAACCCACGGATGATGATAAAGAACCCGATTATGTTTACAGTAGAAGTGGCTACAGTGGTCATGCTACTCGTAACGCTCTACTCTATTGTAAATTCTTCACAAGGTTCGTTTGCTTACAATATTGCCGTGTTTATCATTCTGTTTGTAACCTTGTTGTTTGCCAATTTTGCCGAAGCTATTGCCGAAGCACGTGGTAAAGCACAGGCCGACAGCTTGCGTAAGACTCGTGAAGAGACACCGGCAAAGAAAGTGGAAGGCAATAAAATTGTTACCGTCAGTTCTTCGCAGTTGAAGAAAGGAGATGTGTTTGTTTGTGAGGCGGGAGACGTGATTCCTTCCGATGGTGAGATTATTGAAGGCTTGGCTTCTATTGATGAAAGTGCTATCACCGGCGAGTCTGCTCCGGTTATTCGTGAGGCAGGTGGCGACAAGAGTTCCGTAACGGGTGGCACGAAGGTATTGTCCGATCATATAAAAGTAATGGTGACTACTCAACCGGGAGAAAGTTTTCTTGATAAGATGATTGCATTGGTGGAAGGTGCTTCCCGTCAGAAAACCCCGAACGAGATTGCGTTGACTATTCTGTTGGCAGGTTTTACGCTTGTTTTTGTCATTGTGTGTGTTACCTTGAAACCGTTTGCCGACTATAGTAATACGGTCATCACTATTGCTTCGCTTATTTCTTTGTTTGTGTGTCTGATTCCGACAACTATCGGTGGACTTCTTTCTGCTATCGGTATTGCCGGTATGGACCGCGCGCTCCGTGCCAACGTGATTACTAAATCTGGTAAAGCGGTAGAGACTGCCGGTGATATTGATACGTTGTTGCTGGATAAAACAGGTACTATCACCATCGGTAACCGTAAAGCAACTCATTTCCATACGGCTCCGGGTGTCAATTTGCACGATTTTGTAGAGACTTGTCTGTTGTCTTCCTTGTCCGATGAAACGCCGGAAGGTAAATCTATCGTAGAACTGGGACGCGAGTCGGGCATCCGTATGCGTAACCTGAATACAACAGGAGCGCGTATGATTAAATTTACGGCTGAAACCAAATGTTCGGGAGTAGACCTGGCAGATGGAACGCAAATTCGTAAAGGTGCTTTCGACGCTATCCGTAAGATGGTGGAAGGTGCAGGAAATGAATTCCCGAAAGAAGTGGAAGAGGTCATCTCTTCTATCTCCAGTAATGGTGGTACGCCGTTGGTAGTATGTGTAAACAAGAAAGTGACCGGTGTCATTGAGTTACAGGATATTATCAAACCAGGTATTCAGGAACGTTTCGAACGTCTGCGTAAGATGGGAGTGAAGACGGTCATGGTGACAGGAGATAACCCGTTAACTGCAAAATATATTGCCGAAAAAGCCGGTGTGGATGATTTTATCGCTGAAGCTAAACCGGAAGATAAGATGGAATATATCAAGAAGGAACAGCAGGCTGGTAAATTGGTTGCAATGATGGGAGACGGAACGAACGATGCTCCTGCTCTGGCACAAGCTAATGTAGGTGTAGCCATGAATAGTGGTACACAGGCTGCGAAGGAAGCCGGTAATATGGTCGATCTGGATAACGATCCGACGAAACTGATCGAGATTGTGGAAATCGGTAAACAATTGCTGATGACACGCGGTACACTGACCACTTTCTCTATCGCCAATGACGTTGCAAAATATTTCGCAATTGTTCCTGCCTTGTTTATGGTCGCTATTCCCGAATTGGCAGCTCTGAATATCATGCATCTGCATAGTCCTGAAAGCGCCATTCTTTCAGCGGTCATTTTTAATGCGATTATTATTCCGATTCTGATTCCGCTGGCTTTGCGTGGCGTGCAATACAAACCGATAGGTGCGAGTGCTTTACTTCGCCGTAATCTGTTGATCTATGGTTTGGGTGGTGTGATTGTTCCTTTTGTGGGAATCAAGTTGATAGATTTATTGGTAGGTTTATTCTTTTAATTAAAAAACAATAGCAATGAAAACTTTATTGAAGTCATTAAAAATAACACTTGCTTTTTGTGTCTTTTTCTCCGTGTTCTATATCCTTATCTTGTGGTTGTTTGCGCAGGTTGCAGGTCCTAATAAGGGAAATGCCGAGGTAGCTACGCTGGATGGGAAAGTAGTGGGAGCAGCTAATGTGGGCCAGATGTTTACAAAAGATATTTATTTCTGGGGACGCCCGTCTTCTGCCGGTGACGGATATGATGCTACGAGTTCTGCAGGTAGTAATAAAGGTCCTACGAATCAGGAATATCTGGATGAAGTGAAAGCGCGTATTGATACTTTCCTTGTACATCATCCTTATTTAGACCGTGCGGATGTGCCTGCCGAAATGGTTACAGCCAGTGCTTCGGGGCTAGATCCTGATATTACTCCCCAATGTGCATACGTACAAGTGAAGAGAGTGGCACAAGCACGCGGATTAACAGAAGAACAAGTAAGAGCGATTGTTGATAAAAGCATCGAAAAACCGTTCCTGGGATTGTTGGGAACAGAAAAGGTGAATGTGCTGAAATTGAATATAGCTCTTGAAGAAAGTAATAAGTAGATGAAGATCAGGAGCAGCGTTCCTGTCCGAATCGTTTGGGTGATACCAGCGGTTCAAATAAACAGGGGGGGATGGGGCGCTGCTTTTTTACAGGAACATAAAATAGAATTAGATAAGAAGTATGAAAAGTTTTTTTAGTAAAAAGAGTATTTTAGGAACAATGGCTGTAGCGGCCGTATGTATGTTGGGAACTGGCAATGCACAAGCACAAGAGTTTACTATACAAGGTGATTTGGTAAGTTCGTATGTATGGCGTGGTATTTATCAGGGGGGGGCCGCTTCTTTTCAACCGACTTTGGGAGTTAGCGTAGGTAATTTCTCACTTACTGCATGGGGATCAACCAGTTTGAGTGAGAGTAATAAAGAAATTGACCTCACTGCAGCTTATAAGTTTGGTGAAGCAGGACCGACACTTTCAGTAGCCAGTCTTTGGTGGAACGGACAAGCTGATGTAGCTAATGGAGAACTAACAAATGATTATTTCCATTTTAAGAGTGGCGACACCGGACATCATTTTGAAGCAGGATTAGCTTATACGCTTCCTGTTGAAAAATTTCCGTTGTCTATTGCATGGTATACCATGTTTGCCGGTGCTGACAGAAAGATGACTGACAAGGGGGAAGAAAAACAGGCATATTCTTCTTACGTAGAATTGAATTATCCGTTCAGCGTAAAAGGGGTAGACTTGAATGCTACCTGTGGAGTGGTTCCTTATGAAACTCCGCAGTATAATGTGAATGGTTTTGCAGTGACGAACCTTGCTTTGAAAGCAACGAAAGCTATCAATTTTAATGATAAGTTTTCATTGCCTATATTTGTGCAAGCTATATGGAATCCGCGTTTGGAGGATGCCCATCTAGTATTTGGCGTAACTTTAAGGCCATAAAATAAACTCATGAATTTTTGTGAACCCGTGGTGATCGTGATGATTGCTACGGGTTAGGATGTTTAAAATAACAGAGCAACATAATGGATGATAGAGAACAAAGTGTACAGCATTTTCTGGATCTGATAAAGAGATCTCAGCGAGGTAAGTTTAAGGTCTATATCGGTATGATAGCCGGTGTGGGAAAGTCATATCGTATGCTTCAGGAGGCACATGAACTGTTGGAAAATGGTGTGGACGTGAAAATCGGCTATATCGAGACTCATGGACGTGTCGGGACGGAAGGGATGCTACAAGGACTTCCTGTCATTCCGCGACGTAAAATCTTCTATAAGGGAAAGGAATTGGAAGAAATGGATTTAGATTCTATTATTCGCCTTCATCCCGAAATTGTGATAGTGGATGAATTGGCACATACCAATGTGGAAGGAAGTCTGAATGAGAAACGTTGGCAAGATGTAATGACATTGTTGGATGAAGGAATCAATGTGATTTCGGCAATCAATATTCAGCACATCGAAAGCGTGAATGAAGAAGTGCAGGAGATTACGGGGATTGAAGTGAAAGAACGAGTGCCCGACAGTGTGCTTCAGGAAGCGGATGAGGTGGTGAATATTGACTTGACGGCAGAAGAACTGATTGCCCGTTTGAAAGCGGGAAAGATCTATCGTCCGGAAAAGATTCAGACAGCATTGGATAATTTCTTTAGAACCGAGAATATTCTTCAATTGCGTGAGTTGGCTCTGAAGGAAGTGGCGTTGCGGGTAGAAAAAAAGGTGGAGAATGAAGTGATGATGGGAGTAGCCGTCGGACTTCGGCATGAGAAGTTTATGGCTTGTATCAGTAGTCACGAGAAAACACCCCGGCGAATTATCAGAAAGGCGGCAAAGTTGGCAACCCGGTATAATACTACTTTTATAGCTTTGTATGTTCAGACTCCGAGAGAGAGTATGGATCGAATTGATTTGGCCAGTCAACGGTATTTGTTGAATCATTTTAAACTGGTGGCGGAACTTGGGGGAGAAGTTGTCCAGGTACAGTCGAAAGACATTTTGGGGAGCATCGTCAAGGTTTGTAAAGAGAAACAGATATCGACAGTGTGTATGGGAACTCCTAATTTGAGGTTGCCGTACGCAATTTGTTCTATACTGGGATATAGAAAGTTTTTAAATAATTTGTCGCAAGCTAATGTAGATTTGATTATACTTGCATAATATTAATCGTATGAACGTTATGAATATTAAAACGAAACTGATTCTTGGCATTGGGATGTTGGCAGGAATGATTATTTTGTTGGTAACACTTTCAGTAGTGAATCTTCAAACTCTGACTGCGACAGAGCCTGATAGTCCTGCTGCTATGCCTGCCTTGGAACGTGCATTGCTATGGATCTCCATAACAGGGGGAATCTGTATCTTGACCGGACTGATATTGCTTTATTGGTTACCTCGTTCTATCAGCAAGCCGATTAAGGAACTGAAAGAAGGAATTCTTGAAATAGCCAATCATAACTATGAGAAGCGTCTCGACATGAGTGACAATGAAGAGTTCCGTGAAGTGGCTGACAGTTTCAACCGGATGGCGGAGCGTTTGACTGAATATCGTGCCAGTACTTTGTCGGATATTCTTTCTGCTAAAAAGTTTATAGAAGCTATTGTTAACAGTATTAACGACCCGATTATCGGTCTGAATACAGAACATGAGGTTTTGTTTATCAATGATGAAGCCTTAAGTATTCTGAATATGAAACGGGAGAATGTGATTCGTAAATCGGCAGAGGAACTTTCTTTGAAGAATGACCTGCTCCGCCGACTAATTCGTGAGTTGGTGACGCCAAGCGATCAGAAAGAGGCTTTAAAAATTTATGCGGATAATAAGGAAAGTTATTTTAAGGTCTCTTATGTCCCGATTATTAATACGGAGGCTGAAAAAGGGGAACCTCACAAACTGGGTGATGTCATTTTACTTAAGAATATCACGGAATTCAAAGAACTGGATTCTGCCAAGACTACATTTATTTCAACGATCTCTCATGAATTGAAAACTCCGATTGCTGCTATTATGATGAGTCTACAACTGCTTGAGGATAAGCGTGTCGGTGCGCTGAATGATGAGCAGGAACAGCTTTCAAAGAGTATCAAGGAGAATAGCGAACGTTTGTTAAGTATCACCGGAGAATTGCTTAACATGACGCAGGTGGAAGCTGGTAAATTACAGTTGATGCCGAAGATCACCAAACCGATTGAATTGATTGAGTATGCGATCAAAGCTAATCAGGTGCAAGCGGATAAGTTTAATATTCAGATAGAAGTGGAGTATCCGGAGGAGAAAATCGGTAAACTGTTTGTCGACAGCGAGAAGATTGCTTGGGTATTGACGAATCTGTTAAGTAACGCTATTCGTTATTCAAAAGAAAACGGGCATGTGGTTATTGGTGCCAAACAGGATGAAAACTGGATTGAATTGTATGTCCAAGACTTTGGCAAAGGCATTGACCCGCGTTATCACAAAAGTATCTTCGACCGTTATTTCCGTGTACCCGGAACGAAAGTGCAAGGTAGTGGCTTGGGGTTATCTATTTCCAAGGATTTTGTGGAAGCTCATGGCGGTACGCTGACGGTAGAGAGCGAATTGGGTAAGGGGAGTCGGTTTGTGATGCGGTTGAAGGCATAGTTTTGAAGGAGTCTATGAAAGAATTAGACTTCCGACAGGCATGAAATCTGCTTGCCGGAAGTTTCTCTGTTCTCTCTTTTTATCGTTTTCTTCTCCTCCAGCATATCCAAATACCACACAGACCAATAATAAATGGGATGCCATAGCAATAGATAATTTTGATAGTAGATAGATCCATAGGAGTCAGGCTGATATCTTTGTCAAGATAAGGGGCTCTGGAAGAAGATACCGGAAATTTATTATAGCATAGCCAACGGAATGAACCGGGAATCATATTGAAGTTGAATGAATAGATACCCGGTCTTGAGCTTTTTTGTAGTTCGGCATTACTGAAACAGTCTGCATCCCCCAACACAATGATCCGTTGTTTTTTATCTTTGGCTTTAATCTTGCGGGTTAACGCTATTGCCGTGGGATAGGCTCCTAACTTTTCACCTTGAAGAGAGTCTAATGAAAGGGAGTCATTCAAAAAATCTTTTGTTTGATACTCAATCCATGTCTGTTGGGCGTTGCTTTGTAATAAAACTATTGGATGGAATTTTGTTGTATCGACAACTTCCAGAGCAACAGCCGATGGCATGGTGACTGCACTATGCTTCTGCCTGTCAACCATACGTTTGTAGAAGCCTCCTATACTGTCGGCGGCTATCTGGGTAGCTTTCGCGAGAACGAGGTCTCCGGGATTAACATCAGAAGGTTGTGCAATGATTCCCGGCAACAGTTTTAAACCGACTTTCCGGAGTAAAGGATTCATTACTTCCTGACGTCCGACGTCGCCCATAATCATCATATTACCTCCGCGTTCAAGAAAACGGTCTATGATTTCTTGTTCTTTGGAACTCATGGAAGAACGCATTTCAGCAATAAGTAATATATTGATATTACTTGGTATATCATTCATATCCTTTAGATTCAGTTCCACCAAATCAAAACCTTGATTAATCATGGAATAACGAAAGCGTCCATGTGTGGCGAAAAGTGAGTAATCCTGATCTCCCTTTTTAGTGGTGGAACGTTCCTGATGTCCTGTGATGGCGCCTACCTTCACAGGAGTAACAAGCATTTTCTTCAATGCTGCGGAGATTTCTGTTTCAGAAGGGTGATATTCCATATCGTCGAACAAACGAAGGCGGGCTTGTTCACCGGAGCCACGTTCAACAACCCGCACAAATCGATAATTTTCTTTAGCCAAGTCTATTTTTTCTTTCAGTTCTTCGGCGCTTTTAAGCTTTTTAGGATTGAAGTTCTTCTTCTTGGCAACTTCATAAGCTATCTCACGAATGTTTTTATTCGGATATTGGCGATAAAGGGTGCTGTCTTTCGGTGTAGAGTAATAGTAAACATACTCCATTTTTATCTCTGGTTTGAAACGTGTGTACATTTTGAAGCGTGCCATATCCTCTTTTTGCTCTCTTGGAGAAGCGACATCAAATTCTTTATCGAAAATATTGACGTAAGTTGTGATCGTCATAGGTCCGGACAATTGCTCCATTACTTTCTGGCTTTCTTCTGAAAGTGTACGTTGTTTGCTGCGGGTAGCATCATAAAAGCCCATCATTGCCGGACGGGAACTGACAAAGCCGATAACTATAATGGTACATACAGCTAAGGCATAGCGCATTGTTTTTGAAAGGAGTGAGCGACGTGTTTTTTCATTATTCAGTTTAATGACCGATAGCCAGAGGAATAATAAAATTACGGCAAGGAAATAGATAACGTCATCGCTACATATCAATCCTCCAACCATCTCACTGGCACGTCCTTTAATGGATAGCCAATAAGTAATTTCTCTAAAGAATATGGACTCCTGTTCAATTCCTCCCACATAATTGAGAAATGCTAATGCGGAAAGGGTGGCAACAGCTGCCACAACCTGGTAAGATGTGAGTGTGGTCATAAAGAGACCGATAGAACAATAGGTCAGTATCAACAGAAACATGGATAACAATCCCGCCAAGATAAGTGTAATATCGACATGCGGCACGGAGATAAACATTACGATTGTCGGTAGGGCAAGGATGATGACAAAGATTAGGGCAAATACCACCATTGAAACAAACTTGCCGGTAATGATTTGAACACTGCTTACCGGTGATGAATAAAGTAGTTTGATAGAGCCTGATGAATATTCACGACTCATCAAATTCATGGTTAATAAAGGAATATACAGATAAATGGTTTCTTGTATTACTTCATATATTCCTTTGAGACCAAGGACAAAACCGGCTGTGACGCTAAAAGTGATCGTGTTGCCCAATGCTTTTATTTTTACTATTTCCGTCAGGATATTCATAAAGTCGAATCCTACCTGGCATGTAAATGCGACCAGCAGCAACCATGCGATCGGTGAGTAAAAGAGTACCGCTAGTTCGGTACGGGCTATTCTAAGTATAAGTCTTAAGTTCATCTTTTTCTCTTATTAATTTCTTCTGCGGAAAAACCAGATGCCAACTCCTATAAGTAAGAGGATAGCTGGTATAATGATTATGAAAATAGTTTTCATTGTACCAATATCTTTCACTCCGATCGAAAGTTTGTTGTCGGTACAATGGGGACGGCGTATGTCGATTGGAAATTCTCCTCCGGAAAGCCAGCGGAAGCTTTCGATAATCAGATTAAAGTTTCCTGATCTATATCCTTCGCGTGAAAGAGTCAGTTCGGTGTTGCTTATGCAATCCGCATCACCAGAGATGATAATACGCTGCTCTTTATCTTTCAGTTGGCGTGAAAGGGCATAGGCTGTGATATAGGTTTGTTCTTTCTCTCCTGCCGAAGCATTACATTCTACTGGTGATTCCTGTAAATCTGTTTGTTCTTTTTCAATCCATACACCTTTGGCATTTGTTTCAAGAATCGGAGTATATTGGAAGCCGTAATCGTTGTCGGAGCATGTAAGGGCTACACATCCGGGCATAGAGACACGTAAATCATATTTGGGAAAATCATCTTTGAATCCGAATGTAAGTTTTCCCGATTCACGGGTTGCCTTGGCTAGAATCAGATTAGGAGAGAAATCAGCGGAAGATTGTGCCAGTTGGTATTCTTCCATTTTGATACCGAGTTTGCTTAAAAAAGGATTCATAACTTCTTGCCTGCCTGTATCGGTGAGAATAAATAAATTACCTCCACGAGCCAGGTAAGCCTCCAGTTGATTTTCTCCTTTTTCAGTAAGCGGAGTTCTCATTTCTGCAAGAACCATAATATTGATTAGGGAAGGAATGGTGTCTCCGTGAGAAATGTCGATCTCGCAGACATCAAAGCCTTGATTAATTAAGGCGGCTCTAGAATATTTCTCAATGGAGAAGTTGCTATAATCGCGGTCACCGGATTTGGACACCTCACGTTCACCGTCTCCTTTGATAAAGGCAACAGTGGGAGGAGTTGAAATCATCTTTTTGATGGCTGCTGTAATTTCCGCTTCGGATGGCGTTGCATCCATATCTTCAAAATCACGGATGAAGGTACGTTTTCCATCTTGCGTTTCCATAATGCGAACAAATGTATTTTGTTCTTCACGCAGGTCGATGATTTGGCGGATTTCTGCCGGAGATTTGAATAAATGAGGATTCAAGTTATAAATCATGGTCATATAATCACGCATCTCATCTACTGTTTTGCCTTGAAACTTAGGATTATTTGCAACGCCGTTGGGGGCGAAATCATAATAATAGACATATTTCACTTGCAGGTCCGGTTTAGCGAGACAATAAGGTTCGAAGATTGTTTCATTCGCTTTCTTCATGATAGGGAGGTAGCGATATGATTTGTTATCAAGTAGGTTAACATAATTGGTAATAGTTACCGGTCCTGTCAATTTTGCTAATACGTGTTGGCTATTTTCGGTAAGTGAGTTTAGTTTAGTGCGTGTTGTATCCCATACCTTAATCATTCCCGGACGTGAAGTGAAATAGCCAATTGCCATTGCTGCGACAAAAAATCCCAGATAGCTGATTGCTTGCCGGAAACGACTGATAGTGCGCCGGTCGGATGCAAGTTTGAAAGTGGTGAATGTAAGGAAAAGGGTTACTACGACCACAAAATAAATCACATCTTCACTCCGAATTACTCCATTCAGCATATCGATTGTTCTTCCGTTTATTGACAGCCAATAAGTCAGTTCGCGTATAAAATCGTATTCCTGGCCGATATTTCCTACAAAATTCAGTATAGCTAATATAATAAGAGTCCCAACTGCTGCTACTACTTGATAAGTCGTGAGTGAGGACATAAAGAGCCCGATAGCGCAATAGGCGCATATTAATAAATAGAGTCCTAGAAGGGCGACTAGTACAGGAGCCCAATCAAAAGAAGGGATTACCAAACCGCCATAAATAGCACTGGCTATCGGGACAAGCATCAGACAGCAACCAAATCCGATGGCTGCAAGATATTTACCCAATACGATCTGACCACTGGTGACTGGGGATGAATATGCCAGTTTGATTGAACCCGATGCCGTTTCGCGACTGATGAGTCCCATTGTCAACAATGGAATATAGATGTATATGTTTGATACGACGGAGGACAAAAAGCCGTAACTACCTAAGAAGCAGATACCGCTCAAAGAAACTTCTTTGCCTCCTGACAGATCATAGTCGGTCACTATATTCTCCATTAATGACGTAAAACTTGCTGTTGTCAGGAATGAGAAAACAATCAATATGAACCATGCAATCGGCGAATAGAATAAAATAGCCAGATCGGTTCGGGCAATACGCATTATAATCTTTAAATCCGTCATGTTAGATATTATTTTTAAGTTTTCCCGATAGTTGTGCAAAGATTATGTCAAGAGAGCAGCGTTCCATCGTGATTTCTTTCAGCCGCCATCCGTTTTGTATGCTTAAGGCTACTACTCGTTCAGTTATGTTCTCATCGTCATCAAAGCGTATCCGGAATGTACCGGGATAGAGTTCTTCTATATTCAACACATGTTCTATCTTTGCTAGTTCTTCTATAGAAGGGGGAAGGGCAAATGTAACGGTGAAACTACTTGGAACCACATAGTTATCAAAGTCTTTCATGCTACCTGAAAATACGACTTTACCATGTTCAATCATACGAATATCATTGCAGGTAGCTTGCACTTCCGACAGGATATGAGTGGAGAGTAGGACAGAATGATCTTCAGCAATTTCTTTAATCAGATTGCGTATTTCGACAATTTGGTTAGGATCAAGCCCGTTTGTAGGTTCATCAAGTACTACGAATGGAGGATTATGTACAATAGCCTGTGCAATTCCTACTCTTTGTTGATACCCGCCTGAAAGATTCTTTATAAGTCGTTTGCTAAAATGGGCAATAGCGCAACGTTCTTTAGCTATTTCTACAGCTTCACGAATTTTTGATTTCTCCATTCTCCGCAGTGTGGCACAGTGTATGAGATATTCGTCGACAGTCAAGTCCGGATGGAGAGGTGGTTTTTGAGGTAAGAAACCAATATGTTTTTTTGCTTCAACCGGATTTTTTCGTAGATCGATGCCATTGATAAATACATCTCCTTCCGTTTGATTTAAAACTCCACAGATGATATTCATAGTGGTGGACTTACCTGCCCCATTAGACCCTAACAGACCTAATATTCCTGTTTTTTCAATAGAAAAATTGATATCGCGAATGGCCCAATCTACACTATAACGATGAGATAAGTGTTTAACTTCGACAATAGGATTACTCATACTTTTTATTTTAAATGATTAATAGATTTCTTATTCATATTACCATGTAACTCCTCTTGAAATATCCATCCGGTTCGATTTGATCTTTCTGAATTTCCAGGAGAAATTTATGGTAAAATACCGCCCGAAGTTTTCTCGGTCAATATAACTGGTATAGTTATCTTTCATTTGGATAGCTATGAAATTCACATTTTATCTGACATCGGCCTATATTCGCGTATGCTTCCATCGTTTGTAGTACCTTCGTAGTTCGATTTCACTTTACCAAACCGATAAGCAAAATTTATGGTGAAAAACCGTCCATAATAATTTGTCCACGTGTTTTGAATGTAGTTGGAATACATTTGGCTGTTGAAAGTCCGATGACTATTTAGTAGATCATATGCGGCAATACTAATGTCTCCTTTGCGATTTAACACTTTACAGCCTATGTTCAAGTTTAGGGTGTGATTGCGGTTAATCTCTTTATTGATTCCATAATCACGGCTGAAAATGAAATTATAATGACTACTTAGATAGAAGTATTTACATATTTGGCTTATATCAAATGTTGCTCCTGCCGTTTGATAGAATGTTTTACTTGTATAATTTTCAGTATTGATGCTATGTACATAATGAGTATTGGCACTGATTGTTATTTTTAATCTTTTAGTTAGATTACAGAGTAGAAAATGTTCGAGCGATGGATCATAGGTACGTGTTGTAGTCTTATTTTCTCCTATATAATATGGGTTATGTTCGTAGTTGAATCCGGTAGATAAGGCATATTTGGATTTTATACTACGTATAGGAGCCTGCCATATCAGTTTGCCTTTTATGTCCCAATATCCTTCTACGTTTTCAAAACTAATTAGAGAACTGTGTGCAGGTGCTGTGTATTGCAATCCCGATAGATAAGTTTCGGCATTGTAATAGGTTGTCTTTGCAACAGGAGAGTGTTGGCGGATAGAGGCATTGATAATAACACCTATGGTGTGGTTATGTTTTCCTAACATACGATTGCAATTGAAGAGGAACGAATGTAGATATGATTGTTTTAAGTTGGGATTTCCACTGCGCAGCATGTAAGGATTGCTGTTATCTATTTGTGGGCGTAACTGCACTATGTTTGGTGCAAAATTATGCAGTCTGTAAGCGGCACTCCATGACTTTGTTATATCTGTATGCACAAAAGATATTGCTACTGTTGGAGAGATGAATGTTTTACGGTAGTTGTCCATTTCTTTTTCTTTCCGCTTAAGTGTAGTTTCCTTCAGTCCGGCTGAAATGTCACAACTTGTTTTTTGAAAGGGAAAAAAGTGAAATGAAACTTCCTGTTTTTGTGTCAGGTTATTTATTTTATAACTATATGTATTGGCTTCGTCTGTTTGTGGATTTGTGGGGCTCAACATATTCCAGGCAAATTGGTGTTTCCATCCGTTTTCGTATTTAACGGAATAGTCAAAAGATATTTGGGTGTCATTTTCTGGATTCAGTATATATATTAATTGCGCATTGCCGTTCCACTCCGTATTGCGGAGTTTTGATGGAATAGTCAGATAAGTTTGTGTTGTCGAACTTTCTAATGTGTCTATCCGTAATGAATGATTTTTGCCTTTATTTATATCTACTGAACTTTCTAATGTATATCCGATTCTGTCGGTAATACTGTTGACATAACTGATATCTTCCTTCACATGAAAATTCTTGTTTAGATTATCGTAATGCATCAGGCTTTTCGATGTTTGAAGATTGTTTTCTTCATTATAGATGTAAAGCGATTGCCAATCTTTGTTGTTGTTATATGTTATAAGCTGGTTCCAACGGAATTCTCCCCATTTGTCATTTGAATTGGAGAAAGAAAATTCGGAATAGTGATTTTGTTTTCTGTCACTGTTGCTATTTTGTTCTTCATAAAGGCGCTGCTGATAATTGTTGCCAGGAAAATAATGTTGTTCGGATCGTGTATTTGTATTATCGCGATTATATCCGAAAGTGTAAAATGCTCTAAATGTACCGTATGTTCCATTTTCTGTGTCCCATGAGCGTTCCGTAGCCAGATCTGCATAAGTCGTTTCGTTGTAAGTACTACCAGGATCGGAAATGGAAAGAACATTTTTGATATTATTTGATTTTCGGTTGATATTATTGTGAAATACATTACTTGTGAGTAAAAATTTCTCGGAGAAAAAGTTAGTGGTGAGTCCGAGCCCTTTACGGAACTTTCCTCTGTCGTTCTTTGAGTCCATGTTGCTGCCTGTACTAGCCAATAGGTGTGCTTTCCATGAGCTGATGAGTTTGCTTTTGGTTTCTATGTTGAGCACTCTGGTGAGATCCCCTCTGTACATTAGTTTTTTTGTTTTCGTATTTTCATATTCATCATAAGCCTTGATTTTTAATACATCTGTTGCAGAAAGATTCTTTAGTGCTGCCATTGGGTCACTTCCGAATATTAGTCTGCCGTCTATATAAGTTTTGGTTACTTGTTTTCCCATGATTTTGACGGAATGGTCGTCAGTCTCTGTTCCGGGAAGTTGCTCGACTATATTCATAGCGACATCCCCTTCTTGTATGTTGACTGCCCTCGGGTTGAATATTAGCGTGTCGCCATTTTGGGTCACAATGGGGATTCTGCCCTTGATGGTGACTTCCTCCAGTTGGATGGATTCATCCAAAATTTCTATGTAAAGATTAGAATTCTTTCCAGCTATTATATTTAATTCTTTTTCAACTTTCCGACACCCTATTGCAGTGATAATGAGTTTTGCTTTTCCTGTTTTTATGGGTTTGAAACGGAATACTCCATTTATGCTTGTTGTTTTCAGTGTGTCTTTTGCATAGATCAAAAAGATATTGGCACCGTCTAATGAACCATTAGACCCATTTTCTTGTTTGTGTATAATAAATCCCGATAGCTCATTTGTTTTATCTTGAGCATTTATCGGTAAAGTAATGTATAACAATAAAAAAATAGAAATAAATTTTTTCATATTGCTGTTTTATAAAAAGTTTAGTGATAGTGTGTGGTTTTATTTGTCTAAGGCTTGTGAACTTTCTTTTAGGAAGAAGTTCACCACCCTACGGCCTCCAATTCTTTCTTGTTTTGTTTCATAACCCAGATAACTTGCTTGGAGAATTTTTTTGTCGGCCTTAGAAATGCCTATACTATATTCTCCATCAATATCAGTTATAGTACCATTAGTACTACCCACTTCGATAACGCTCGCGCCTATTAGTACCTCTTTTCCTCCTTCAGTATAAACAACCCCTGTGATTTTCTGACTGAAAAGGACCATTGGGGAGATCGGAGATTGAAGTTTTTTGTTTTTGAAAAACTCAGTACTTTTATTGTCTCTTGCCTTGATTATTGGAGAGGAGGGGGCTTCTTGTGCAAAAGAACACATCATTATAGTAAATATGAATACAATGAATAAAATAATCTGCTTCATAATATAATTTTTTTTAATTGTTATACATTTTACTATCACTAAACTTTTTATAAACATACACGTTGAATGGTAGAGGAAAGGCTAAATTACCCTGTCAATCATCGCTATCAAATAATCGCATTTTCCACGTTCAATATCATTACTAGCCAAAGAACGAGCTTGTATCAAATAGCGACGTGTACTTTTCAACTTATCATAGCAAATGGCTTCGATATCCGTACCGACATAGAAATTGACAGCAGTCATAGGTTCCATACCCGATTGCTCTTCTGTTGCAGATATAGAGGCAAAAGTTGTCAGCAACCCTAATGATTGTAACTTATGATTAGTTTGCTCGTTGAGAGCAATGGAAGTTACTCTTGTTGATACAGCCTTGTCAATAGCCTTTAATGTCGGACACATTCCTTTTAAAGAACTGATATATACAGACAGTTGTGCAATCATTGGAGCACTTAAAGGTTTCCCATTTAAAGTTTCTTTGAATAATTGTTTCTCTATATCATTCAAATATGCTTCTTGGGTATAAGGTCTAGTTGATTTCTCTACACTCAATCCCATACGCATCAAACGAAACATCAAAGACATCATTGGATACCCGTTATTGTAAATCCATGTTGACATATCAGGATTGACACCACCTAAACGCAAGAAATCCTTATTAGAGTCCAGCCAACTTAAATCATAGAAGGTACTGAATATCTTTTGTAAGACTTTCTTTTGCATATCTGCCGATACCGGTTGATATGAAGGAACATTGCTTTTTTCGTTGGCTTCATTGATATAAATACCTCCGATATAAGAAGATACAGGTGACAATGTTTTATTGATTAATTCAATAATCACAAAATCAGGAAATAGCTCCCGGTAATCATTGGGGATATTATCGTCGTGAAACCAGGCAGGACTATTTTTAACTACATATTTCACATGAGCGATTTGTGCATCTAAAGAGGCTATCGGATCATTACCTAAATCATAGTTTTGGCAACGCGGGTCTGTAGCATAAGCTGGTGAACGCTTTCCATAGAAATAGCGTGGATCTCCATCGTGTTCCATAGCCCATTTCTTCAACATGTCTGATTCATTTTCACTGGTGGCGGCATACAGATATTTGAGCGTAAATGCATCACATACACCCGGTTTGTCGACAATCAATACCACTCCTTTTTCTTTATCACCGGGCTGTGCCAGATAATTGTATAATACGTTGTCCATGACTGAAGCTGTGATACCATATTTTTGAGTAAATTCAGGAGAACGCAGTTCCTCAGGGGAGTATGCTGCAGAACCAGCCAAATTAGTTGCCAATCCCAAACTAAGACCAAATGCTTTTAGCATACGTGCTGTCAGATTCTCACAGATCACCTCATCGGCAATGTAATAAGTCCGGAAGCGCGGATCAATCTCTGCCATTTGGTATACTCCATTACGACGTACGCTGACGGCAAGGTCGCGTGGTACTCCTATCTTGGTACTTAAGATTTCTCCAGTGCGTAAGTCAGTGACATTGTATGCGGTAACTTCCGAGTTGTTGTTATTCAGGAAAGCAATCGTATTTATCATTGGGTTATTAGCACGGAAAGTTGAATCTTTCTCATATGGTTTTATTATGATTGGTTTTCCTATTCCTAAGTCTTCAAATATTATATTCCATTCATCTGCACTTTTTTGGATGGCTTTTACCCAGCTATCTTGAATCAGAGTGTCGATGTAGAAGACAACAGGTTGTTGTGTCGTTATATTACGGCGTGTTACATAGTATCCTTTCTTGAAACGTTTTTCATTACGATAGTCTGTGTATGATATATAACCTGTTCCTACACGTGGGTTGGCTTCGCGGGTGTTCATTTTTTCTTTCGACAGTAGGGCTAGTGTTGTTTGTACCGACATGGTTAATTCCGGTTGCTCTTTGGAGACGAATCCCATGATGCTGATGCTCAACTTTGCAGTACAGTTTTGAGTGATACTGATACAATTGTCGAATGCGTCTGCAGAGTCCACAAAAGATGTTTTACTTTGAGGGGAAGCACTTACAATTGTGAGCATACCTCCATAACTGCGTCCGCTAAGATTGAGTACATCTTTATTGGAACAAGAGAAATAGGAAGTGGCATTAAATACAACAGCCGTTGAATCGCTGGTGTATCCTTCAATTGGAAATGCTTTGTAAATAGCATTACTACGAGATAATGCAAAAGCCGCTTCTTGATTATCGTCCTGTTCGTTGAGGCGAACATTGTATTTCGGATCTCGGAATAATATTAATGAATCGGTTTTATCAATAATCAGATACCTACTTTGAGCAGCTTTTGTGCCTGCCAGCGAAATGTCACTTGCAGTAGTGATGGCAGAATTTACTAAAAAATCCCGTCCCATTAATTCAACCGGTAGTTCCAGATAAATCTTATCCTCGTACTGATGAACTGTGATTGTCCCTTTATTGACTGTATGTTTTTTCTTATCTTTGAAAAGCTTGTCGTAGACACTCCTTTTTTTCTTTTGAACACTGTCAATCTGTTGTTCGGTTTTTGCTTTTCCTTTTTTCTTTTTGGAGCGGGCATTGGCTTCATTTGTTGATCCGATAATCAACAAAATTGGCATTAACCATAAAAATAGTTTTTTCATCTTTTGTCCCTCCCTTATTTTAAGTTGATGTCGAGCATCTTTAATAATAATTCATAGTGAGCTTTCGTCTTCCCTGATGCACTGGCTGCCTTTTGTTTCATCAGTTGTTTCGCTTTAGCTATATATGCGTATACATCTGCTTGGGTAACTTTGGCTGTCATAGAAAAACGATTCAACGGTTTCCATTCAAAACCTGCTACAGGGTTGTGCATGACACCCTCTTTGATGGCATGTCCTTGGCAACAAGTATATCCGAACTGGCGGTGATTGATGTCTAATAGCTTTTCTCCGGCCAATGCTTTCCCGGCTCCTTTGATTGTGAAGCCGGCAGTTTGCATCATCATGTATATATATTGTTTCTGGAGATTCATTTGGGATTCTGTTAATGTACGTCCGGAAATGGTCGGTTTCCATACAAAATTGTATATCATGTTGAAAGCCTCGGCAGCAGTAAATGAATCTTTTTCTAATCCTTCGTATTGTGATACCTGGAAAGGTACAGGCAGTATATATCTCAACATGAAGTTTTGAATAGTTTGTTTAGGGGAACCGGAAACCGGGAATTTAGTTAACAAGTTTTTGTTGTCAAGCCAATCCAGATCGTTATAAATCTCGAATAGGTAATTCAGGGCTTCTTTTTGTTGTGCCTTCGGAATCTGTGCAAAACGTGGCATTGTGTCTCCTTCCTTAACTTCGTTGACAAAATAACCGCCTACATTGCCTGCTACATGGGTAACATACATTGCAAGTTGTTCTACGATACCAATAAATAAATCTTCACGGTATTCGTATGTATCGTCACCTTCAGAAATCCAACTTTCCAGATTATTCATAATATACTTAAGGTTCTTGATGCCATATCGAGTTGCTTTCATGGAGTTGTCACCAATATCTTCCGTTTGTGAACGGGGATCAACAACTCCATATACTTGTTGTTTTCCATATCGGTACACTGGATTCTCTTTAATGGCATCACTGATCCATTTGCCTGTTATAATTGCTTCTTCCTCTGCAGAATTAACATTGAATACCGGAGTATACGTCCATTTAATGAGGTATTTGTCGTATTCACCAAAGCGGGGAGGAGTCAATTTAACGCCACGTTCTTTATCGCCAGGTTGTGCTACATAGTTGAAGCGGGCATAGTCCATGATGGAAGGAGTGGTACCATACTTCTGTGTGAATTCCGGTGAACGTAAAGAATCTACCGGGAAGGTGGAAGAAGCTCCCATGTTATGCATAAACCCTAAACAGTGCCCGATTTCATGTGAAAGTACATAGCGCAACGCATCTCCAACCATTTCATCCGGAATATTGACTGTGCGTACATCTTTATCGGCTTGTGCTGTTTGCACGAACAACCAGTTGCTGATAAGTTTGATGACATTGTGATATAGATATACGGAGGCATTCAGGATTTCTCCGCTTCGCGGGTCTACCCATGATGGTCCCATTGCATTTTCAATGCTTGATGGAGCATAGCGGACACATGAATATTTGATATTGTCGGGATCGAATTCCGGATCATCTGTCGGGAAATCTTTGGCTGCTACAACATCTTTGAATCCAATCTGTTCAAATAATTCATTCCATTGGGTGACTCCTTCCCGCAGATATGGTTTCCATTTCTCTGGGAAAGTATTATCGATGTAGAAGACAATCTGTTTAGTGGGTTTCACTTTCTCTCCACGTAAGTAGGCGGCGGTGTCGGACGGTTGTATATCCCATCGATTGGCATAGTAAACGGGTACGGTCGTTTTAGCTCCTTCGCCTAGTTGTTCGCGTCCGGTAAAAAATACACCGATCCGGTAATCTGCCATACGTGGACGATAAGGCTTTTCTTTTAACAGCATGATGGAACGTGTCATTTCTGCGGTGAATGGACGGTCTTTTATGAGTGATGTTCCTTGTGAATTGCTGACAGAGAATGTATATGACAGACAGCTTTTAATAGAAACATTATCTTTGAAAGCCTTGATTTGTGAAATGTACGAGCAGTCGGATTGATAATTCTCTGTGCGATTGTACATTCCATAAATAGAATTTTTGTCGAAGGGACTCATCTTTTTATTGTCGCCCAGGAAGACGCTGCTCATATCAAAAACGATAGCAGTAGAGTCATTATTGTATGCTTGAATCTTTTGGTTGCTTAAAATTGCTCCCAGTGTACTTTTGCGTAAAGCTTCATCAATTTGTGTGTTACCAGTAATATAGTCAGTGTTTACCTGACGTAACTGTACATGTGTTTTATTGCGTGTGAATACTACGTGAAGAAGATCGGTCGGTTTAGAACCGACTACTGCATTGCCATTATCAGAGATACTGGTGACAGTGGAACCAATAAGCATATCTTTATTGATTAAATTCACAGGAAGTTCAAAATATACTTTTCCATCCAGCAGATGGAGAGTAATCAGTCCTTTGGCTATTTCATGCTTTTTCTTGAATAGTTTGTCATATTCACTTTCTTTTTTAGCAGGAGTTGTTTGTTCTGTTTTTGCCTTCTTTTTTTTCCAGAAGAATGGAAATTTACGCTGTGCGTCAATGGTGGTAGACGAAGCTACCACCATTGCTGCAAGTAAGAGGATTTTCTTTTTCATATCAGTTCTTTAATGTATTTTTATGAAATTAGATTAATATCCGGTTGTTGTTACATCTAGGATTTTACCAAAACCATCATAGATTAGGGCTTTAGAAATATCCAAGGTTCCTGCACCGGCCTGTTTCATCGGAACAATTGAGACTTTTCCGTTAAATTCTGCGGATTGGGTCACAATAATGAGGGCTTTGTTATTCCATGCATTTGGGGCAATAGTTGGTGGATTACCAGTCATTACATTAATTTGATTGGTATATTGCCCTTGTTGATATAACTTGGCTTTTGTAATTTTTTCTCCGTTACTGGGGGTAAACTGTGAGGTGGTGGAGACAGATACTTCATTTCCCATACCGTAAGTAAATGAGTATATAGCTGCATCTGTTACTACATATAATACATTATTTGTATGTCCGAAGAAAATAGATACAGCTTTGTCTAGTAAGGTTTTTCCTGTCGTTGGAATAATATATTTGTTTTTTGCAGCTGCTGGTTGTTCTGGTGAAGTCACAATCCATCCCTCCCAATTATCAGGATCTTCATAATGTCCTTCTTCTGCTTTATATTGGCTTAAAGTGTAAATAGCATAATTTCCACTATTATCGTCTTTAAGTAAGAAAGTGGCCAATGAGCCATCTTGAGAACTTGTTGCGGCAATAGCTGTTTGACTTCCCATGTCATTAGGATCGAAATCTGGATTTGAGATATACGGAGTACATGTGTTATAACTCGTGCCATTTAAGGAATAAAAGGCACCTTTGGGTTTATCTAACCATACTAAATGGTTGTCCCCAATACTAAATGAAGAATTTGCTGCATATACATTGTTATTGATTTCAAATCCATTAAAAACAGAATTAGGCATAGAGAATTTGTTACCTGCTACGTTTAAGAATGAATATAGTCCATTATTTGTATAAGCGATGAAAAGTTGTGAAGAACGAATATAAGATTTTACTTGAAAATCGGTGGGGCAATATAAAAATATTTTTTCATCTTCCCATGTCCCGTTTATTGAATAGTCCTCACAGTTGAAACGAATGCTTTTTCCTGTGGAAGAAATAGCCCAAATCTGATTTAAGTGAGAACTACCAAGTATTGCTGTGTTCCCCATCACCTCATAGGTTAATGAAGTCAATAATTCATCATATGCTGCTCCATTAGCAGTTTCTAGTATGTGACGAAATATTCTTTCTTCTTTTGTATATTGATTTGTTATTTGAGAATTGTTAATCAAAGTGAGATCTGTTGTTGTTCCGTTTTCACTATCTGCGATTAACAATCCGTCTAGGAAGCTACTTTGTACATATAATTCCCAAGAATAAATATATTGTAAGTTATCATTTGCTACATCTGTTACAGTCAATTTTAACGTATAGGCTCCATTTGATATAGGACGATTTATAATACCATGAAAGTCTTTTTCTGTACCAATAATTTCATAAACAGGATTGCTAGTTGAGGGTTCCTCCGTTACAGCCCATTCATAGCGCAAATTAGAACCATCAAAACCATCTTGGGTAATAGATGGTACAATATCGACAGGAGATTGATAACCTACGTATATTGAATTTTCTTGATTTTTATCGTTTATACTAATTTGTACTTCTGGAATAAGGTTTGTTACAAATGAACTTTTATCCTCATAACAAGAAGTAAACCAGAGAATATTAGGCAGCAGTAATATTATTAATTGAGTTATATTATTTTTCTTCATAATTTTATAGAATTATATAAATTAATATGTTCTGGCTTCTATAATTTGTCCTTTCAAATTACCTTCGTTATGAACTAGGGGGGCATCGGGATGTTCTTTCTGATACTTTTTTAGATAATCCGCTAATTTTGCAGCATAAGCTTCATATGATTTGTCTGTTACGAATAATCTATAATTGGCGAGATATTTATATGTAAAATATGTTGGTCTCTGTGGTTGGTCAGGATGCGCAGTCATATCGTCCCAATCATCCCAGTCTAAAGCTGTTACAATTGTTTTTAAAGCATTGGAACTATAAGCCGTTGTAGAAGAAGAGGTTGGAGCTAGAGATGATTTTATTAGTGAATTATATGTCATCCATAAATATCGTTCAGTTGCCGGAGGGGCAATGATATTGCTGTTCCAACTTAACGTTGCTGTGATATATTCTTTAGGTCCTAACCCTAGAGTTGATGACTCCTTTAGCTGGATATAAAGTTTATATGATGCTCCATTTTGTATTTCATCAGTATTAAACAGCCTTATTTTTATTGTTCCTTTTAAACTATTTGCGGGAATCACTGCAGCAGTTATTTCATAACTGTTTTCGGGGGCAGTGGTTTCCTCCGCATTGATTACATAATTCACAGTACGGTCTTCTGTCGATACATTTCCGACCAAAACTAAAGGCAATTCATATTCACCATATTCATCAAAGGGATTCTCCAGAAAAGAATAATTCCCTTTAAATATGTCGGTTTCTGCATCGTACTCATTCGTAGAATTGAATCTGACAGCATTATATTGACTGTCAAAATATGGTATTTCTTCCTTGCCGCAACTAATGAGGCATAAAGAGAAACAGCTTATCGCTAAGACTGATTTTATAATTATTTTTTTCATATTAATATTGTTTATTGTACACGACCGGATTGTATTTCGAAGGTAGGATAAGGCAATAAATATTGCGTATCTGTCATCTCTTCACTATAATTAGGAATGGATTTACACCCTGTTCGCTTATAGTAATAGAACATGACACCTTCGGAAATGAATTCTTTGTGATATTCTTTTTGTATTTCTTTTATGATTTGATCTGCATTTAGATTTTCAAGAGGGGTGCTGATACCTCTGTTTTCGCGAATCTTATTTAGCCTTTGTAATGCCATGTCAAGATTTGGGGTTGCACTTGTTGCATAGCATTCTGCAGCAATATAGAATATTTCAGGCAAGCGTATTAGAGACAAGCGGTTCTTATTGAATTCGTCTAAACTTGCTTGATGAATTTTCATAGGGACATATCCTCTGGAATCACTTTGGGTTTGATCTAACATTCGTGTGAAACGAACATCTGAATTTATGCCTTCATATATATTTTCAACATCTGTTGGAGATATATACATAGCTGTATAGTCTGTGTTGACGAAGTTGGGTATTATATATGAGGTAATTTTGGACGTAATGTCTGAAACATTTAGGCTAAATAAAGCTTCGGATGCTAGAGAACGGTTAGATTGAGAAATTTCTGGTAACAGATAGGAGTAAGTGTACATATCGTCCATAACAATTCCATTATCACCGATAGCTGTGATTATCTCTTCAGTAGCATTTAAAGCTTTGTCTATGCTTTCTTTACTGCCTTCCCATAAATATACACGTGCTTCCAGTGCTTTGACTGCATAATAATTGAGTCGTAAAGTTCTATCTTTGAAGAAACCATCTGCATCTATACTTGTGTAATAAGAAGCCGGATGTTTTTTTGTGATCGGGTCGTATTCCTTTAATAATTTTTCTGCGGCTTCCAAATCGTTGATAATCATTTGAAGTGTCTCTTTTCCTGTGCGTTGAGGAGTTGGGATCGATGATAAAGTTGTTACATATGGAATCGTTTTTTTAGAGTTTAGTTCTGCGGAACGGTTTTTCCAATCACCATATCCATATAGGCGCAACAGATCAAAATGTATATATGCACGAATGGCAAGAAGTTCTCCTTTGATAACATGATAATAGACTTCGTTCAGACTTGACTCCTGTCCTTCCATATTAGTTAATGCTTCATTGGCATTGGCTATTACAGAATATGCTTTAGCCCAAATATTTTCGATGTCCGAGAATATTTGTGTGTGGTCGTAATTGAATTTTTCATATTCTTGCATTTCTCTACTATTACTTGAATTGGAAGTCACAGGATTAAATTGATGACCTAATATTTCAATTGCATACCAGGATAATTCTTTACCATAAAGGGCATTGTCTGTCATGCTAATATAACAACCTATTAAAGATTGTTGGAATCCGGCTAGAGTGCTATAATGATCTTTTTCTCGAATTTCAGACCCTGAAGTAACATCGAACCAGTCGCTGCAAGAGGATAATGTTACTACGGACGTTAATAGGATTAATATGTATTTTTTCATCTTTATAAAATTTAGAGAGTGGCTGTTAATGAGAACGACATATTTCTTGCGAAAGGATAATTTAAACCTCGTTCTATTTTTATAGAAGAGAACGTTGCAATATCATTTAAATAGAATGATAAACGCAGACGTTGCATACTTAATTTCCTATAAATGGAACTGGGAAACTCATAATATGCACTGATGGAAGAGAGTGATAATTCACGCCGATCCTGTACAAAGCGAGTGGTAGCACGTGTGGTTGTTTCAGAATTAAATTTCTTGTATGGTGTTACTTGTCCGGGAGTAGTCCAACGACCAATTAGCAATCGGCGATCCACATTGTAAGCAATATTTGCATTTTCCACCCGACTGACGAGGGTTGAATTATACATTTGACAACCAGCAAGATAACTTATAGTAGCGCTTAATCCGATACCTTTATACTCGGCTGTGAAACCGCCTGTACCACGATACTTAGGATCGGAGTTACCAGCAGCGACCATATCATTGGCTGAATAAGTATAAGTGTAGGTACCATCTTTTTTAATGTATATTTCTTGTCCGGTTTGCGGATCAATACCGGCTGAAGGGACTGCCCATATTGTTTTCATAGATAATCCGTCTTGATACATTAATACAGGTGCAGAGGTATTATTATCTTCTGCTTGTTTCATCATTTTTTCATTGTAAGCCCGCATACTCTCTGACAAACGAATTATTTTATTTCGGTTATAGGCAAATGTTCCATACACATTTACAAAACCTTCTTTTCCTTGCCATATTGTATAATTAGCTTTAGCTTCAACTCCAGAATTACGTACCAATCCTAAATTATCTTTTACTATTGCGAATCCTGTAGAAGTTGGGATTGTTACATCGGTTAACATATTCTTGGTATCTGCTGAGTAATAGTCAACAGAAAGGGATAATCCGGCAACTCTCATATCAATTCCTATATTATGATCCTTTTTCTGTTCCCATTTTAATTTGGAGTTAGGCATGGATGCTAAATAAGCTCCTGTAAATTTGCCAGCTAAGCCTCCATATACGACGCCTGTGTAATAATTATATGTAGCAATTGCTGCGTTGGTATCAAAGTTTTGATTTCCAGTCAAACCAATCGAGGCCCGAAGTTTTAACTGTTTAATCCATCCAACACCTTTCAAGATGGCTTCATTGTGCAGGTTCCACCCAATACCAAAAGACCAGCTATTGGCCCAACGGTTATCTGAACCGTATAAGGAAGATGCACTTTCCCGAACAGTTGCATCGGCTAAATAACGATTGTCATAATCATACGAAGCGGCTAATAGGAAGCTGGCTTCACGGTTAATTGTGGAATAACCAGTAGGGGTACTGTTTTCTGCATATTGTTTTGCGAATGAAATATCTGCCTTCTGATTATTGGGGAAACCTTCTGCCGTGTGTCGATATGCTGATGATTTTTCTCCGGAGATAAAGGCACCGGCATTTCCAAAGATAGTATGTTTACCAAATTGATTATTATAGTTTATATTCAAGTCTCCGGAAATAGAACTGGATTTACCATTTTCCATAATATACTTACCACGCTTAAGTATATCATTAACATTTGCAAAAATGGAATGTGAGGCGGGATAGAAATCATCCATATCATTTCGTTTTTCAGAGACTCCTATACGTGCTGTTGCTTTCCAGTTTTTATCAACTTGCCATTCTGCATAAAAATTATTGGTGAATTGTAAATAACTGGAAGTAAAGCTGGTTCCGATAATAGAATTATACATAGGGTTAGCTACTTTGGTTGATGTTGAGCCAATTTGTTCTACCCATTGAACTATATTCCCATTTTCATCAGTTGCTTGCCAATATGGATTCATTCTGGAATATTCGCTAAATTCTCCATAAGGGGACTCATTACTTTTGTTAGATATGATTGATAGGATATTCTTTAGTAATAGTTTGTTATGTCTGTATGATAAATTTATATCACCCGATATATTGCGGCGGTCAGATCCCTTCATAACCCCAGTAATCTGATTATAAGTAAGGTCTAAGATTGCACGTAAATTTTGGGAATCGCCTAATTCTATATTTAGGTTATGTTTATGTCCTATGCCAGTGTGAAGTGGCTTGGATAACCAGTATGTATCTAATCCTTCTAATGCAAGTTTTCGTCGGCCATTATATAATTGATCTAATTGGATTTGTGTATTGGCGTTACTACTTGTATATACTCCGTCTAAACGTTCTGCTTCCAATTTTTCAAATGCATTACAAAGGTCATAACTGGTTAAATCCGGCATTTCCAAAGAAATACTACCATTATACGTAATACGCTGTTGATTTCCGGTTAAACGTTTTGTTTCAATAACAATTACACCATTGGCTGCTTTAGAACCGTAGAGAGCTTTTGCTGAGGCGTCTTTTAAAATTGTAATGCTTTCAATTCGGTTCATGTCCATGTCCATTATTGTTTCAGCAGTTGTTTCAAAACCATCAAGAATGAATAAAGGTTGATTGGGTTGATTTTGATAGTTGCTGCGCAAAGAACTGCTTTCTGTCGTTGGAAAACTGGAAGTTCCACGCATTGACATATCCGGAACACTATTGGGATTGGAGCCCATATCAAAATTATCTGCAATGTATATTGTAGGATCCAGATTTTTCAAGCTCTGGAACACATTCTGATTTCCGACACGCATCAGATCTTTGCTCGAAATAGTAGTTGCTGCTCCAGTAAAACTTTCCGCTTTACGAGTATAAATTCCAGTAACGATAACCTCATCTAATTTAGTATCACTTTTTAGAGTAATATTTTTTCGTACATCATTCCGACCACTATTAATCATCACTTGTTGAGTAGACATTCCGATATATGAAAAGGTGATAGTACATGCGGTATTAGTTGGAATCTCTATATTATATTTACCATTGTTGTCGGTTATGGCAAATCGTTGAAGATCACTAATCACAACATTAACACCAGGCAGGGGGTATCCTTCTTCATCTGATACAATACCGGTTGCGGAACGTTTATCCCCTTGTTGTTCCACTTTAGAGATGGTAACAATATCTCTTTCCATACTATAAGTAAGCCCTGTACCATTAAGAACAGTACGTAGTACGTTATCCACAGTTTCATCTTTTACATGGATAGTGATGGGTTTCAGTGACTTTGTCTGTTCTGTATTGTAGACAAAGCTTAATCCGGTTTGTTGTCTTAAAGCATCGAAAAAATCTTTGACAGTGACAGATTCCAGATTTAAAGTTACTTTTTTGCCACTTTCTGGAATGGCAAGCATCATTGTGGGTAATAGTAATAATACTACTACCAGAGAAAGTATTCGGATTCTTTCTCTACTTTTTGTCTTTCTCATTCTTTCTTCTTGTTTAATTAGTAATTAATTGTCTGTGATTAAAATTTCTCTTCCTTCTATTTTTATTTGTAAATTCGTAGTACGTGCTATTGCTTTTAATATCGGGCTGATTGTGGCATAACGATCCATATTACCAGTAAATCGCAGTTGTTTAAGCTCGGAAGTGCCAAAGGAAATATTAACATTATACCAATGTTCTAGAATTTCGACAATATTTTCTAAAGTACGATTTTCGAAAATAAGTCGTCCTTCATTCCATGCTATGTAGGGAGTGAGGTCTACATTGTATATAGATATATTGTTACCTTTCTGTTCAATGTGTGCCAATTGGCCCGGCTCTATGAGTTGTTCCTGTGTACTTCCTTGAGGAATAATACTGATACTCCCTTTCACTAATGCGACTTCTGTTCGTCCAGAGGTGAATGTATTAACATTAAATTCTGTACCATACTGTTTGATTATTCCTTGGTCAGTGACAACGTAGAAAGGACGAGCATCTTTGGCTATTTTAAAATAGGCTTCCCCTTTTAGATAAACCGTGCGTTTAGTCTTACTAAACTTTACAGGATACCGTATTTCTGTATTATAATTGAGGTGTACGGTTGTTCCATCTTCAAAGGTTACTCTGAATTCGTTTCCCTGTTCAGTTGTTAATGTGTTTTTTTCTACTATTTCAGGCTGCTGTTTTTGAGATATATCTATATTTATATTGGGTGTTGATGGATAGATGAGCGCACCATTTTGAGCTATAGCAGTTGTGGAATGATTAACCTTAACTGGTGTTGGATATGTTGGAGTAAGCGATTGTTTGTCATTCCCGGCTAAAATTAATGTAGCTTTAGGAATTCCTGGCTGTATGGCATCTCCTAAGGCTAGATTGTCAGATATTTGTTTTTCGGAAGCAATATAAAAGTACCATCCTCCTGCTGCTATTATTATAGGTAATATTAAAATAGCTGCATATTTCAGGAGAATTGATGTGACTGATACTTGGCAATATTTCTTTTTGAAATGTTTCCATGCCTGATGTGAGTTAATCTGTGTATATGCCTCGTAGCGCTTACGAAATGATGCGCTTGTTCGTAAACGATTGAAAAACTCTTCGTGTTGTGGAGAGGTCTTGATCCAATTGTCAAGTTGTTTTTTCTCGTGCTCTGTAATATCACCGAAGAGATATTTGGCTATTAATTCTTCTGTACCAGATTTTATTTTCATATATTTATTGTCTTATCATTTGTTAATAAGACAACATGAAGATTAAAAAGAGGTACAAACTTTCTAAAAAAGATTATTTTGGTTACGAAAAAAACTTGGAACTATACAAAATGTCACATAAGGGGAGCAAAAAATAGCATGTGCCCATCTGTTCTTTGATAGATTGTATAGCTCTTTTCTTTTGTGTTTTTACTGTTTCAATCGAAATTCCTAGTGCAGTAGCTATTTCTTCATTCTTTTTTCCATCCATATGTAATAAGAATATTTCCCGGCAGCGTGTTGGCAATTTATCGATAGCACGAAATAGTAGCCGGTATACTTCTTCTTCATTGGTATCTTCTTCTTCTGTGATTTCTCGATAAGTGCTTGCCAAGCGTTCAAGATAGAGAGATTCTACATTCTGATGTTTTAAATAATTAAGAGAGGCATTTCGTATAGAATTATAAAGATAAGTTCGGAAAGAAGGCAATGATAAGAATCTCATTTTCTTTTCCCACATAGTTGCAAAAAGATCCTGTACAATATCTTCGGCAGCTTGTTGGGAAGAGAGAAAGTTGATGGCATACAACACCAATGCTTTATAATATTCATTATAAAGCTGATGATAAGCGGTTGGGCGTTGTTCATTTATACCTTTTATAAAGGAACTTTTCTCTTCGTTCATGGTGAAATATTATGTTTTATGCAGCAAATGTATAAAATATCTAGGATAAAAGAAGCCTTTCAAACTCTATAGTGTTTGTGAATGCTTCTTTTTTCTTTTTGCTTGTCTGTATAACTTCATTTTTTTCTTTGGAATAATATAACAGCAAAAAAACGCGACTCTGTTCTGAAACTTTAGAGAATCAATGTATTATAGTCTCTCTAAAAATCTTTATATTTGCAAACCGTTTGGAAACAATAGTGAATAATAAACAATACAATAACTTAAAAACAACCAAAATCAGATGAAGCAGGATATGATTGTTATCCTTGACTTGGGTAGTCATGAGAATACGGTGTTGGCTCGCGCCATCCGTGCATTAGGAGTTTATAGTGAGATTTATCCTCACGATATCACAGTGGAAGAACTGAAAACATTGCCCAATGTAAAGGGTATTATTATTAATGGTGGACCGAATAATGTAATTGATGGCGTTGCCATTGATGTAAATCCGGCTATCTATACTTTGGGGATTCCCGTCATGGCTGCAGGTCACGATAAAGCAACTTGTGAAGTGAAGTTGGCAGAATTTGCGGATGATATTGAGGCTATAAAGGCGGCAGTGAAATCATTTGTTTTCGATGTTTGTAAAGCTGAAGCTAACTGGAACATGAAGAACTTTGTCAATGATCAGATAGAGTTGATTAAGCGTCAGGTGGGCGATAAGAAAGTATTGTTGGCTCTGTCGGGTGGAGTTGATAGCTCTGTGGTAGCAGCTTTACTTCTGAAGGCAATTGGTAACAATCTGGTTTGCGTACATGTTAATCATGGTTTGATGCGTAAGGGAGAGTCTGAAGATGTGGTTGAGGTATTCAGCAACCAGTTGAAAGCAAATCTTATTTATGTAGATGTAACCGATCGTTTCTTGAATAAACTGGCAGGTGTGGAAGATCCGGAACAGAAACGTAAAATTATTGGTGGTGAGTTTATTCGTGTGTTCGAAGAAGAAGCACGTAAGCTGAATGGTATTGACTTCTTGGGGCAAGGGACTATTTATCCGGATATTGTGGAAAGTGGAACGAAAACTGCTAAAATGGTGAAGTCTCACCATAATGTAGGTGGGCTGCCTGAAGACCTTAAGTTCGAGCTTGTGGAGCCGTTGCGCCAATTATTTAAAGATGAAGTTCGTGCTTGTGGCTTGGAGTTGGGATTGCCTTATGAGATGGTTTACCGTCAACCTTTCCCTGGTCCAGGTTTGGGCGTACGTTGTTTAGGTGCTATAACGCGTGACCGTTTGGAGGCTGTACGTGAGTCCGATGCTATTTTGCGTGAAGAGTTTCAGATTGCCGGATTGGATAAAAAGGTATGGCAATACTTTACAGTAGTACCCGATTTTAAATCTGTTGGTGTACGTGATAATGCCCGTTCTTTTGATTGGCCGGTGATTATTCGCGCTGTCAACACGGTAGATGCTATGACGGCTACTATCGAACCGATAGAATGGCCTATCCTGATGAAGATAACAGACCGTATACTGAAAGAAGTGAAGAATGTAAATCGCGTTTGTTATGATATGTCTCCGAAACCTAATGCGACTATAGAATGGGAATAGAGAGACTTTTTAAGTGATATTTCGATAGCCTCAATTTTTTGTAAGTTGAGGCTATTTTTTTTAATATGTTGAACCTTGCCACATTGAATTTGACAGATGTTTAATCTGATTGATATATGATTTGCGTTGGTGTAAACCATAGTGTAAACCGGCACCAATTGATGTATAAAAGAAAAAGGCACCCAAGAGTGGAAGCCTCTCAAATGCCTTATTCTTATCAAGTAGCGGGACCCGGGATTGAACCGGGGACCTCATGATTATGAATCATTTAGAATGATTTTTTGCGATTTTTATTGGATGATATATTTGCTTATTTATCAGTGATTTAATACTTTTGTGACATTGTCTGATAATGACTGATTCTTAGAAAATAAAGCTTTTTGTGTTCCCGCTGTGTTCCCATTGTGTTCCCAAATAGCTTATTAAAGTGTTTTGTTTTATGTTTTTAAATATGATGATTTATGGATAAAAAGTATATAAGTTGTTTGGTTAATGACAAAGTTGGTGTTTGCGCAATAAGTCTTGTTCTAGACAAAAGGCATGTGAGGAATGGAGGTAAATATCCTATAGCATTACGTTTTACTATAGATCGAAAAAGATTGTATTATCCGTTGGGAGATAAATATACAGAAAAAGAATTTGATGCTATTTGTAGAGCAAAAAATACAGGTCGAAGATCCAATATTAAGAGTGAGAAGGAAACAAACTTTGAGTGTAAGATGCTTTTAGAACAAACATTTAAATCTTATGTTGATATAGTACAGGATTTGGATAAAACTTCTAAACTTAGTTTGAATATGATCATGACTCGGTTAACTGGAAAAAATGAAGAGGATTCATTTTTGTTAGTATGGGAAGATATTATTAATAATAGGTCTGTGGGAACTGCAGATAGTTATACTACGGCAAAAAAATCATTTATTAAGTATGTGGGAGTAATATCTGGTTTTAATGTATCCAAGAGTACAATTGAGAAATGGATTAAAGGAATGGAGAATGATGGATTTACTAAAACGACTATTGGAATATATTTAAGGGCATGTCGGGTTGTGTGGAATGAGTGTACACAAAGGGGATTTTTAAGTAAAAAAGAATATCCGTTTGGTAAAGATAAAAGTTTGATCACGATTCCTGTAGGTAGTACACGAAAAAAGGAATACCTGAATGTAGAGCAAATGACGGAATTGTATCAAGTGTTTATCAACAAAAAATATCCAGAATCATGGCGAAAGAGTTATATAGAAAAGGTTCATTTTTCTTTAGGATTGTTTTTGGTACAATATTTATGTAATGGTTTTAACTTAGCAGATGCTGCACGGCTTCGATACAATGATTATTATTATATTAGTGGTAAACAGTCTTTTCAGTTTATGCGTTATAAAACTAAGGATAGAAGTGAAAATAATAGTGAGGTGGTAATTCCGATTATTGAACCTTTGAGAATAATTTTGTCGGAAATTGCTGCACCGGAGGAAAGAGGGGGATTGGTATTTCCTTCTATATTGAAGGGGGAAACAAATGAAGTACAGGTAAGGAAACTGATAGCATTAGAAAATAGTAATATTCAAGATCGGATGAAAAAGTTGACTATGGCTTTAAATTGGGAGATTTTCCCTAGCAGTACTTGGTGCAGGCATTCTTTTGCAACAAATTTAACTCATGCAGGAGTTCCTATTAATTATATAAGTGATAGTATGGGGCATTCTCGTGATGAAAATATTACTGCGCGCTATATAGATATTTTTCCACATGAACAGCAAGTGCTATATAATAATAAATTGTTAAATTTAGCCTATGAGGAAATGACTTCGATTACTAAAATATTAAATTCACTTACTCCTGATGAATTGAAAGCTATAATAACTGTGGTAAAGAGTAAAACAAAGGATTGATAGGTATAATAAATATTACCAAGGGGTTGGTGCGATGAATCTGACATAATTGAAAGAAGTTTATGAGTATATCAGGAGTATAGTTTAATATTTTTTTTATATTTGAGGCAGTATTCGGGAGAACTGGGTGCTGCTTTTTTATTTATTCACTAAAAACGCTGAAATGTTAGAGCAGATAATTGAAAAGTTTGAGTTTATGAATAGTCTCATTGATATTCTAAATCCTTTAGAGTTATATGAATTCTTAAATCACCAAAAAATGTTAGAGGTCGTTGATTCAGATATTCGTATTAGCGAAAATGATTTAAGGAGTGATCCTACTTTGAATATTAGTGATGAAAAGTTATTTGTAAGATTGAAACAGTTATCAAAAAATGATATAGAATCGATATGTTCATATCTTTCTCTATCAAATGTTCGTAGAAATAAGATGATAAATGCATTAAGAGACGACGATTATGCTTCATTCTGTCAGATAGATAAAAGGGGAGATTTATTTCTTTATATAAAAGCAGGAATATTTTATTTTGATTGTTTTAAAGAAATACTATCCAATAATAGTAGAACCCTTACAATTATAATTAATGCTTTCAAAAATGTAGATTGTCGTAAATCAATTTTTGAGCAATTATATCCAGTGGTTAGTTCATTAGTAGAAGAGGCTTCTTGTGTTAATATTCCTTTAGTTGATCATTCCACGGATACAAAAATCCGAAATATGGGCAATCAATTAAAATTATTACCTAAGTTGCTAAAAGACTCTTCTTCTGATAAAGAAAATGAAGAATATATAATGTCTCTATTGGAGGAATATTTACATGGATTGTCTGAGATATTTGATATGATTCAGTCTTTCCCTGCACAATATGTAACGCGTTTTTTCAATAAAATGTCGAATTCTGCTTATGCATTTAAGTTGCAAGAAATTTATAATGGATATAAGCAAAAAAATCCCAAAGCAATAGATATTATAATTTGTCCAGACAATTATAAAGCACCTCGTATTTTTAATCTACCTGAGAGTTTTGACACATTAAGACAGATCGGCGTAGAGAAAGAAAAATATGATTTCCGATTGGATTTGAATAGAAAATCAATAGAATACTTATATAAAGAACTTATTGACAGGTATGTCTTTGATATTCCCATAGAGCAGTTTGCTTATATTTTAACGGGGAAACGAGAAAAGGTCAAAGGAGTTGATCATCCATCGATAAAATGGCTTGGCACTATGCAGGATTTAAGTTGTTTTATTGGATTGTTATGTAAAAAGAGGAAAGGGAAGGATACTTATGGAATATGGAGTATAACCCAAAAAGTTTTTGTAATTGATGGTATAACGATAGATAATAAATCAATTTCTACCGAGTTTTCCAAAATAAAGAAGGATCGCAAACCTTATATTTATTTTAAAAAATTGATAGAAAAAGCTGTAGACTAATCAATTGCAATTGATTTTGATAAAGGAAGGATGTATCGTAAGTGCGATATGTCCTTTTTTGTTTTTATCCGGTTGAAATTGGGTTGTAGTGTGAAGAAATAATTTAAATATTAATAGCTACTCTCTATCTTCACAACCGAATTCTGAGCGCTCTGAATTCAGAATAGATGTTCAACAATTAAAAATTAGAAGAAAATATGAAAGATACCTTATTAAAAGAAAAACCTCTTTTTCAGTCTACTTTGGGTGATTTGGTGGAGGTCTTGAAAGAAGAGTTAGGCTTTGCAAGCGAGAGTGGTAACGATGAAAAGGACAACATCTTCCCATCTGGTGGTAAACATTATGTCCGGGGCATGAAAGAACTGGCAAAAGCTCTTCATTGCTCTATTTCGACTGCTCAACGCATAAAGAGTAGCGGTGTCATTGATGCAGCCATTTCCCAAAACGGTAAGGTCGTTGTAATTGATGTTGAGCGGGCTTTGGACATATTGAGAGTTTCTAATAAAAAATGGGGACGCAAGTAGTCTCAGGTAATTAATCGGAATAGACAGTTTCGCTGAGAAATATGCCGGCTGTTTTCAACGGTGGAGCTGTCTGTTCATAAATCAAGAAGGAATCTATGAAAAGTCTATTGACCTTCAATGAAGTTCATATGTAGTTTAATAGGTATAAATTTATGGATGTAAAAGATAGCCTACTGTCAGGTGTGTCTTTGTATAACAGCTTGACTTCAAAAGGATTATTCCTTTGTTTTATTGCTTATATTTGCTCTCGAAAATTTAGAAAGTAACCACTAAAATCTTAGTAGATGGACAGAAATTGGAATCTGTAAATGGCGCAGTACTTCAAAATGATAAGAACGCTTTAGTAGAGTTTCCAAAAGCTGATAAGGAGGCTGAAAAAAAATATTATAATTAACCCGGAGTGATTGCTGGTAGTATATGAAAGCACTCCATAAGATTAAATTATATGTTAAACAATATAGACATCAAGAAACTCTATGATACTGGAGGCAAATGCAAAGGTTTATCCGCGCTCCCTAGTATCCTAAAATTGGGTGGTGCATGCTTAATTCTAAGTGTTGCAAACTTTGGTCTTTGTTGCCTTTATCATAGGTACAAGAAGCAAATTGAATTAGATGAGGAGGTTCGTGCGAACAATGCGGCACTTCAAAGCAGATTGAAACTTAATAATGTTCATATAAATAGTCTAATAAATAAAAGTAAATTACAAAAATGAAATTAATACCTAATTCAAACAACATTGCTCGAATCACTGGGATACTGGGAGTTAAGAAGACAACCGAATACTTTTTTATAGGGACAGGTTTCGCATTGGTTGCTTTAGGTTCTGTTTGTTATCTTATAACGGCGATTAAATCCCACGGTAGGATAAAGGAGCAGAATGATGTATTCGCAAACAAGCAGAGGGAGATTGAAATTGCTTCTTTATGTAAAATGCAGGAGAACGAACAACTTCACATTCATCGTATGCAGGAAGAGCATAAGCGGATGTCAACAGGTACAAACTGACAGAATATGAAGAGCGATAACTGTATAAAACGGAATAGGGGAAGTCCAGCGGTAATAACAGATTTAAGATACTCGTGGGGAATCTTTCAAAAAACGACCGGAGGTTCCCACTTATCGAAGAAGGTCCGGGTTGTGATCGTAACAGACAACCGAATTGATAAGATTAGAAATACTTTTAGAAGGAATCAATTATGAAATATAAAACAACAACAATCGTATCAGTATTTGGACTTGGCATAACAGCCGCAGGTTTTATTAGTGTATGGGTCTGTGACCGATTTGTCAAGAGACGTAAGCAGACAAAAAAGATGTCTATCGTATTTAACGATGTGGTGAATGATACCGAAACAGTTATGCCGTTGCAAACGCCTATTTCTCAAAAACGTACGAGAGCCAGGATTACGTCCGGTATGATCAGGAAATGGAATATGATGGCGAAAAAGGGAATGTCCCATAAACAGATTGCCGCCGGGTATGGTGTGTCATTGGTTAGTGTAGACAGGCATTTGGCCAGGTCAGGTAGAAAGAAGACCGCCAAAACCGATAAGGCCTATTCTACAGTCCCGATGATTAACAGTGAAGTTAAAAATAACAGATTATTAATTAATAAACATGAGTTATGAGTAATAAAGTAAAGGCAATGTCCCACTCTATAATCGATGTAGGAGGTAAAATTGGACTAGGGGGAGTTAGTGGACGCTACAAAGGTACTGCTTCAACTCTTTGGAAAATTGGTGGTTGCCTTATTGGTATAGGTGTAATTGGAATATACGTTTTACCCGAAATAAAGAGAAAGCTTGGACAGGTTAAGATTGACGAAAAGAAAAAGAAAAACGAACTTGAAAATGACAAGGCAAGGGAAGTGAGCAGACTTAAAATGGAAGAAAAAGATCATCAGTGTGATCTGGATATCAAAAAAGCGAAAGAGATCAGTCAGGTAAAGACTGATGAGATATCTAGAGTTATTACGATTCGTCAGGATTTTGGTCTCATGGGAAAAAAAACGGTTGGCGAACAAACGATAGATAAAGAACCTGCTCTTGGTGAGTGGTTACAATGGTTCGATACTCAGTTCCCCATGCCGGGTTACTCCGCTATTCCTCACATCAGCACTATTCTGAACGGTTGTCCTGGTGGCTTCAGGCCTGCCATGCTTCTACATCTGCTTGGGACTTATGGTGCACTTTGTTTCTCGAATGTGCGTGCGCAATATATGGACGGACGGTCTCATTCTCCCAGTTTGCAGGTTGTGATTGTAGGAGCGCAGGGTTCGGGAAAGAGTATCTTTAAAAATGTGTATGAACAGGATCTCTTTCATCGAGTGGTTATGGAGGACCGAGAGAAGGCCAGGAGTAACAAGCCTGACCAGATTATCCAAACGATAGGCAGCGAGATCTCAAAAGCGAGATTATTGGAGCTTATAGCTGGTAATCATGATGTATACTTCTATTCGATGGAGACAGAGATCGATACCGTGCGTCAATCTTTCACCAAAGGTGGCGGACTTTCTAGTGACTTGTTACGTAAAGCATTCTCCAACGAGAGTATTTCTTTGGACAACAAGCATACCCCTAATGAATGTCGCGGTACATTTCTCGTGTATTTCAATTACACCTTTACCGGGACTCCCAAGGCTGTCAGACGTTTCTTTAAAGAGGAGGAGTATGAAGATGGAACCGCCTCGCGTGTTTGTTTTTGTGCAATTCCCGAACTGGGTCATTCAATTCCGGAGTTTGACTTACCGGAGGGTGAAGAACTGGAGAAAATGCGTGACCAGATTGACAAGTGGCGTGAACAGTATTGCTTCAGAAGAACAAAAGAGGGTATTGATATTCCTGCCAACGAACACCGGACAGATCTCTCTTATGTATTCGGTACTCTGAAGCACTGGATCGAGAAACAGAAGGAGATGGGTGACGAGACAAGAAAAGAAGTTTCCCTTCGCATGGCCACTGTCGCCTTCCATGGTGCCATAGTGCTGCATATGCTCGCCGGTGAACCCGGGAAAGACGTCCCGAAGACACGTAGGGCGATTTGTAAGTTGACCGAATATCTTGCCAACCACTGCATGGAGCGTTTTCTCTGCCAGTATTACAAGGGAGTGTATCCGAAGATGGATATACCAACCGAACCACGGTTGGGACGGAGATTAACAGACGAGGAAATTGAATGCTGGTATCCTTTGTGGAAAACTCTCGATGAAAATGGCAATCAGCTGGGTTATGGAAGGATAGCCAAACTGATTGGAGTGAGTAAGAATGATGTGAGAAATGCTTTTAGAAAGCATGAAAAAGAAATCGGATTGAGTTAATACAGATAAGGAGGACGCTACACACCGGTGTTCTCCTTTTTTTTAGGGGTGTAAATGCCGTTTCATAGGGGTGTAAATGCTGAATGTATGAGTATTTGATTAATTCTGCATATTATAACGAATTGTGTTGAAATCCAGCTATTTATACATAAAAAAAAACTTTCTATCCTTAGAGGGTGTAAAACGTTGCACCCTGAATATGATAATGGATGTGATGACAATAGCTCATACGCTCTTAATCTAGTAGTCAAAATGGGAGTGTAATTTAAACTCTGTCTGGTTTCTATTTCTTTTAAATCACAACAAATA
>ERZ831773.697-NODE-697-length-42705-cov-4.574256_pt1 | contig 42705 bp, 57 predicted proteins | sample MGYA00519696_ERZ831773 | MGnify/ENA primary metagenome ERZ831773 (study PRJEB31850, sample SAMEA3708720) | human gut metagenome | biome: human gut; feature: human-associated habitat; material: faeces | place: China | collected 2014 ...
GTCTTGATCCGCTCGGTAAGGACCACCGCCATTGTGGAAGATAACTCTTTATATGACAGTTCCATCAGAGACGTATCATCAAAAAATACAGTTCCGCCGATCAGCTTTAATTGTCTTGTAATACTTTTTAAAATCGTAGATTTCCCGGAACCGTTTGGTCCGATCAGTGTCAATATCTCACCTTTTTTAATCTCTGTACAGATATCATGGATCAGTACATTTCCATGATATCCGACAGAAAGATCTTTCATCTGAAAATAGCTGTCACTCATATTTATTTCCCTTTTCTTCCTTTTATCATCATGAAAATTACGATCGGTGCACCAAAGATCGAAGTCACGGTACTGATATTCAGCTCCAGTGGTGCAAATGCCATACGCGCGATCAAATCACATCCCATACAGAACACCGCCCCGCCAAGGAATGTTGCCGGTATCACAACCAGCGGTTTTGCCGTCCCGAGAAGATGCTTGATCAGATACGGAACTGCGATTCCAACGAATGAGATCGGCCCTGCAAATGCGGTCACACATGCGGAAAATACACTTGAGAGCAGAATCAGAAGCACCCTGAACACACGGATATTGACACCCATGCTCTGCGCATACATTTCCCCAAGCTGATACGCTCCGATCGGCTTTGACAGGAAAAAGGTAAGGATCAGAGTGATTCCTACCATAAGCGCAGCTACCTTTACATTGCTCCAACTCATCCCTGAAAAGCTTCCCTGTGACCAGCCGTGCAGATTCACAATATCTGAATCCTCCGCAAAAGTCACAACAAAATCGGTTACTGCCGAGCAGATATAACCGATCATGATTCCGCCAACCAGAAGAGTTGCCATATTCCGGATCTTCCTTGCAAGAAGCAGGATAAATCCAATTGAAAGCATAGATCCGATAAATGCTGCAATGATCAGTATATAAGATGATACCAAAGTGTAATATTTTAAAAAGATGATCATCGCCAGAGCGACCATCATCTTTGCACCCGAAGAAATCCCCAGTACATACGGTCCTGCGATCGGGTTGGAAAAAAATGTCTGCAATAAAAATCCGGAAAGGGCAAGTGCCCCTCCCAGAATCCCCGCCATTAGGACACGCGGAAGACGGATTTTCCAGATAATATTCATCTGCACCTGTGTTCCTTTTTTCAGAAACAGGATCCGTAAAATCTCAGGAACCGAAATCTGTACATTTCCGGTATTGATGTTCAGCACTACGATCATGCAAAAAACTGCTGCCAGCACCGCAAAGACTCCCATATATCTTGTATTCCTTTTCCAGTTATTTTTCATTCCTGCCTGTCCCATTTTCTTCTCCGTTTTCTATTTTACATGGTATAAAAATGTCATCTTGCTTTCATCGCCGCCTGTCAGCATCAGATTCATATCCGTGATCAGTTCCCCAACGATATCGGTTGCCTGATACAGATATTTACCGGTACACCATACATTTCCTTCTTTGACTGCTTTGAAATCAGAAAAAAGTGCATCTTTTTCTTCCAGATCTTTTACACTGTTGATTGGATTATCGATACTTGAATTATAAATCAGATAATCTGCATCCGCCGCCTGTGCGTAAAATTCTTCCATTGTAAGTTTTACTGCTGAAGTATTACTGTCATCGCCAGTCAGATCATCGAATACATATCTTCCACCGGAAAGTTCGATCATTTTCGGAATATAATCATCACTTCTTCTTACTACCACCGTTCCGTCACTGCTTACATAGAAAAATGCAACCGTCTTCTCGGTATTCTTAAAATCTTTGAGCGCGTCGACATTTTCCACCTGCTTTTCAAAAAATGCATCCGCTGCATCTTCTTTATTCAGCATTGCTGCATAAAGTTTGATCCATTCAGTTCTTCCTAGAGGATGCGATTCATAGCTGGACCGGTCGATCATCACCGGGATATCCAAAGATTCGATCATCTCCTGTACCTTCGGTGTGTGAAGGATCATGGTCGATTCGATGGCAAGATCACAATCTTCATTCACCAGCATCTCATAATCCGGTTCACTGTATTTCCCGGCAAATTTCATTTTCCCGTCTTCCATCGCTTTCACCGCATTCTCAATATACCATCCGGAAGCCTGGGTACCTGTCATTGTGATATTATCCAGAGAATCTATCGCATTAAAAAGTGCCATCGCAGATGTTGCCGCAAGATAAATATGATCCAGCGGCTGCTGAAGGATTACGTAATCCTCATCAACTCCATCCGGCACATCCTGGTTCTCCGGAACGACCAGAAATTTTGCACCGTCTTTGATATCGATCATCTTATAGCCGTCTTTGTAGTAATATACCTGAAAACCTTCGGCGTATTCCAGATCCATCGTGGATTCATAGGTGAGTCCGTCAATCTCCGGACCTTTTTTTTCTTTGGCACTTCCTTTTGTACTGCTGCTTTCTGTTTTTTTTGTATCTGTTATATTCCTTTTCGCCTGCCCGCATCCGGTCAGTGCCGCCGTCCCAAGCAGCACTGTACTTAAAAGAATGCACCCCAGACGCATCGTTCTCTTTTTCATTTTCTACCTCTGTATCTAAAAAAGAATCTGCCTAGTTTATTGCAGAAGAATCTGCACTGTCTGTCTGCGCGAAAATTGCCTCGTAAACCTTGCTCCACTCTACTTTTGCATCATTCTTTTCCTCATCTGCTGACCGGTCAACGATCATCGGAATATCCAGAAGAACAAATTTTTCTGCCAGCTCTTCGTATCTCTTCTGCTGATCTTCTACCGACATTTTCTTCTCATTCTTTTCATCCGGAAGAATTTTATTGGAAAGGATTGCAAGATCACACTTACTCTTCATCAGTTTTTTATTTTCCGGTTTCTTATAGGTTCCTGCATAGATGATCTTCTTAGCTTTCATTGCTTTTGCAATGCTTTCTACCTTACAGTTCTTTTGTTTTACCCCTACTGATGTAATCTGGTCTGTTGCATTCAGCTTATCCAGGATTTCCAGTACTTCCTCAGAACCTACATATGCAGACTTCTTTGGCTTCTGGATCACAATCATTTCTTTGTCCAGACCTGCCGGAATTTCTGCGTCTTCCGGGACGATCAGATAACGGACGATCTTTGCTTTGTAAAGCGCAAGCTGTTCTTCCTGTGCCGGTGTCAGTCCGGAATCTGTATCTTCTTTTGTATCCTTTGTCTTGATTTCTTTTGTATCCTCATCTTTTCCCTGATCGATTTCTAAAAGAGTGATTCCCTGATCATAATGATAGATCTTGAAGTACTCTGCATGCTCTACCTTTGTCTCAGACTGATAAGAAAGTCCCATGATTTCCGGCGCTTTCTCATCCAGTGTATCTGCACTTAAATTGGTCTCCCCACTTACTGTAGTTCCGTCTGCTTTTGCTGCAGCACTTAGGTAAATGAAAATCGAATAGCTGATTTCATGCGCTGTTGACATCTTGGTTGTCATACCAATGATCGTATTGTTCTTGTTCAGTTCTACCGGAATGACAAATGTAGACGTACTTCCGGTTGCTGTCGGATAATAGGTATTTCCATTCGCTTTTACATAGCCATAAGAACTACTGCTAAATACAATGGTAGCATATGCCTGACCGCCTGTCACGGTAATCTTGGTACAACTGATGCTGACCTTTCCGGTTCCGCCTGACCAGGAAAATTTATCCGGTGTATAGACGCCGTCTGCAAGTGTTGTTGCACTGTTTACACGGGCAGTTCCACCATTTAAATCTGCCTCGTATTTGGATTCTTTGTCCGGGGTCTGGTTTGTGCCTGTGTTGCCGGAAGTGATGCCGGTTCCAAAGTTGGTGTTCTGACTGGTGTTATTTCCAGTATTGTTGTTTCCAGTATTGCCATTTGCAGGACCGTTACTGCCTGGTTTTTTCACACCTGTTGACGAAAATACTAATGTACGGTCATACCATTTCTTATTCTTAATCGAATGTGCAGCCACCGGAATTTCCGCATCCAGTGCATCTACCGGAATTATATAGGTATACTTACCATTATCTTTATCTTCATCAAACTTTACCCAATTTGCTGAATCGACAGCAGCTTTCGCACTGGTTCCTGCATACAAATAATCATAGCCAGTTCCACTAAGTGTAACCTTTGCAGTCATCTTTCCGTTCTTTGATGTAAGAACACAATCTGTAACTTTAAACATAGATGAGCTTGAAGTTACATTTACCTTATAAGTTCCATCTTCCGCTTCTACGGTCTTAGTCATTCCAATTGTGTTAAAAGTTAATGTACGGTCATACCATTTCTTATTCTTAATCGAATGTGCAGCTATCGCAATTCCTTTATCTACACTCGTTACCTTAATTCTATATACATACCGTCCAAGTGCATCCTCTTTATAATGACTCCATTCTTCTTGTTTTGCTTTTCCGGCTGCACCAGCTGTTCCGGCATATAGATAATCATAACCTGTCCCATTAAGTGTAATATCTGCATACATTTCCCCATTAGCTGAAATAAGTTCACAACTTACTACACGGAACATAGGTGAACTAGAAGTAACCTCTTTTATTGCATACTTTCCACCAGGTAAGGTCTTATTAGTACTCTCATCTTCTTTCTGATTCTCGCCACTTTCGGTTCCCGGTTTGCTCTCTCCTAAATTGCCCCCCTGTTCAGGATTTTCTGTGTCGTCTTTTTTATTTTCTGCTGACGATGAAATATGAAGCGTGTAATCTCCGTCTTCTTTCTTACTCACCCAGCCGTTCTTTTGGCTATGCGGTACAAAGGCAACATCCGTTCCATCTGCTGACAGTGGAAGTTCAAACGTAAATAAATACCCTTTGCTTGTTCCCGTTCCAACTATCGACTTTTCTTCTTTCCGTTCAACTGTATCAGCTTTACTTCCAATATAAATTTTATTGTAAGTTTTACTCTCTGTTTCTATCGAAACTTTCAGGTGATCATTTTCTTTTACAACAGAAGACGGTCCAACCTCAAACATTGCAAAATCACTAGTAATATTTTTCGCTTCCTGCGTCTTCACTTCCCCGGCATTTTCCGTAGCTTCTTCCGACTTAACCTTCTGCTCCTCTGCAGCCTTCTCTTCGCTCTTTCCGTCTTCGCCCGCTTCTTTTTTCTCTGCCTCAGTTACATTCCCTGTTGCCGCATTTTCTTCTGCTTTCGGCTCTTCCTGACTCTTCTGATTCTCGTCCGTTCCCTGTCCGGCAGTCGTTTCTTCTTCCTGTCCAGTCACTTCTTCAGCCGGCTGACCTGCTGCGTCTGCCGCACCGATTTTTCCGTCTGTTACTTCTACGGTCTGCTGACCTGATTCTGTATTTTCTACTCCTGCCACTGCACTGTCCTCAGCGTAAGCATAAGAAACCGGTGTAACCGACATTGCAACTGCCATGAAAAGTGCAAGAAATTGTTTTGAATTCCTCTTCATAATCTAACTCTTCCTCCTGATGTCCTGATCTTCTGTCGCTTGACAGCTCGATGATGTACATTCGCCAAATTCAGTTTCTCGTGCAAGCATAAATCTGCACCTGGCTCATCGTATGAAAAAAAATCTGCTTCCTTTTTCCTGAAAGCAGATTTCACCTACACCCTCTGCCACCGGAACTCTTCTCCGTATATATGGCAGCACAAAAATCCTGCTTTCATACTCTGTATGAAGCAAGATATCATTTCTTTGTGTATGTAAACGCGCTTTCATCGGAAGCAATTTACTCTCTTTCAGCAGGTCTCCTGGCTTATGGATCCTAACAAAGCTGCACCTTCTCACATTTTTATGCAATGGCATGCCGCCGCTTTACTCCTCATTTACAGTGACCGGATCGCTCAGGACTTTCACCTGATTCCCTTTTAAGCCGACCAGAAATTCTTCTGCCTAGCACTGAAAAAGTTTCTTTATTTATTCTTACTCACTATAACAGATATGTTTCTTCTTGACAAGAGCCATCTTTCCTGGTTTATTTCCCTATTTTTTCCAAACTCTCCATTAAAAATCCCGGAAGTTTTTGTTTCAAAATCGGCACCTTAATACCTATATGTTTATCATAATTTCATGACCTACTTCATTTATATATAGAAAGCGAAGGGGATCGAAATGAGAAAAAAGTGCCAGTGAATGTATGGAAATGCTCTGAAATAAGACAATGCAGCCGCCAGATCGACGACTGCATTGTCTTATACTCTTTTTCGTACAATTTTATTTTTTCGCTGCCTCAAAATTACGATGAAGTAATTCGTGGGTCTTTCCTTTCAGAAGTTCATCATATAATGACAGGATCAGCGGATTCTCATTCGACTTCTTAATCTGCGTATTGATATCGGTATCATACAGGCCTTTGCTTCTGGCTATCCTGCTTCTCGGACCTGCCGGGACTGGCTGTCCGCCACCCATGATACATCCGCGCCTGCATGCCATAACCTCAACAAAGTCGTAATGTACCTCGCCCTTCTGGATCTTCTTCATCAGCGCATCTGCATTTCCAAGTCCACTGACAACAGCTGCATGGATAGTACGTCCGTTGTAATCAAACTCTACTTCTTTCAGTCCTTCTTCTCCACGAACTCCACTGAATTTGATCTTATCCATTTCCACACGGTTATGTCCTTCACGAAGGCGCCTGAGTACGGCTTCTGTCACACCACCGGTTACTCCGAAGATCACACCTGCACCAGATCCGATACCAAACGGCATATCGGATGCTTCGATCTCCAGATTTTCAAAGCGGATACCGGATTTCCGGATCATTGTAATCAGCTCTGTTGTAGTCAGTACATAATCAATATCCTGTTTTCCATTCGTGGAAGATTCCGGTCTTAAAATCTCTTCTTTCTTTGCAGTACACGGCATGATCGATACAGAAACGATTCTCTTTCCACCATTCTTTTCCGGATCCTTATAGTATTCACGGATCACAGCACCAAACATCTGCTGCGGTGAACGGCAGGTTGACAGATTTTTTGCCAGATCCGGATAACGGTTCTCACAGAATTTTACCCATGCCGGACAGCAGGATGTAAATAATGGGAGATTTTCTCCGGATGCAAGTCGTTCAAGAAGCTCTTCAGATTCCTCGATCACCGTAAGGTCTGCACCATAAGAAGTATCATAAACTTCATCAAATCCAAGGCGGTGCAACACATTGACGAGTTTTCCCATCACATTTTCCCCTCTTGGAAGGCCGAACTGATCGCCGACTGCGACCCGGACTGCCGGTGCGATCTGTGCGATCACCTTTGTATTCTTATCTGCAAGAAGATCCCAGATCACTTCGATATTGGTATTGATACTGATCGCACCTGTAGGACAGACAACCCTGCACTGTCCACAGTTTACGCAGTCTGTCTCTGCAATCTTTTTGTTAAATGCCGGTGTTACCAGAGCCTTTGTTCCCCGGTATGCAAAATCAATCGCATTAACAGACTGTACATTGTCGCACATACGGACACAGTCACCACAGAGAATACATTTATTCGGGTCACGCACGATTGACGGTGAACTGAAATCCAATGGATACTGTTCTTTTGTATTTTCAAATCGGACGGTTGTGACGCCCATACGGTGTGCCAGCGCCTGAAGCTGACATTCTCCACTCTTGATACAGGTTGTACAGTCTCTGCAATGTGCAGCAAGTAAAAGCTCCAGAATCATCTTACGATATTTCATAAGACGCGGAGTATTCGTGTAAATGACCATCCCATCTCTTGGCGGTTCTGAACAGGATGCAAACGTCTTTCCTCTCTCATCTTCTACGGTACACAAACGACAGGCTCCATACACAGACAGTTCTGAATGGTAGCAGAGTGTCGGTATATCTATATCTGCATTACGGATGACAGAAAGTACATTCGGCTCATCTGTAAACTCTACCTTCCTTCCATCTATTGTCATATATCCCATGACTCATTCCTCCTATTTCTCGATATGAATTGCTTTAAACGGACACTGTTCCATGCAGGCTCCGCACTTGATACATTTCTCCTGATTGATATGATAAGGAGATTTCAGCATGCCTTCAATTGCACCTGCCGGACAGTTTCTTGCACACTTCGAGCAGCCCTTGCACATCTCCGGATCGATCTGGAATTTACGCAGATTTGAACAGACACCTGTCCGGCAGCGTTTCTCGTTGATATGTTCCAGATATTCCTCTTCAAATGCATTCATGGTACTGATAACCGGTTTCGGTGCGCTCTTTCCAAGTCCGCAAAGCGCCGTACTCTCAATCATATCTGCCAGTTCACGAAGCTCGTCCATATCGGATGATTTTCCGTTTCCTGCTACAATACGCTCCAGGATTTCAAGCATTCTCTTTGTACCTTCACGGCAAGGAACACATTTTCCACAGCTTTCTCTCTGTGTAAAACTCATGAAGAATCTGGCAACCTCTACCATACAGGTATCCTCGTCCATGATAACCAGACCGCCCGAACCGATCATTGCCCCGATCTTCGCCAGTGAATCAAAGTCCATCTTACTGTCCAGCTGATCCTCGGTCAGACATCCACCGGACGGACCACCGATCTGTACTGCTTTGAATTTCTTGTCATTCTGGATTCCACCGCCGATGTCATAAATAACTTCGCGCAATGTAATTCCCATTGGTACTTCGATCAGTCCTGTATTTCTTACATTACCGGTCAGTGCAAATGCTTTCGTTCCGGGACTCTCTGGTGTACCGATTCCTTTGAACCAGTCTGCACCATTTGTTACGATCATCGGAACATTGGCATAGGTTTCTACGTTATTAAGAACAGTTGGTCTTGCCCATAATCCCTGCTCTACTGTACGTGGCGGTTTTACTCTCGGCATTCCACGTTTTCCTTCAATGGATGCCGTCAGTGCGCTGCCTTCTCCACAGACGAATGCACCTGCACCCCGGTTGATATGTAAATGGAAACTGAAATTGGTTCCAAGAATGTTGTCTCCTAAAAGTCCGATTGCCTCTGCCTGTCTGATCGCTGTCTTCAGTCTTTCAATCGCAAGCGGATATTCTGCACGTACATAGATATAGCCTTCCTGTGCCTGTACTGCATATGCTGCAATCATCATGCCCTCGATCATACGGTGCGGATCACCTTCCATGATACTTCGGTCCATAAATGCACCCGGATCACCTTCATCACCATTGCAGACCACATAGCGGATCTTTTCTTTCTGGGAAGCAACCTGCTGCCACTTTCTGCCGGTGCGGAATCCGGCACCTCCACGTCCACGCAGATTCGAATCATAGATTGTCTGGATCACTGCTTCCGGTGTCATCTCAAAGAGTGCCTTTTCGATTCCGGCATAAGCACCGACTGCAAGTGCACCCCCAATATGCTCTGCGTCGATATGTCCGCAATTCTTCAGTACCAGTCTGGTCTGCTTTGCGTAGAACGGAATCTCTTCCTGTGACGGATAGGTCACTCCATCCATCTTGTAGAGAAGTCGCTCTACCGGTCTGCCACCCAGGATTGTTTCGTTATAAATCTCTTCGCAGTCTTCCAGTTTTACTTTAATATATAAATAATTATATGGCTCAATTCTTACCAGAGGTCCCATCTCGCAGAAGCCATGACATCCACTCTTCATAACCTTTGTATGTGCGATTTCTTCCCCGATCTTTACTTCTACCCCTGTATGATCTTTTGTCAGTTCTTTTAACTTTTCATAAATCTTGCCTGATCCACTTGCCAGACATCCGGTTCCCCCGCAAACCAGTACTCTGCAGTCAGCCGATTGTTTTTTCTGACATTCAATACGATATTCCTTCAGTTCCGTTCTGTTTTCAATTTTCATTTTCTTCACCTCTCAGTTCTTCAAGAAGTTTGATTACCTTCTCCGGTGACATCTTCGGATGTACTTCATCATTAACTGTGATCGCAGGTGCAAGTCCACAGGCTCCAAGACAGGATACAGTCTCTACTGTAAAAAGCATATCGTCTGATGTATGCTTGTGCTCATTTAACCCCAGCTCTTTATACAGCGCTTCCAGGATCGGAATGGATTTACGCACATGACAGGCTGTTCCGTCACAGACCTTGATCACATACTTTCCTTTCGGTTCAAATGAAAAATTCTCATAAAAGCTTGCCACACTGTACGCTTTTGCCTCTGTAATCCCGATCTGTTTTGCTACATAGGTAAGCAGTTCCGGTGGAAGATAACGGTATTCCTCCTGAATATCCTGAATGATCGGTATCAATGAGCGTTCCTCCCTTGTATGCATGGCAATGATCTCATCCGTTTTCTGATAATAAGATGCATCTAACATTCCATTTCCTCCTTCGTCATATTGTACATTTCCTTCTTATTATTCTATCATTTTTATGACATTATAACATATATCTATAGTTTTCGTTTATACATTTCATATATGATAGCTATATATTTTCCAATATATAATAATACAAGAATCAAAAGTATCAGTATTTATGAATAGACGGATAAATGTGTACCCAGCTCATCAAATACACAAAAAGAGCAGAATGGATATATCTTGGTCCGATATATCATTCTGCTCTCATTTACATCATTTCACGGATTGTTTCTTTTAAATGCTCAATAAATTCTCTTTCGTACAATTTTTTCTGATAACCCTTTTTGTAGATCAGCACATCCCGGATCATCTGTCCGGAAAATCCGGCATGCTTCTGCACCAGATTGTAGTTTTTCCTTAATTTTTCCGGTACTGGCGATACCCACATATAACTGTTTTTTACTTCCCGCAAAATATCAAACTGGCTTCCCCTTTCAAAAATATAAATTTTATTATGTGGATGAAGCGACTCTCCATTCTCACTCAGCTCGGTGTATTCTCCGGTCGGAAGTTTCCAGTCCCCATGCAGGATTTCCACACCATCTTCCAGTTCTTCTCTTGTCTTTAACTCCCTCTTTGCAAGATCTCCATCCGCAGAAGTTAAGATCATATACGGAAGCTCTGCCAGAAGTTCTGCATCCAGCCCTTTTAGATCAAGAAGCGACTGAAAATAAGGTTCATTCTCGCACAGATACCGGATGATTCCCATGGAATACCCGTTCTGCAACACATTTTCAATGGCATGCATAGAACTGTTTTCCTGAAATTCTGCTTTGATCGCCGTTTCCTTGCTCTGCATTCCGATAAACTCTGCAAATGCACTGGAAATGTAACTTGCCCTCGGAACAGTAATCTTAAATGAGAGATTTTCTTTCCCAAGATCACTGCAGTCCCTTTTCATTTCCTCTATTTCGTAAAGGATCCTTTTGGCATACTCCAGAAATTTCTGTCCTTCTCTTGTCGCCTTAACTCCCTTTGACGACCGCTCAAAGATAGAAATCCCAAATTCCCGCTCCAGATGCTTGATCGCTTTACTAAGATTTGGCTGCGCCACATAAAGTTCCTTCGCCGCCTTTGAGATTGACCCACTCTTATCGATTTCAACTACATAATGCAAATCTGTCAGATTCATCTTCCCCATCTGCCTTTCTGATCTCTGACTTTATCTCCCCACAACTATTTTCTGAACTTTTATTACAGATTCTTTTCCAGCCATTTACAGACTTCTGAAAATGTTCTCCCTGTTTCTTTTGGTCTTCCTACCGCAACAAGAACTGCCCCTGTTTCCTTTGCTGCCTGTACCTTTTCTCCAAAGCCTCCGGCTTTTCCCGATTCTTTGGTTACAAAATATTTCGCGCCTGTCTGATGGATCGTAGCCACGTTCATCTCCTTTGAAAATGGTCCCTGCATTGCAATGAGATGCTTTCCTTCAAAACCAAGCGCGACCGACTCCATAACCGCCTGCTCCGTAGAAAGGACTCTTGCAAAGCAGCGCTCTTTATACTCCGTAAGCTTTGTATATTTTATCAGTTCCTTGCTTCCGGTGGTAATCAGGATCTTTCCTTCTGTATTTTGCAGATATTCCACCGCATCTTCAACCGACTGCGCCCAGATCACCCTATCCGCTTCATCCGGCGCTGCTTCCATCTCCTCACGCAGGCAACGCAGATACTGCACACCGGAGATTTCGCAGGCTCTCCTTATCTCCCCAGTCACAAGCTGTGCAAATGGATGGGTTGCATCGATCACCAGATCGATCTGCTTTTCCTTTATCATCTCTGTCATCTGCTTCTGATCCATACGCCCAAAAAAGACTTCCGCATTCTCATGCTCTCCGGTACATTCTTTTCCATATTCGGTTGCGGCACTGACATAAACTTTTACATTTCTTCCATCCAGGAATTCCGTAATCCGCCTTCCCTCTGTTGTCCCTGAAAATATTAAAATCCGCTTCATATTCTGATCCTTACCTTCTTTTCTGCCACTGCTATTGTCACCCGATTCATGCACTGCTTCGGCATCAGAAGCCTGCCATCCTCTCCGGCTGCAAGGATCGCCGCCCGCTCACAGACATTGTCCACACCCGTGACCTTCCTGACAAACTCCGAATGGGAGCTGACACATTTAACTTTTCCCAACTCTTCTGCTGAAAACGTGTAAAATGGAAGTTTCCACTTTGCCGCATAAGAAAGTAATCCCTCTTCTTCTTTTTTCAAATCAATACTGTCGATCTCAATGACTTCCTTTTCTGTAAATCCAAGGATCTTTTTTGCCTCATTGACCGCGCTTTGGATTTCTTCTTCGGAAATCCCTTTGCGACATCCGATTCCCAGCACCAGGTTCTTCGGCGGAAGATCCAGAATCGTCTCTTCTTCCCGCCTTTCACCACTTCTTCCTGCAATCCGGATTCCATATGGATAGTTTCTGAGAAACTCTTCTGTTTCACATAGCTTTAATTCCTCCGGAAACTTTCCTTCTACTGGAAATACACTGTAAAGTCCAATCTTATTCCCATCCAGAACCACAGCTGAGATCTCCTTTGCCTTTTTCCGGTCTGTCAGTACCAGACCATTGCTTTTTGCAAATACATCTACCGCGAACTTTTGTTCCACATCCGTTGCTGTAGTAAGTACTGCCTGCGCATTTATTTTCTCCGCGATTTCCTTTGCAAGCTCTACAGCTCCGCCCACATGTCCCGACAGGAGCGGAATCACATAGCTTCCTTTTTCATCCATCACCAGAACCGGCGAATCGGTAAATTTGTCTTTCACATGAGGGGCGATCATCCGCACTGCGATTCCTGCCGCTCCGATAAAAAGCAAAGCCTTCTCTCCCCAGAGGCTGCCTATCCAGCTTTTCTTATCTTCCGGAAAAGCATGAAATCCGTATAATCTGCAAAACCGTGTCAAAGTATACACTTTGACACGGTATCCGCTTTGTATGAAATTCTCTCTGACTTTACAGGCCATCTGACAGCCTGCATCTGTAAAACTCAAGATTACAATTTCCATAAACTTTAGTATTTCTCCATCTGCTCCACGTTCAGTACAAAAATCGTACTTCCGCCTACCTGCACATTGATCGGAACGGACGGTGCTGCGCTCATGCTGCTCTGTCCTGAGATCAATGCCGGGTTTGCATAAGTGATCGTCTTTCTTTCGCCAGAATTCTTCTTGATGATCTTCAGTGCCTCTGCTACCTTCTCATCATCCACTACAACCATGATCGTGGTGCTCTTTTTCTTCAGAAATCCACCGGTTGTAGCCAGCTTTGTTACCATGTATCCGGCAATATTCAGTTCCTCTATCGTCTCCAGTTCATCATCCTTATGCAGGATCGCCATAATCATCTTCATACAAAAACCCTCCTGTCTTATCTGGCTTTTGATGCCAGATCCCTTTTTCTTTTATTTTACCGCATTTACCTGGAAAGGTAAACGAAAATGTTGCATTTTAAAAGATTAGTTGAAATCCAAAAACGAACTTTAACTTTGTGCATTACCTGTTACAATAATCTTCTTCAATCCTGCCATCCAGTATCCGGATCACCCGGTGTGCCTGACTGGCAATCTCTTCATCATGTGTGATGATAATAACCGTTCTGCCTGACCTGTGCAGTTCTTTCAGGATTTCCATGATCTCCTGTGTTGATTTTGTATCCAGATTGCCGGTCGGTTCATCGGCAAGAATGATCGGCGGTTTTGCGGCAACCGCTCTTGCCACCGCAACTCTCTGCTGCTGTCCTCCGGACATTTCATTCGGCTTATGCTTCATCCGGTCTTCCAGACCGACACTTTTCAGGGCTTCCATCGCAAGTTGCTTTCTCTCATTTTTTGACACCCCGCGGTATACCAGCGGAAGCTCTACGTTTCCAACTGCATCCAGATTACTGATCAGGTTGAATCCCTGGAAAATGAAACCGATCTCTTTATTCCGCACATCTGCAAGCTGATTATCTGTCATACTCGCCACATCCTGCCCGTCCAGAACATACTTGCCGGAAGTCGGTGTATCCAGACAGCCGAGCATATTCATCAGCGTTGATTTTCCCGAGCCTGAATGTCCCACAATCGCAACCAGGTCTCCTTTTTCGATATCCAGATCGATCCCGTCAAGTGCACGGACTTCATTCTCACCCGGATTGTAGATTTTCTTCATATTTTCTATATGAATCAATGCCCCCATAAATGTTCTCCTTTTCTTTTCGCTCTACTTTACGTTCCTGTTTTCAATATACCTTATTTTGAAGCCAATCACAATGCTATCCTCCTGGCATCATGAATTCTTAAGAATTTCCATTGAAAACATCTTTAAATTTCCTTTTTTATAAAAAATATCAATTATACATCTCGTTTAAAAACACTTATGATAAAACTATCATTTCTAAAAAAGGAGATCTGAAAATGACCAATTTAAAATTACCGGAAGATTTTGAAACCTATCCGGAAGCAAGAAAGAATGCTTTTCTGAAAATGAAAGAGCTGAAGGAGTCCGGGCGCAGAATTGTCGGAGTTTTCTGTACCTACACCCCATGGGAACTGATTGAAGCTGCAGACGCAGCTGCAGTTGTACTTTGCGGGATCGGAGATGACAATATCCCGATTGCAGAGACCAGACTGCCACAGAACCTTTGTCCTCTGATCAAGGCAAGCTACGGTGCCGCCCTCGCTGACCGCTGTCCATTCTTCTATTTTTCGGACATGGTGCTCGCAGAGACAACCTGCGATGGAAAAAAGAAAATGTATGAACTGATGTCCGAGCTTAAGCACTGCCATATTATGCAGCTTCCGCCAGGAAAAACAGGCCGCGGTGCGCTGGAATTCTGGAAACAGGAGGTAATCAGCGTCAAAGAAGATCTGGAGGATTTCTATCACATAAGGATCACAGATGAGCAAATCCGCAAAGCAATCCATCTTCGCAACCGGGAACGCAAGGCCGTCCTTGACTTCTTTGAGATTGGACGCTTAAAACCGACTCCGATTACCGGTTATGAGATCAATACGGTTATTTCCTCGAACGAATTCACGGTTGATCTGGAAGAAAAAATCAAATACCTGGAACACCGTACCGCTGAGCTTAAAGAGCTTTATGAAAAGGAATATAAAGGCAAACCATCCCGTCCGAGAGTTCTCATTACCGGATGTCCGACCACCGGCGTGATCGACAAAATTGTACGCCAGATTGAAGAACTCGGAGCAGATGTTGTCGGCTTTGAGAACTGTTGCGGTCCACGTGAGAAAAAAGATCCGATTGATGAGACAAAGGATCCAATCACTGCAATCGCCGAAAAATATCTTCGTGTAAACTGTTCGGTCATGAGTCCGAACCCGGGACGTCTCGAGGCGCTTGATGCCCAGATTGATGAATATCAGGTAGATGGTATCGTTGAGGTCCTTCTGCAGGCATGTCATACCTTTGCCATTGAGTCCGATGCGATCCGCACCTTTGTCACCAAAGAAAAAGAACTTCCGTATATTGCGATCAATACAGACTATTCTTCTGGTGACCAGGCACAGATCAATACAAGACTCGGGGCATTTATCGAAATGCTCGGTTAAAAGAAAATCCGGTGATCTTTCCTTCGATCACCGGACTTCTTTTTCTCTTTTTGGCAGAATCATTTAAGCTTCTTCTTTTCCTTCAACAAGGCTGTTCAGCTTCTTGTTAGCCAGGAAGATAAGTGCTGTAAATACTAACATAATGACTGTGATTCCAACAAATACAGGGAACACATCAAATTTTTCAATAAATGCCTGTACAAACGGGCTTAACTTGTTTGCCCCAAATGTAGAAATTGCGATAACTCCCATCAAAAGTGAGAGATATTTCTTCGGTGCATACTTACTTACAAATGCATTACGCAGCGGTGAGAAACACATCTCTCCGATTGTAATAACCGTTACAAACAGGAATGGCCAGAAAACGCTTGCTTTTACAGAAGCATCTGTGCCAACTCCGCGAACCAGTTCACATACAACCATTACTCCAAACGAAAGTCCTACAAAAAGGAAGCCAAGTGCTACTTTCTTAAACATATTCATATCGCCCTGCGGACGCTCTGCAAGTTTCTTCCAGATGGCTGCCATCACACCACCAAGAACGACACACAAAAGTCCGTTCCATGTAGTAGTAACCCATGACGGCGGAATGTCAAAAGAGCCAATACTCATCTTCACATAATCGGTCATATAAATGACAAGCGCAAGATCCTGCTGATAGTAGAACAGCCAGAAGATAACGGAGAGTGCCGATACAAGGATGATCGCTATCATACGGTTTCTTTCCAATTTTGTAAGCGGCTGCTTGTCGTTCTTCCCATCGTCTTTCTTTTCGGTAGACCCGATCACATTTCCATTCTCATCCGTAAGATACTTGAATGGTTTCACACCCTGTCCCTGAAGATTTTTCCAGTTCAGCACAAACCATGCCAGACCAACGATGCACCAGATCGATGCCACAAAGAAGCACTGACGGAATCCAAGCACATCGCCTTTTTTGAATAAGTGGAGATACAAAAATCCGGTAAGCAGTGAACCTACGAAAGCTCCAACATTTACATAAGAATACTGAATGGAAAATGCAGCATCCAGAAGCTCTTTGTTTTGATATTGTCTTCCGATCAGAGCATTTAAGTTTCCTTTGAAAAGACCGGTTCCAATCGATACAAGAATGATCATCAGATTGACCATTCCCGGACCTGTTGCCTTCCAGCCTACCAGATATCCGATTGCCATGATAATATATCCCAGAGAGATCGCATATCTCGCTCCCAGCCATCTGTCAGAGATAATCCCTCCGATCAGCGGTGCCATGTAGGTGTACGCTGTCAGATTCGCTGCCATTACTGCTGCATCTGTTCGCTCAATACCAAGACCACCCTGCAAAGTTGCAGTGATCAGGAATAACAGCAAGATTGGCTTTGCTCCGTAAAATGCCAGGCGTTCAAACATAAACGTGATACAACAGGCATAAAAGCCTTTTGGATGTTTTTCATTAGTCTGTGCTTTTCCCATTACTTTTTAATTCCTTTCTGTTTTTGGCGACTGTCGACAATCGTTATTTTCTATAAGTAATATAGCATAACATCATCACTTTTTCAATACAGCTCATATCTTACACTCCTTTTTTGTTATAATTCAACAAAATACAGCAAAAAGAGATGTGGAATATTACTATCCACATCTCTTCATTATTAATATTTATCCATTTACTATGTAAACTGTAACCTTTCCTCTCTGTATCCTAGACAAGAAAATCAAATGAAAATCCGGAATCCTCTTCCGACAATCCCTGCTCTTTCAAAAGCCTTCGGATCGTTCTCATGTAATGATCGGAAAGAACGTGACAGATTTTCTCCTTGTTCTTTTCCCTGCAGGCATCCACCAGTTCTTTATGAATCGGATACTGTCTTTCTACCACACGCTTTTTATCCGTGCTCAGGCTGAAGCCCGTAACAATATTTCCATAATTCAGCTCTTTCCATGCTTTATAGAGCCTTATCATACCAGTCATCTCTACAAGCAGTCCATGCATCTGGTTATCATAGACAAAAACCTGGTCAAACTGCTCTTCATCCAGTTTTTTCATTTTTTCCAGCACTTCTTCCATCCGGCAAATGGTATCCTCCGGAACGTTTCCGCCCATCAGCTTCACTGCCATGGTTTCGTAATTCGCCCGCATAAGGTAAATTTCAAATGATTCTTCCAGTGTAATTTCTTTTACAGAACATCCTGCATTTCTTACATATTCTATAAGTCCTTCATTTTCCAGCTGTCTAAGTGCCTCACGAATCGGAGCCCTGCTTGTCTTAAATTCCTTTGCCAGATCCTGTTCCACAATCTTCTGTCCCGGCTCCAGCTTCTGGTAAATAATCCTCTTCCGGATAATATCTGCAATATTTTCTCTTAGTGTTCGATATATTAATTCTGCCATTCCTTTTACCCAACCTTGTTACTCATTCTCTGCCATTTCGGTGATCTGACACCATAATTATTATAACAGGACAGTTTCTTTCCTGTCTATAAAAAAATTAGAATGCACTCTGAATTTTATTTTTCTATCGTTCCTCGAAATACGCCTTCTTCAAGATTCGGAAAAACTTGCAGAGAGTTCTTCCGGAACTCCCTGCAAATACTTCTTTATGCAATTTCAAACACACCATCGCCTGCTGCCTTGATATGACAGCTGTAAAATTCTTTGGATGCCTCGATCAGATAACCGGTATCCTTTACACCGGAAGTCTCATAAGCCGAATGCATTGCGAGCTGCGGAAGTCCGATATCCACGGTATTCATGGATACCTGCGCCATTGCAATATTTCCCAGTGTACTTCCACCTGCCGCATCCGAACGGTTGGCAAAAAACTGCACCGGTACACCTGCCTTTTCACAGATTGCCTTGAAAATCGCAATACTTACTGCATCACTGGTATATTTCTGACCGGCATGAGATTTGATCACGATTCCTTCGTTCATATAGTTACAGTTATTTACATCCGTCTTCTGCTGATAATTCGGGTGTACTGCATGTGCATTATCACAGCTCAGCATAAAACTTCCGGCAACTGCACCATAGAAATCTTCTTCATCTTTTCCCAGTGCCTTGTTGATCCGACAAAGCACATCCGACAACAGTGTCGATGCTGCTCCCTGCTTGGTTCCTGATCCAACCTCTTCATTGTCAAAGCAGGCAAATACATTGATATTTTTTGCATTTTCTCCTGCAAGGAAACCATTCAGTGACGCAAACGCACACTGCAGATCATCCAGCTGTGGGCAGGATAAGAATTCCTTCTCTCTTCCCCATACAGATGGCTCCATCCGGTTATACAGGAACAGATCCATACCATAAATCTTCTCTTCTTCTACGCCAAGCTCTTCTGCGATCAGTTTTTTCATCTCACCTGGTTCTTTTGCCGATCCGGCAAAAACCGGAAGCATGTCTACCTGTTTGTTGATCGCACGGCCTTCATTGACTGCGCGGTCCATATGGATTGCAAGGCTTGGAATCATCAGAAGATCTCTTTCTACCTTGACCAATCTGGTCTCCATTCCACTGTCCGTCTTTACAATTACGCGCCCTGCTACCGATAACGGACGGTCAAACCAGGTAGAGCAGATCATTCCGCCATAGCCTTCTGTATTCAGAACGGTGTATTTTTTCTTCACCTCTATCTCTGCATTCTCTTTGATCTTAAAGGTCGGTGAGTCACTGTGGGACGCAGTTACATGAAAGCTGTACTCATCCAGTTGGTTTCCGACTTTAAATGCAAGAATGCTGGAATGGTTACGAGTTACATAATATTTTCCGCCTTTTTCTATTTTCCATTTTTCCGACTCTTTCAGCTCCTGAAATCCTTCTTTTGTAAGAATATCCCGGATTGATTTTACTGCATGGAAAGCAGTCGGCGAGTTCTTTATAAATGATGTAAGTTCTTTAATTGTCTGGTTATCCATAATGTTCCTCCTAGCATTTCAGCCCTTTATTTTCCAGATTCTTTTGCACGTTCACGTTCGGCAAGCTTCGGCATGATAATTCCAAGTGCAGTCAGCACTACCGGTGTGATCACATTCATTGCAAAGGTAAATGGATCTTTGTTATACATTCCCATTATACAACAGATCAGTGTCACAAAAAAACACCATCCTCCGAAAAAGTATGCGATCTTCTGATTTTTCACAAAACGGTATTCTGCCGGAATCCGGTCATATGCCTTACGAAGCGCAATGTACGCCACAAATACCCAGATATAACGAAGCGGCATACATACGGAATTCAGCCTGGTAAGCTGCTGGAGAACCGCTGCTGCTCCCGGAAGGAAGGTCTGCACTACGATGATTGCCCCTGCAAGCACCAAAATCAGTTTAATACCATTGGAATACGCACCATATTTATTCTTTTTACGAAGCCCCGAAGGAATATACTGTGCCGTTTTTTCGTTATCCAGAAGCATACGCAGCGGTGCATCGATACTCAGGATCAGAATTGAAAACTGTCCGATCAGGTTACAGAGTGCATAGATGATCAGGAAAGTATCTCCAATGTGATAGTACTCACCCAGTTTCTGGAATGCCCAATAAGAACCATTTGCCGCATAAGAGTTAAAAGATTCTTCACTGGCGTTAATTACCACCGGGTCAAACATTCTTCCCATCGCGATCGTTCCCAGCATTGCGCATACCAGTACCATAGCAGTCATTGCAATGATTCCTTTCGGGAAGCCTTTGCTTGGATTTTCTACTTTATTTACATAAGGCGAAATTTTTTCACATCCTCCGACTGCAAATACAAGGATTGAAAGCGATGAAAAATATCCGATATTAAAGTTCGGAATCAGATTCTTCAGGCTGAAATCAATCGTTACATAGTCTGCGCCCGGATTGATCGCCGGTGCTGCAAGCATCATGATAATATATAAAATCGACATTACAAACATACGGTCCCGGCAAGAGAAAGCAGCTTTTTCAGCGGATTCATTCCTTTACTCGCAATAAAACATCCGATCAGGAATACCCCCAGTGTTGCCATCTGTACGCCAATCGTCGGGAATGTATCATAAGTCTCTGCGTTACGGAATACTGCCCAGCTGAGGGCTTTCAGGCTTCCGCTTCCTTTGCTGGCAATGTACGTAATATGGCATGCCCAGTAGGTCCAGCCTGCATAATAGGCTACCTTCGGACCTATTGTATCGTAAACCCATGAGTTTACACCGCCACCGCTGTTTTTAAAAGCCGATCCCAGTTCCCCAACCATCAGTGAATACGGAATAAAATACAGCACAAACATCATAACCCAGCTTAGTATTACCTGAATTCCGTTAAAATAAATGAATCCGTTCAATACATTTCCAAATCCCCATACTGTTGAAAATGCCATAAATGCCAGCGTCATCACCGTGATTTTCTTATTATCAGACATAATTTTACCTCTCTCGTATTTTCATACATTTCCTTTAATTCTATTAAATTCCCCTTTATTCTGCAAACTGTCTAATGATGTCTTTTACAATAAGGACTGCTTTATCCATTCCTTCTACCGTGATATGCTCAAATACGCCATGGAATGCATGTCCGCCCGTTCCAAGATTCGGACACGGAAGTCCTTTGAAGCTGAGTCTTGCACCGTCTGTTCCCCCACGGACCGGTGACACGATTGGTGTAATACCTGCATGCTCAATCGCTGCTTTTGCGTAATCGATCAGCTGCATGCACGGTTCAATCTTTTCGCGCATGTTGTAATAGGATTCTACAATCTCAACTTCCACTTTTCCTTCGCCGTACTTTTTATTCATCTCTTCTGCGATATCACGAAGTTTCTGTGCTCTTGCGTCAAAAGATTTGCGATCAAAATCACGGATAAAGTATTTCATCTTAGTCGTTGTCACATTTCCCTGCACGCTGACCAGATGATAGAATCCTTCATATCCTTCGGTTGTCTCCGGTCTTTCATTTACCGGAAGCATCTGGTGGATCTCGGTTGCAATGGTCTGTGAATTAACCATCACGTCTTTTGCTGATCCCGTATGTACGCTGACACCGTGAATGGTGATAAATGCAGTCGATGCATTGAAATTCTCGAACTGAATCTCGCCTTCCTCATCACCGTCCAAAGTGTAAGCATAGTCAGCACCAAAACCTTCCACATCAAAATGCTTTGCTCCTCTTGCAATCTCTTCATCCGGTGTAAATCCGATGCAGATCTTTCCATGCGGAAGTCCTTCTTTGATGATCTCTTCTGCCACGGTAAGAATCTCTGCGATTCCCGCCTTGTCATCTGCCCCAAGAAGTGTGGTTCCGTCAGTTGTAATCAGAGTTCTGCCCTTTAATTCTGCAAGGTACGGGAACTCATCTACTTTCAGAATATCTCCGGAACCTTTCAGGACAACGTCCTTCCCGTCATAATTCTCAATGATCTGTGGCTTTATATTTTCCCCTGATGCATCTGCCACAGTGTCCATATGCGCAACCAGACCAAGCGACGGCTTGTCTTCGCATCCAGGAGTTGCAGGGATGTGTCCATATACATATCCCTTGTCGTCCACTCTTGCATCTGCGATTCCAAGACCTTTCATCTCTTCTACAAGCATTCTTGCCAGTACCAGCTCTCTGTCTGCTGACGGGACAGTATCGCTTGTCTCATCACTGGTTGTCCATACCGGAACGTAGTTTAAAAATCTTTCGTAAGCTCTCATATTGTTAGGTTCTCCTTTGCTTTTCTTAGTTTCATTTTATTACATAAATTGTCGGATGTACATTGGCGAATGTCGACAATTTATGGGGCTTTATTTTGTTCAATATTTTTTAGGTCCTGGCTCTTCTTCGCAAAGATAAAAGCTTTCCACTTTTTCAGGGAGTGTATGTTTTCATTTGTTAATGAAGTTCTATACTTTCTTGTTCTTTAGTAAAATAACTACAGCATCAGTTCGTGGTAAACTTCGCCGTATAGGTTTTTCCATTTCGCGATACCGTCTTCCAGGATCATGTAGCTGTGGGCGCTGTTTTCTTTTGGGATGGAAACGGAGCCTGGATTTAAGTAGAGGTTCTCGTTTCCGAATGGTTCCCAGGCCGGTACGTGGGTGTGACCGTGTAGGAGAATATCGCCTGGCTGCATTGGGATTGGGGTCATGACGTTATGATGGTGTCCGTGGGTAGCGTAAATGATCCTGTTGCCACACGGGATCACTGCATAATCTGCCATGATTGGAAAATCCAGTACCATCTGGTCTACCTCTGTGTCACAGTTTCCGCGTACACAGAATAATTTCTCTTTGACTTCATTTAACATTTTGATTACCTTTTTGGGTTCGTATTCCAGCGGAAGATCATTTCTTGGTCCATGATACAGGATGTCGCCCAGAAGTAACAGTCTGTCCGGACATTCTTTTTTCATCGCATCCAGCATTTCCAGACAATAATATGCGGATCCGTGAATATCTGATGCAATCATTAGTTTCATAGCGTTTGTCTCCTTTTCTTCTATCTTTTTGGTAAATATTTCTGTTTCTGTAAATCTTTCATAATTATAAATAGGGGGATTGCGTAGCAACGGAAATGGAGCAATCTGGTATCATCATAAATATTCTGCCGTGACAGATTTTTCACTCTTTTTCATCTCAGACGGTGTACCGACAAACAGCAGTCTTCCTCCGGCATCTCCTCCTTCTGGTCCTAATTCTACCACATAATCAGCGGATTTGATAAATTCTATGTTATGTTCAATAACAAAAATGGAATTCCCTTCATCCACCATCTGGTTCAGAAGCTTTAACAGACTCCGGACATTCTTGATATGCAATCCGTTTGTCGGCTCATCAAGAATGAAAATACGGTCTTTACTTCCGAGATAGGAAGCAAACTTCATTCGCTGCAACTCTCCGCCGGATAAAGTAGAAAGTGCCTGATTTAGGTGCAGATAAGAAAGTCCTACTTTTTCTAGAGGCTCCAGCGCTTCGCTGATCTTTGTTCCCCTGAAGAATTCCCCTGCCTGTGCAACAGTCAAATCCATCACTTCTGCAATATTCTTTCCATCTACTTCGTATTGCAAAACTTCTTTTGAATACCGAAGTCCTTTACACACATCACAGGTCGTCTCGATGTCATCCATAAATGCCATATCCGATACGATCACTCCTTTTCCCTTACATGCCGGACACTTTCCTGCGCCGTTAAAAGAAAACAAAGATGCCTTCTGGCCGCACCGCTTTGCAAATATTTTTCGGATTTCATCTGCGACTCCAAGATAGGTCGCCGGAGTGGATCTGAGACTCGCACCTGCTGTGCGCTGGCTTACGAACACTACATCCTCTCCCATACTGCGGTAAAAGCTTTCCATCAGAGAACTTTTTCCGGATCCGGCAACACCAGCGATCACAACTAGATTTCCTATTGGAAATTCGATGGTAATGTCCTTCAGATTGTGAAGATGGATATGCTCCATCCGCCATATTCCTTTCGCTTCCCTTGCCTTTGCTTTTAGAGAAGTAGTAAGCCGCATCTCTTCTCCGGTCGGCGTATCACTCTTTAAAAGTTCCTTATAACTGCCTTCAAATAAAACTCTTCCACCGGCCATTCCCGGTTCCGGACCCATTTCCACAATGTGATCAGCCATCTCGATCATTTTCCGGTGATGCTCCACCAGAACAACCGTATTTCCACCATCTCTCAATTTTTCCAGTGCACGGCGCATCCGCTCAATATCATGATTATGAAGCCCTGCACTCGGTTCATCCAGAATATACAACAAATCAGAAAGCGAGGAATTCAGACATTTTGCAATCTTGCATCTCTGGATTTCTCCACCAGATAAAGTAGATAACCCTCTGTCCAGAGACAGATATCCCAGTCCGATATCTATAAGTGCAGACAGTTTGGTATGCAGTGTATCCTGAATATCTTTTGCAAGCGGATCTTCTATTTGGTCAATCCACGCACGCAGCTCGGATAATGGAAGTTTTATTACATCTGCAATATTTTTCCCGTCAATTTTGCAGGACAACACCTTCTGATTCAATCTTGCCCCATTACACTCCGGACAAACTCCATGACTGGTGATCGGATCCAATAACTCCCTGTGAAGTTTTCCTTCTTCCGAATTTAGGACACTGCGGTACATCCGATGCACAAGACCTTCGTATTTCGCAGTTTTCGGCCATCCTTCCGGTGGATTCTTAAGACGTATCTGCGGTGAATACAAAAACAGTTCCAGTTCTTCTTCGGAATAGTCTTTAATCTTCTTATCCAGATCAAACAATCCGCTGTTTGCATAACGGATCCATCTCCACTGCCCCGGCTCAAATGCCACATAATGGATCACTCCGGCATCATTCAGACATTTATCAAAATCTACCAGTTTGTGTACATCCAGATCTGTCACTTCCCCAAGTCCGTTACACCGCAGGCAGCATCCCTGTGGATGATTGAATGAAAAGCTGTCCGAATAACCGACAAAAGGCTGTCCCACTCTGGAAAATAAAAGCCTCAGAAGGGTATAGGTATCCGTATAAGTTCCAACCGTCGACCGCTGATTCGGAGCCGGCTTTTTCTGATTGATCACAATTGCTGCCGGAAGATTCTCGATCCGTTCCACATGCGGTCTTCCGTATTTTGGAAGATACTGCTGTACAAAGCTTGGAAAAGTATCGTTTAACTCCCTGCGCGACTGCGCCGCAAGAGTATCCAGAACCAGCGAAGATTTCCCGGAACCTGATACTCCGGTAAATACTGTGATCTGATGCTTTGGTATCCGGATAGATACATTTTTCAGGTTATTCTCCGTCGCATGGTGAACAATAATCTCATTTGTTTCCATATATTTATATTCCTCTGTTCTACTCTTTCTACAGTAATTCCTGTATTTCTTATTGTATCTTTATCAAAAAAGAAAGTAAATAGCAAGTTTTGGTTGACTTTAGTGTGGTAGATTGATAATATAGTGACGTGACATTTTTTGAAAGTATATGAGGAGAGATTATTATGAAAAAAATAACAGCACTTGCACTTACTTCAGCAATGGTATTATCCCTTGCAGCATGCGGAGGTTCTTCCTCTGACACAAAAAAATCCGACAACTCAAAAAGCTCATCCGAAAGTGATATAGAATATATTCAGGATAAAGGAACTCTTGTAGTCGGAATCACAGATTTTGAGCCAATGGATTACAAAAACGATAAGGATGAATGGATTGGTTTTGACGCCGACATGGCAAAAGCATTTGCAAAAAGTCTTGGCGTAGATGCCGAATTTGTAGAAATTGACTGGGACAATAAAGTTATGGAACTTGACGGAAAAACAATCGACTGTGTATGGAACGGTATGACACTTACTGAAGTAACCAGCGCAATGGCATGCACATCCGCTTACTGTAACAATGCGCAGGTAGTGGTCGTTCCTTCTGATAAAGCAGACAAATATCAGGACAAAGACAGTCTTAAGGATCTTTCTTTTGCAGTTGAATCCGGAAGTGCCGGAGAAAAAGCTGTAAGCGGAGAAGGATATGACTACACTGCCGTTTCTTCACAGGCAGATGCCCTGATGGAAGTTGCAGCCGGAACCTCTGATGCTGCAGTCATCGACCTTCTGATGGCCGGTGCCATGGTCGGAAAAGGTACCGGATACGAAAATCTGACTCATACCGTTGAGCTTACTACCGAAAAATATGGTGTTGGATTCCGCAAAGGTTCCGACCTTGCAGACAAACTGAACGAATTCTTCAAGACAAGCTACAATGATGGTTCTATGAAGAAATGCGCTGAAACCTATGGGGTTCAGGATGCCATCATTGAGCAGAAATAATATTTAAGGCAGGAACTTTTTATGGATCTGATTATGAAACAAATGCCGGTCGTAGTGTCCGCACTGAATGTCGGCTTTTTACAAACTTTAAAATTATTTATTGTGACGCTGGTCGGCGCCCTTCCTCTCGGACTGGTCATTGCCTTTGGCTCCATGTCTCATTTTAAGCCTCTTAGCTGGCTTGCGAGACTAATCGTCTGGGTGATCCGTGGTACCCCGCTGATGATCCAGCTTCTGATCATCTACTATTTCCCCGGGCTGGTCTTACATAACCCGATCTGGGGTGGTGGTGAAACAGGACGATTCCTTGCAGCAGCCGTATCTTTTATCATCAATTACGCCTGTTATTTTTCAGAAATCTACCGCGGTGGAATCCAGGGTGTTCCGGAAGGTCAGAAAGAAGCCGGTCTTGTACTTGGCATGACAAAGCATCAGATCTTTTTCAAGATCACACTCCTTCAGATGATCAAACGCATTGTACCACCGATGTCAAATGAGATCATCACCCTGGTAAAAGATACTTCTCTTGCACGTATTATCGCGCTGCAGGAGATCATCTGGGCAGGACAGGCATTTATGAAAGGCTCACATGGCATCTCCGGTGCTATCTGGCCGCTGTTCTTTACCGCTGTTTATTATCTTATTTTCAATGGTATCCTGTCCGTTCTTCTCGGACGCCTTGAAAAGAAACTGGAATATTTCAGATAAGGAGAATTCATATTTATGCCAATCTTAGAAGTAGAACATATCAGTAAATCTTTTAATAAAACTCCTGTCTTAAAAGACGTTGGATTTAACCTGGAAAAAGGACAGGCTGTTTCCATCATCGGATCTTCCGGAAGTGGAAAGACAACGCTTCTCCGTTGCCTGAACTTTCTGGAACATCCGGATAACGGAATTATCCGGGTAAATGGCGAAACACTTTTTGATGCCTCTGTCCCGGCAACCACTCAGGAATCCGTGATTCGTAAAAAACGACTGCATTTTGGTCTGGTGTTCCAGAACTTTAATCTGTTTCCGCAGTATACCGCTCTGGAAAATGTAATGCTTGCCAAAAAACTTCTCGCCGCAGAGCAGCCGGATTTTAAAGAAAGAAAACGTGAAATCCTGACCGCCATCGAGGTACAGGCAAAGGTTCTTCTGACACAGATGGGGTTGGATAACCGGATGGACAATTATCCGCATCAGCTTTCCGGCGGACAATGCCAGCGAGTTGCTATTGCAAGGGCACTTGCCCTGCAACCGGACATCCTCTGTTTTGATGAGCCGACTTCTGCACTGGATCCGGAACTGACCGGAGAAGTATTAAAAGTTATCCGCGAGCTTGCCGACCAGAATACGACGATGATCATTGTAACCCATGAGATGGCATTTGCACGCGACGTTGCCGATCATGTGATCTTTATGGACGACGGACGCATCGTTGAACAGGGTGATCCGCGTCAGGTGTTTGAAAATCCAAGTGAAGAGAGAACAAAACAGTTTCTTTCGCGGTTTCATGAAGGATAACATGCATTTTTACCGAACCTCATTTTCATTGACTTTCCCTTTGCCGCACCTTATACTTAAAAGTAATGACTTAAGAAACGGGGGAAATATTCTATGTCAAAATCTTCAGCCAAACTGATGACCGAAGGCTCCATCTGGAAGCGTATCGTTGCTTTTGCGATCCCGCTTTTTTGGGGAAACCTTTTTCAGCAGCTATATAACACCGCCGACTCTCTGATCGTTGGAAATTTTCTTGGAAGCTCTGCGCTTGCCGCTGTCAGTTCTTCCGGTAATCTGATCTTTCTTATGGTCGGTCTTTTTAATGGAATCGCCATCGGATCCGGTGTCATCGTTGCCAAATATTACGGTGCCAGAGACATTGCGAATCTGCAAAAATCCATCCATACAACCGTTGGCTTCGGACTGATCTGCGGCGTGATCCTTACCATTGTCGGTATCATTGCCGCACCACAGATCCTGGTACTTATGGGAACACCGGAGGCGGTACTTCCAAACTCAATTACTTATTTCCGGATCTACTTTACCGGCTCACTTGCCTTTGTCATGTACAACTTCTTTGTCGGCATTCTGCAGTCCGTCGGTGACAGTACCCATCCTCTGATCTACTTAATCGTTTCTTCGGTAACGAATATCATTCTTGACCTTGTACTGATCGCAGGTCTTGGATTTGGTGTAGGTGCTGCCGCTTTTGCAACTGTCATTTCACAGTTTTTAAGTGCTATTCTCTGTATGGTACAGCTGCTTCACAGTCCGGAGGAGTTTCGGCTTCATCTAAACCGGATCAATCTGGATTCCTATATGCTCCGCCAGATCATTTCTTATGGTCTGCCAGCAGGACTCCAGAACTCGATCATTTCCCTGGCAAATGTATTCGTCCAGGCAAATATCAACCAGTTTGGGGAAATGGCGGTTGCCGGATGTGGTTCTTATATGAAGATCCAGGGATTTGGGTTCCTTCCGATCACCTGTTTTGCTCTGGCACTTACTACTTTTATCAGTCAGAATCTGGGAGCAAAAGAATATGACCGTGCTAAAAAGGGTGCTGTATTCGGTGTGATCTGCTCTCTTACGATCTCTGAGCTGATCGGTATCTGCGTGCATTTTACCGCTCCACAGCTTCTGTCTGCTTTCAGTTCCACCGCAGAGGTTATCCACTACGGAGCCATGCAGGCACGCACGGACACCTTTTTCTACTTCCTGCTTGCTTTTTCACACTGTATGGCAGGAATCATGCGCGGAGCCGGTAAATCCACAGTCCCGATGTATGTCATGCTGGTATGCTGGTGTCTGATCCGCGTTACCTATATCGTAATTATTTTAAAATTCATCCCGTCCATTCAGATGATCTTCTGGGCTTACCCGATGACCTGGGCGCTCAGTTCCATTGCTTTTCTGATTTATTTTCTAAAGTCAGACTGGATACACGGACTGGAAAGATAAATTCCACAAATTTATACTTGACTTATCGTATACAAAAAACCATTACAGGATCTGATGAAATCACATCTCTCCTGCAATGGTTTTCTTTTATCCTAACCCACATACAGTTTCTCACTGCTGTATCCGTTTTATTTCCATTATTTATCCATTCATATTTCCGTTTCGTCAAGAATACGGAAATGTTTCCTGTCTACTTCGATCAGCCTGTCTTTCTGCATCTTTCCAAGCTCATTTGACATCGCGGATCTGTCTACATTCAGATAATCTGCAAGCTGCTGCCGGTTGAACGGGATATCAAATTCTTTCTTCCCGTTTTCCATAGCCTGATAAGACAGATACGACAGCAGTCTTCCCCGGATCGATTTTGATGAAATATGAAAAATCCGTTTCGACAGACGGAGATTCTTCTCTGCGGAAAGCTTCAGCAGATTTTCAATTAACGTATGATGAAACACACACGAATTGGAACAGACTTTCAGTATCCTTCCCACATCAAGAAACAAAATTCTTGCCTCTTCTGCCGCAACTACATTGACCATCAGCTTCTGCCTCGGAATCGCTGCATATGTTTCTGCAAAAATCTCGCCTCTTCCGGCCCGGTCCAGAATGCTGTGATTCCCCCAGATATCATCATTCTCAATGAACACGCTGCCGGAAAGAACCACGCCCATTGAAGTAACCTCATCCCCGGCATGGTAAATGATTTCATCTTTTTTATAAGTCTTTTCTACCGGATTCAGACAGTTCAGCATCTGTCTGGCGTCCTCCTTCGTGACGCCCCGGAAAATTGCTGCCTCCTCAAATATGCCCATTTTCTGCTACTCCTCAATTCTCAATGCATTTCTGTCCGCTTTTTAACCAAATCAAAAAGCAAAACAAATTACGAATATCCACCTGACTTTATTTCCCAAAGTTATTTTTTTCGTTTCTTTCTCTGATATATTCTGCGTAGTCCATCTTCTGTCTCCTTTTGCAATCTTGTTTTTATAACCTTTTCGTCTTAGTATGTGCCCAGATTTCTCCATTACTATACCATTCATGCTTTTGGCACTTACACCATCTTACTATATTTTTGCAGAATCGGCAAATCTGTTCTGTTTATCTCTGCCGGATAAAACAACATTCTCTATAGACATTCATTCAATAAGATTTTTAAACTCAATCGTTTCCAACCTATACAAAAACCGGAGAACAAGATTTTTCAAAGTTGTACATGACTTGAACAATCCCGTTCTCCGGTTAATATCTTATGATTTCCTGTTCCCTGACATAACCTCACATTTGTCAGATTCTGCGTCTATTCTATAAACATCGCATCCCCGATTGCTATAGTAACGTATCTAAATCGTACTTTTGTAATCGGAAACTGTATCTATAATACCCCAAATTGTGCGTCCAGTCAATCATACATCCGAAAGTTTCTCCACTCCACGCCTCCGCAGTCATTCATCTGGTGTTTCATGTAGGCTCTCTCCCTGCTTCCGGATCAACCTGGCAACTTGATACACTGGACGCTCAAAACTTTTTCTTACTTTCTGACTCGAAGTGCATTCCGTCATCTCTCCATAGTATCTCTGAGAATCTGCTTTAATCTCAGACGGGCTTCTTCTCATATCTGTACGTCTCTTCAAATTAATCTCCTTCTTCTTACTCTTCTGTAGCTTCTTTCAGCATTTCAAGCCATGCTTGTCCGTCATCCGCAATTCTTATTGCCTTTCTCCTGACATTATGCAAATAAATCATCTGCCTGCATGTGGGGCATTCATGCCATTCGTCAAAAGGTAACTTCGTTGTCATGCAAACTGTTCCGCATTTATTACACCCGAAGAAATACACTGCTGCTTCAAAGTGCTTCGTTGTGTTTCTCAGCTGTTTTTCAAAATCAGCCAGCTCATTCAGCTGTTCTTCTCTTTTATCTCTCGCAGCTTCCTGTCTTCTGTACGCACCACCCACTCCATAGAAGCTCATAGTGTCACGCATCTTTTCTTCGTACTTGTCACGTTCTTTGAGTAGCGTTGCTCTTCTCTGGTCAATGACCTTTTGTATTCTGTCTTTCAGATCCATCTTCTTCCCCTCCCCTGCAAAATCTTTCTGAAAACATTCGTCTTCTTGCACTTCTGTTTTTTCTTCTCCTGCCACCGCTTCAGATATTCTAACTGTTCCCGGTCGTTCTTTTCTTGCTCAGTCATCTTGCATTGCCTCCTCTGGCGGCTCTATCATTGGCATCCAGTAAAGAACTTTTTCATAGCCCAGTTCTTCCATCGTATCAAACTCAGAATCTACAAAGCCAAGCGTTACCGGATCATATATATCTTTCCAAAAGCCAAATCCATATTCTTCTTCGTACTGGCAAAACATCGGTGGATCTTCCAGGTGGTTCTCCACCAAACACATGAAGTATCTTCTGTCAATATCTTCCGGAAGTTTTTCGTCTACAGAAATCCACTGTTTTTCGCTCTTTCCTTCTGCATCGTCTATCTTGCGCATCTTCTTGATGTACTCTCTGATCTGGAAGATTGCAGATAGTACTCCATCGTAAAACGGGTCTGCTGTTGCTCCGCTCTCTGCCACTGTTGCTTTTGCCTCATCCTCTGACTGATTTAACCAATTTATCAAGTCATCAACGTCTAACTTATTACTCATCTTATTCGACCTCTCTTTCGCGTTTCATTGGGAGTGGCAACCAAGCAACCACTTCATATCCGGCAAGATTGCCAACTCCGTCCATATACTTCGGGTGCTGAAGATATCCGCACCCACGCTTGTACCAATACTTCCCAGGGCGCTCCGTATCCGATAAGTCGGTCAACCTTGCCACTTCGTACTCTACATCTTCTGGATATTGTCCCTGCAAGAGAACTGCTACGGGCACTCCGCACTTCGGCAGCTTCTCTCTTACGGAAATCCACTGATTTTCTCTTACATTTTCCCCTGGCATTAAACCTCCTTTTACACAATCTATTGCATTTGCAATTCCATTTGCATAGCCTTTTGCAGAATCAAATTGCATTGGATTCTCTTTTATACATCTGGCTTTTTCATCGTCTGCCAATTTTAATTCTTCTTCAAGTAGCGCAACAACTTTCTCCACATCAAACGCTGTCGGCTGTTCTTCTATTTCCATAAGCGTGGATACCGCAATATCTGCCACTGAAACCATTTCATCTTCGTCTGGTGCTTTCGGTTTTAACCATTTCTCGCATTTTCTCATAAGCAAATCCGCATCAATTAGTCTCATTTATTTCACAGCCTTTCATTCCATTTTTCTATTGCTTTTTTCTGTGCTATTTCCTTCTGTCCGTTCCATTCCTTCACTGACACATGAGGTCCGAGACTTCCACACTTAGAGCAACAAACTCTATATCCGTTGTTACCCATCTTGCGGATTCCTACTCTCCTATCTCCGCAACCACAGAACGGGCATTGTTTAATTTCCTTCATCAGATTTCTCCTCTCCAAACTTACTATTGAGACTATCCATGATCGACTGCAATCTTTTGGATCCGATCCCTGGTGTCTCGCTGATTGCTTTCTGAACTTCCGTGATATCAATCCCAGGAACTGACTTTCTGCCCTCTTCATATGCTGTCATATAAAGATTCTTGCAGAACGATTCAAATTGCTGCCGATCCATTTTCTTGACTCTCTTGTAATCTTCTCTCCGGAGCAGATATCCTGCCCCGGTTATCATGTTTTTTGCTTTGTTCATGCTCCTTCTCCTCTACTTTGCCAGCTTCTTCATAGTCTTAAAGAACTTCTTCATGCTCTTCATAAATTTCTTCATACTGCTTCACCTCCTTTATGCAAATGGAATCCTGGCGTCAAACCAGCCGCCGTGTTTCTCAATCACTTGCTCAATCACTTCAACCGGCACATACGGGTACACTGCCTTTGTCGGTTCTGTCGGATCTTCAATATACGGCATCAACAACTCTTCTTTCTGACTTGGATATCCGACTTCGCAAGCTGCATATTCTCCACTTTCCAGATTCGCCCGTGGCTCACAATACAATCCGTCTCCAGCCTGGACGCTCATTTCAAAACCATCTTTGCAGAAAATATGTGGTCTCGGAGCCTGTGTAATCCCAAGCACCAGCTTGTATGTCTCACGCAAAAACGCCTGCACGCTATCCCGTTTCTTGAACTTCTCAACATCTACGAACATGTGAGGAAAGCAGTTTCCGCAATACTCCCAGATCTCTTTTCCTCTTACAACGAATGTTGCATATGTACCGCAGTTCTTCATCGTCTTCGGGTTAATCGCATGACTGTGTGGCTCTCCTACCTGGAAGTAATCCCTTGTCATTGTCCGTGGTGGCAGGATATCCAGGAAGTAATCCGCTACTCCCTGGTCTACCATATCTCCCGGCTTACAATATTCATCCCAGCTATTGCATTCGCTCTTGTGCCATCCTTCGATTGTCTTCAGCTCTTCTCTTACCATTACTCATTCTCCTTTTCAAATTCTTCCATCGTTGGTCTTTTTCCATCCAGGTCATCCCAGGTATACGGCTTATGATTTTCGCTTTCCCATTGTGCTTTGTAGCAATCTCTACATACGCAAAATCCGGAAAGCCATCTCATTTCTCCCCAGTATTCCGGATTTTTACAGCGTCTGCATATTACAATGCGTTTATTCTCATCCATACTTAGCATCCCTCTCTTTCTCTAATTTCTGCCGAAGCCTTATCCAGAGCTTTCAGCATTACTGGTGACGCTTTCAATTCCTCCCAGGTCAATCCCAGACAATCCAGCGTATATTCAAGATCTCCGGTGTATCCGTACTCATGGTTATCCAGCTCATACAGAAACATCTGGTACAAGAATCCTGTCCCGTCCGTGTCTGACTTCTTAGCCGCTTCCAGCTCTGCATAATGCCGATCGGTAACTTCTTTGTAGTGGTCTCTGTCCTTCTTCTGAAGAAATCCGCCACCCGGAATCCGATAAAGCTTGTCCTGGTCCTTCTCCGGATCAAGCCCCCACTCTTCCATCATTCCTCTAAACTGCTTCATCGTAAATGCAAACCCTAACGGCAGTTCGTTGAACTCTTTCTGCTGTCTTTCTCTTAACTCTCTGTAACTTTCCATCTTATCTTACCTCCTCATACATAAGCATCTTGGTAGTGTCAAACTTCATCAATGGATATTCGCAATAACCACTTCTTCTTTTCTTTCCAGTTCTTTTAGCAAATCCATTCTTTTCCAGGAATGCCACCGCCCACGGGCAATTATTCGCATCCACATATGCTTCATCTTCCCTCAGCGAATGATCGACTAAGCAAGTTGTCACTCTTGCAACACAACCATCATTCTGATTCCAGATTGTCAATGAAATGCTTCCATCATGCCAGTATCTTTCAACTCTCAGAAAACATTCTTTGTACGTCCGGTAATTGGTCTTGACATCTAAAGTTTTCATGCTTACTTCTCCTCCAATCCAATTTCATGTCTCATGGTGAACTCACCTTTTCCCGGTCTTCCAAGCTGCCATCCAGTATCATACACACTGAATGTTACATACCCGTCTGCACTAAAATTCAAGCTCCCCAGGTTCTCCATGTCTCTGTCCTCCAGAAGCTTCTGTAATGCCTCAATATGTGGGATTGCTTCTTTGCAGAACTCCTTAAACTCCGCTTCGTTAAATTTCTTTTTGCTCATGTCCGTTTCTCCTTTCATCTCTCACAATAATTTGCATCAATAACTTTTCCATCGCTGTATGCGAATAAGTCATAACAGAACCATCTAACATCTCTTCTCTTTACAAACCAGACGATTCCGAACCGGTCAATGAAGCACATATTGTCTTTGCTCACCTGGCAAGTGGAATTGTCCCGGTTGTAATAAGCATTCCAAAACAGTTCATGCAACTCATTCCCAATTCTGATCTGGTCTGGCTCCGGAAGCTGTTGATACTGTTCTTCTGGCATCGCAAGACGGCTGATTCTTTCTTCTCTTTCCTTTTTTGCCAGTTTAGCTTCCTTTCCGTATGTGCTTTTCCACAGGCGATACGCCTTTTCTTTTGACATGTGATCGCAATCCATGTAAATCTGCTCAATCTTCAAGAACTGCTCGTATGTCTTTGAATTTTCCGGTGCTCCAGTTCCTTTCAAAAACTCTGAATACATCATCTGATCTGTTCCTCCCCACTTACCCCTTATGCTCTAACTGCCTGCTCGAATTTCTTATCCGGTGCATTGAATGTTGCTCTCTGATATACATATGAATCGCCAACGAACTGTCCTTCGATATGTAATTTCTTGTCCATCCCTCTTCTGATTGATACGACTTTTGAAGAGCTCCAAGTCTTGACTGTCTCTTTAACTGCTCCTCTTTCGATTTCATCTGCTGTAAGCTTTCTGCCAATCTGTCTTTCAATAACCTCAACCATTTTCTTTGTAAATTTCATATCGTTTCCTCCTTGTGATTTGTAATTGTTTATCGTGACGTTATCGTAATCTGCATCTGCTTACTTTGTCAAGCAATGTTTTTACAAGTTTTTCGATTTTTTTGAGCACTCTCGCAATGCTACTTCTTTACGAACACAACCTTATATCCCAGGGCATCAACAACCTTCTCAAACTTCGTGAGTCTCATGTCTCTTCTGAGTGAATCATTCAGCGTCTGACGATGGATTCCCATCTTCTTTGCTACCTCTGCTTGCGTGGTATTCTCTTCAATCAACTTTTTCAACTGTTCATTTAATGTCATATATTATCTCCTTCCACCTTTATTTTCTTTTTTAGCCGCTAGGCAACCGGTTCTGAAGAAATGTATGCTGCTCATTCTTTTAGAACCGGTTATTCCTCAAGATAGGCTTCTTAACTCACGGTACGCATTTGCTTACCATCTGGCAAAAAAATTATCCGAAGACTTCCTCTCCGAACAATGCATACTGGATGATCGTATCTGCGCATCCAGCATCAATACATGTCGTATCTATCGTATAGTATCTGTTGCTTACGTCTTTCTCAAGGCATTCGTATCTAGGATCATGCAAATACATTTCAAGCCCCTTCATGAACTTTTCTTTGTTCAGCGTATACCATTCTGTGTCTTCATCGTCAAACGGTTCGCAAACATGGATTTTCAGCTCTCCTCCTCTGGCAATCTGCTCATGCCCCCAGGATGCTACTCTCTTATCTTTTTGGACTCTAGCTGAATCACACCAATAAGTAATGCCTCCTTCAAGTGCCGAACACATGATATCGTCCACGTCTTCCTCTGTAACAATGACTCTCTTCCCAGACTTCTCATGCTTAATCTCTCCTACAACCTTCATTTTCTCCATGACTTACTCCTCCCATATTTCATTCGCTTCTCTCTTACAGTCTCGCTCTGTGTAATAATCATACAGAAACTCTTTCTGTGCTTTCGTCATATCTCTTACCAGGTTTCCTGTTGCAAATGCAACTCCCTGTGATGGGTTATGAAGTAGCACCCAACCTCTATCAACAAGCCAATCCCCGGCTTCGAGTATTTCTTCATACTGCTCCGGGAAATTTTCTTCCACATATCTGTCTGCCCAGTGCTGGTGTTCTCCCCACTCGACTCCATGAAAAGTGCCGTCCGGTTCCAGCCATCCATAATCTGTGGTAGTATGCTCTTTAACATCCATCATCCGTTTTATGAAATTATCAATCTGGTGTTGCGCCCGGTCTTCCTGTGTTTCCATCCCAAGTTCTCTCCGCACTGCTCGCTGTTCACTTTCCGGAAGATGCTCCATCGCAACACAAAATTGTTCATTCATTTCCTTCAGTTTTTCCTCCGCTTCCCTTCTTAACTGTGGAATTTTCCAGATATTCATACTTCGTGGCAACGACTTCTCTTCCCCTGGCTCATATATTTCCAGGTGATACGTGCCATCTGCTGTACTGCCTCTCAGTGCAGCTCGTCCAAGCAGAATATCTTCTGCATATCTCCGGATCTTGGCTTCTGACGCATCCGTACCTGTCATGCAGTCTTTCAGAATCTCCATGACCTTCTCAATACTCTTTTCGCCAGAGTAAAACCACTCTCTTGCAATCTGAGTAATGAACTCTCCAGTTATCCCAAACGTAAGCGTTCTCTTCTCCACTTCCACCTTTATGCCTCCTCTTTAACTTTGAACGTTACCTTGTGGTCTGGATTTGCAATAATCAAGGCTGCTTTCATGTCATCTACCATCATATCGTTATCCAGTGCTGCTTGAACTACATCTACCAGCTTCTTTCCATCCAGGTACGCCCAGAGCGTTTTTCTCTTCTTTGCCATGTCCTTGCCTCCTACTCCCGATTGCAATAATCAATAAATGCTGTGATTGTCTCGTCAGCCTCACACCGTGTATAGAATCTCTTTTTGCTGTTCTTTTTTCTTCGCAATGGTAATCCGTGCAATTTGCGCTGGTTGTTTGTCAGCAACATCGGTTTCATTCTCGTGCACTTACTCTTCCCATCCATATGTATCTTCCTCCAGGTAATCTTCATAATCAATTCCAGCTACATCACAGATGCTTTCGTAGTCCGTGCCATTCTCGTACATATTCTTGATCGTCTGACCGTGAATCGTCCCATCCCATATCCGGATCATGCGCTCAATCGCTTCATCCAGTCTGCTGTTTCTCACACCTTGCATGTAATACCTCCATCTCCTAAAATCACATACTTCAGATCCTTGTTTCCATATGCCATATCCAGCACTGCCGGTATCGCATCTTCTGTGCTGCTGAACTTATCCCTGAACAGCTCCGTCAGCATTACTTGCCCTCCATCACATTCCGGCATACCATAACTCAGCTCATGCTGATCGTAATAGATATAATCCACATAACCTTCAGCTTCGTCTTCATCCAACAGATTTGTTCTATTCCCTTCAGCAATCATAACAATCTCTCTTACCGATGGCACATAAATGAACGTATCTGCATATCTTTTTCCTTCCATCTCCCTGCTCCTTTCTCAAATGTAATAGCAGCTGAAATTCCAGTGATGTCCGAACTCATAATACAATCCGTACTTTTCAAAAATCTTGTCAAAGCCTTTTCTGATCGCTGGGTATTCATCGTAGTAAAGCATCTCACATACTGGTCCTTCAAAGCTCATACTGAGGATATGATTTGGATTCACATACTCAAAGTAATTTCTCGGATCCTGGTCTTCTTCCTCGATCAGATGCTCTCTATCGTTGTAATGGTACTTTCCTGTCTCACGGTCACGTGTCGTGAACCTCTTTCCGTTGAAATAGATGTTTACATCCTGCCACATCCCGTTATCCAGGAGGTATTCTCTGATTTCTTTTGCCAGGGCTTCAATCTGCTCCGGTGTTAATCTTGAAACATTGTTCATGCTACATTCTCCTTTCTTTCTCTCTTCTTGATAAGTCTTACTGGGTACTGCGGTTGATTCTCTCTGTACTCTCTGAGTCTTTCCACCCCTTCTTTTCTGGTGTACTCTGTCAAGATGTACTCCCAACCAAATCCATAATTTCCTTCCAGCACCCAGGTATCTACTGTCTTTCTTACATACATAGCTTTTCTCCTTTCTACCACATTGTCCCGATAGCAATTTCATTGTAGAGTACGTATCTCTGTGCTTCTTTAATGGTCTTGAATTTCAGCAGTTCCAGGAATGGACCGTAACACAATCTTGATCTGCCGTCTTTCTCGACTTCCAGGTTGTATTTTTCTTCTCCTCTGATATCCTGCTTGCACATATCGCTCACATAATATCTCTTTCCTGTATTGCTCACGAATCTTCTTCTACCATTAACTGTCACTTTCGTGCCCTCCTTTTGATTTGTAATTGTTTATCGTGACGTTATCGTAGTCTACATTTGCGTACCTTGTCAAGCAATGTTTTTACATTTTCGGTCAAAAAAATTACAGCTACATTTTATCCATAGATAACGTGCTGTAAGCCATCTTCAAATTCTTCGTATCTTTTCTTCAGAATATCGAACACACAGTAGAACGACTGCATCTTTTCACTGGCATCCGGTGACAGATAATCGTAATAATAGCTATCCATCATTTCCATAAGGCTCTTAATCTTTCCTGCCTCTATTACGGCGTCTTCCAGAGTGAGGCTTTTCGGAGATACCACAATCTTCTTAACGTCCTCCTGGAGCTTATCCGGAATCCCAGGAGCTTCCTCTGCTATCTTTTCTTCTTCCTCGCTATCCGCTGTATCCGGGATTGGCTTCTCGATTGCATCAACAATCTTTTCTTCTTTCTGCTCTATCTCAGCTTTTACCTGGCACTCTGCCACATACAGATCATACAGGATATTCACTACTCCCATTGCCAGCTTCATTGCGCTCGGTCTGGCAATTCCCATGTCGCAGAATCTGGAAACGATTGTCATTGACACTCCCTGCTTCACGAGGCTGTACTGGAAATTCTTATCCTTTCTTCTCTTTGCAATCTCCTCATAGGTCTGTGCGATTATATCATCATCCTTCACAAACTGTTCTACCAAGGCTTTGATCTCTTTATCGGTCAGAAACCGCTTGCCATTGTTCTGTTTTCCAAGCTCATTTCTGGAATTGCATTTCTTCAACTCCTGGTGTACCATTTCATCCTCACAGCCACCAACCGTGCATGCCGCTTCGTTACCCTCCGGAGCTATGATTACTTCGCAATGCTGATAATGTTTCAATCTTCCCATCTTTTTCTCCTTCCTCCCGGTTTTCGGGCATAAAATTACAGCCACCTCAGTGACTGCAATCTTTTTTCTACTTTCTTTCTCTATTCTGCTTCCCAAGCTCTTTCAGCGTAATCATGCAGACCGCCACTTCTACTAAACACGTTGCCAGAATCGCCACCAGGAGGAATGGATTCATTCCCTTCACATTCCAGGCAATAATCTCAACCATCATAAGCAGCAACGCCCATCTTCCAACTTTCTGCAATGTGTTCGCTTTCGTCTTCTGGATCTCATTTCTCATTTCAGATTTTTTCATTTACTTCTAACCTCCTTTATGCTAAACTCAAAGGGCAAGGGAGCCACAACTCCCAAGCCTTTGAGCGGCTACTAAATGTAGTCTACTTGAACCAATGAACGATTGCCGTTACCAATGCTGATATACCAGTTATTGCTCCAACAATAATTTCAGTGATGGTGGCGGCGATTTGCATTTTAAGCAAACGTTTTTCTAGCAGCTCTTTTTCTTTGTCCGTTTCCGGATGCTTCTTCTTCCCCACTGTGATATCCTCCTTCCGTAGATTCCGATAAATCAGTGGTAATGATTTATCGCATCGTTATCGTAACAGGCTGGCTCGAAGGCAGTCAAGTATTATTGTTACAGTTTAATATACAGCTCCCTTGCTTGCCAAAATCCACAAAGCCTCTATCCCATCCCCAGTTAGCTTTCTCTCGCTCACGGATGTACTCCTGCTGGATGATCATTTCTGTCATGGCCTGGTTAATAACCCACTCTCCAGCAATCTCTTTTATTTCCTCAAGACTTCCAGTCGAAACCAACAAGAAAATGTTATCCAGGGCTTTCACGTTATCTCTGTATTTCTGTCTGGTTTGTCCAACTGTTACTGTATCGAGAAACTCTGGTCTATTCATCGTACATACCTCCTTATCAAATTCTTTCCACGAATGTCTTGCAGCACTCGTTAATCACTTTCCATAATGTGCTATCGAACAGCTCTTCTTCTGAGCATCCGTACCGACTGCAGAAGCTATTGACATCTGAGTGCTCCAGGATATCTTCCTTGATCTCTTCCAGGTCATCCATCGTGACTTCTTTCTCAAAGTCGCAAAGGTCAACCAGCAGATGTGTGTACGCATCCACGTCTCCTCTGGTATAATAGCTTTCTCTGATGCACATGCTTCTTACCATGTCGCTATAAATTTTTCTGAACTCTCTGTATCTTGCCATCTCTATTCCTCCTCGAACGCTTTCTCTAAATCTAATTTTCCACCAGTCGCAATATCCATGAGGTCTTCAATCTCACCGTCAAGTTTCTCCGCTTCCTTCTTCAGAAGTTCAATCGCTTCTGTGATATTTACACTCTGGAACTCATACTCGTCCAGAATCTTCAGAACTGATGCTACTGTCTGTTGCATCTTTGCTTTGCTGCTCAGCTCCATGATGCTCTTATGAATATTCATCTCTATACCTCCTCAACTTTCGTGTAATCTTCCAGGATTCCCATAAGCGTTGCTTTCCCGATCCGGAACTTCTGTTTATGTCCACATCTGGTCCCCATATAATTGGCAACTGTTCTTTCCGGAAGCTCATGCTTTATGTACTGGATCATGTAGTAATGACCGTCTCCATGGTGAACAACGTCTATGAATTTGTGCTCATTCCGATTGTTACGGTATGTAGTTTTCTCTGTTCTGTTGGCTCTTGATCTCTTAATCATCTTTCACATCTCCTTCTATTTGTTTGCTCTTTCCTTTAACATCTCAGCATATTCCATCGCTTTAATTTTCTGACCAACTGTGAAGAATTCGTTTTGAAGAACATCCGTAAGCCATGTTTCAATGGCTGCTTTTCTTTCTTCTGCACTTTTGAAATTCTTTCTGGAAAGAATCCCATCCAGAAATTCTACTGTATTTAAATCCTTGCTATCCATTGTATTTTTCATGATCTCTATCTCCTTTTGGAATGTTGTTTTTGTTTTCGTGGCGTAATCGTAGCACTCATGAGCGCAGAGCAGTCAAGCATTATTTTTACAATTTGTAATTGTTTTTCGTTACTCACTTTGCTATGCTTAAGAAAAACGTGTGAGGTGGTCTTATGTACGATGGCAGCGAACAACTGACTTTTAAAGATAAGGAGCTCGGCAGCTCTGTCCTGGATTTCTGGTCATGGGCTTACTCTGACTTAATCCGGAACGTGAACCGTGGAGCTTTTGCAGAGTTTATAGTCCTGGAGGCAATGAATAATCAATCCGGTATTACCCCCCCCCGAACAAATTTTCGGGTATCTATGGATGCATACGATTTGCTCAGTCCGGACGGCATACGTGTAGAAGTTAAATCTTCCGCATACATACAAGCCTGGGAGAGCGAACATCCGGCAAGAATCTCTTTCCGTATAGCCCCAGCAAAATCGCTGGACGCTTCTGGAAACTACTCAGCCGATTCTCAATACTGCCGGCACTCAGACGTGTACGTGTTCTGTGTCTGGACTGCCATGAGCCGAGAACAGAACATACTTGATTTATCATTATGGGATTTTTACGTGATTGCAACAAAGATATTAGAC